>Ga0194125_10000154_pt1 | contig 101621 bp, 90 predicted proteins | sample TA2KigC250mmetaG_FD_148626 | JGI IMG/M metagenome (GOLD analysis project Ga0194125, IMG submission 148626) | Freshwater microbial communities from Lake Tanganyika, Tanzania - TA2015034 Kigoma Deep Cast 250m | ecosystem: Environmental > Aquatic > Freshwater > Lake | place: Tanzania: Lake...
AATCCTTTGGGGCTTTATTCGCTTCAAAGAAACTGAAGCAGAAAATCAAGGCACCTAGTGCCTCGTATCTGATGTCTCGTGTCCCAAAGCCATTTATGAATTTTTATATTGACATAGTGAGTCTACGAGCCAATCTATCAGAATTCTAAGGAGAGAATGTCAAATGGAACATATAGAGGTTATTGCCAAAATCCCTGAATATATTGATAATGACTTATCTTTAGAGGAATACATAGGAGTCGAAGCGCATATTGAGAATTGTGAGGTTTGTCAGAAAAGAATAGATGAATTTCTTGCTAAAGATACCCAAATTCCTCGCTTCACTGATGAGGAAATCCTCCGGCTTTCGCGGGAAGGATATATCCTATCCCGTGAGAAAGAACGAGAATTAATACAACATTTTCAGGAGGTAATTGCTAATTCTTTACAATCTTCTCGTATAGATGCTCTGCCTTTAGCCGCAGATGAAGGAAAAAAGGAAAAGCAAATGGAAGAGATAAGAAGAGAGCTTGGGCTGGAATTTGCCAGAAAACGCTTGCGGTTCTCTTTCTCAGAAGAGACAACGTATTTGGGGCGGCTCGAAATTTATGACATCCACAGCGCCTACCTGGTTTTTGAAAAGGATGGGCAGGAGACTTCTGACCTGGATAAAGTGGAAATCAAGTTTTATAACAAGGACGCGCCTGAAAAGACTCTGATTGAACGGGTTGAGGAGGATTCTGCGCTATTGGATTTTAGCAAACTGAATCTCTCAATCCGGGACTATGAGCGTGTCGGATTTCGGTTTAGCTTTTCGGGCGTAAGCATCGAAGGAAGCTTCGCAGAAATGGAATAGGTTCGTTGCGTAACGCAAACTGTTAGTTTGCGATTCCTTCGGCACGATCTAACAGATCGTGTTACAGCACTTGTCAAAACTTATTTAACAATGTATTTCTTACTTTGCGCCATTGTTTGTGAAAAAGGAGTTGATTGGTCTTGAAACAAGGGTTAATTACATTTGCCAATTGCTTGTCGGAGGTATTTGCTTCGAGTAGAGTGAGTTTGTTGAACAACTTCCCCATCAGAACATATTTGCCCCTGCTCAAATTGGAAAGCCTGCGAAAACTTTATGAAAGCATTCAGGAAGCAAGCAATCCCCAACGGCGAAGACTCAATCCAGAGATTCCTAATTTAGTTGCTGATGAAATCGTGTTTCGGACACTGGTGAAAATTCCGCGGGACTTTGCGCCCTTAAAGGAATTTTTGGCGGCGTCTTTTCCTGAAGACCGATTGTTAGATGCCGTCCCAAGGATTCTTCCGTTTGAAATTCCTCCTCTCTATCCAAGATTGAAGGATTTGCTGGATTTTGATTTAGCTTATTTAGATGCCCTCAAAAGCTTGTTGGAAGTCCCAACCCACTTTACAGATGCAATAAAGAAGGCGCTTTCCCGCTTTGCGAACGAAAGTTATTTTGTCAACTTACTGTTTGCGGTGGACAAAGATTTTACCGATGATGAAGTTTCTCCGGAAACCAGGCAGATTATCAAGGAACATTTTTTAAATGGCTTCGTCCGACAAGTCGTAACCGATAGACAAAAGGCTTGGGCGGAGGTCATCTTTGATGAATCAAGTCAAGTTGGCAAGTTGTTTCTCACGACAGCAAGAAGAGCACAAGCAGTTATGGGGGATTATTTGGGGAAGCTAGACTTTATTCGTTACCAATTCGTCGAAGATGAACAGACACCGCTGTTTTTCCATGAGGGAAGCTCTGGTGGGTTAGCATTTGCGGAACTATATTATCTCGCTCAAACGTCGCTACACAGCCCATTGGCGCCTTATACGGCGTTTCTGGGCGCTATTAATGAAAAACAAGAAATCGAAGCGATGGCGAATATAGAAGCGAAAATAGAAGCCGCTAAAGAAAATGGGCTTCGGATTTTGATTTTGCCTGAGAGGAATCGAGAACAAGTGCATCTTGACGAAGAACCCACCCCTACCTCTCCTACCCACCCCCGGCCCCTCCAAGGAGGGGAGTGGAAGGAGGGGACTGAAGAAAATTTCCAATTTCTGAGCTATAAAGAAGGAGTTTTCTCAGATGTCTTTTCCCAAATCGAGTCCTTTCACAAAGAACATGGTTTTTTGCCCCCAAACAATCTCCCTGAAAGACGCAACCGCTTCATTGGGCGTGAAGGGGAAATTTCTGCGATTCGGGAGTTTCTCAAAAAGGAGAGACTGGTAATCTTAACGGGTACAGGCGGAGTAGGAAAAACCCGTTTAGCTGAACAAGTTGCTTTGGAGTTTTTGCCAGGTTTTCCCGATGGCGTCTGGTTTGTAGATTTGCCCTCTATTCGAGACGCCGATTTAGTGCTACCGACTATAGCATCTGCCCTTTCCATTCAACCGCAACTCAAAATTCCCTTGAAACAGCAAATGATAGATTTGCTGAAAACTAAGCGATTGCTTTTCGTTCTGGATAATTTTGAGCAGTTGCCGCACAAAGCGGGTGAACTCATCGAGGAACTCATCCAGAATACCGACTTTGTTCGGTGCCTGGTCACTTCTCGGGATGTTTCCACTTGTCCTTATGGGAAAGAGTTTTGGGTAGCGCCTCTGGATACGCCTAAATCTGAAGCAAAACTGTTCGCTTCGCTCACCAACGCCAAAGGCTTATGGTTAATCGATTCCGTTGACAGCGTCAAGTTATTTCTATGCCGCGCAGAAGAATTGGGACAACCTATCTCAGAAGAAGACTTACCAACTGTTGCCGAGTTGTGTCGCACTATAGATGGGATTCCATTGGCGATTGAACTGGCGGCCGCCCGATTGACGGATTTCTCTCCTACGGAAATCCTCTCCCGCATTAAAAATCGTCTTCCGCTACAGGTTGACGAATCAACGGACACTTTTGACCCGCGTCATCAGAAACTTCAGAGTGTTCTTTCCTGGTCCTATGACTTGCTCACAGAAGCCGAGCAAGAACTTTTTCCGCAACTCTCGGTGTTTTCGGGAGGATTCTTTACCGAGGCGGTTGAAAATATTTGTACTGGAAAGAATATGCCTGGAAACCTGTTCAGCCTGAGAGCCAAATCTCTGGTGCAGACAGAAACAATACAACAAAAGAAGCGATATTTTCTGTTGGAATCTATTCGACAGTATGCCAGGGAGAAACTCGGCGATGGAGAACAGATAAAAAAATCTCACGCCGAATATTTCGGAAATTGGGCGAAAGAATTGGACGAAAAGCTCAGTTCTGATAAGCAAACTCAATCGCTGGATACAATGGCCCTGGAGTTGGACAACTTCCGAACGGCAATCGATTTTGCTAAGGAACAAAAGGAATGGAAATTGTTAGGGGAGTTGGGCGTTGCACTTCGCTCGTTTTTTGAGATTCGCGGATTGTGGCCCGAAGGTATAATCTGCTTAGAACAAGCGGAGGCGGCATTGAGAAGGCTTCAAGAACATGCTTTGCTTGCCAAGGTGGTGCATGGTCTAGGAATATTCTATCATTATCAAGGAAATTTTGAAACCGCACGAAAACTGCATAACGAAAGCCTAAAAATTAAAAGAGAACTGGGAGATAGAGAGGGCATCGCAAGCTCACTGAATAATCTGGGGCTTATCGCATGGCTTCAAGCCAAATTTAATGAAGCGAGACAGCTTTTAACCGAAAGCCTGCAGATTCGCAAAGAACTTGGTAATAAACTGGCTATCGCAGGTATGCTGAACAATCTGGGAAACATCGAAGAGCATCAAGGTGCTTATGAGAAGGCACAAAAGCTTTTCACCGAAAGCCTTCAAATCTATGAAGAACATGGAAGCAAAGGTGGCATCGCAATGTCATTGAGCAATCTGGGCATCATCGCCGGGCAACAAGGAGATTATGCGAAAGCAAAACAGATTTTTACTGAATGCCTAAAAATTGACAGAGAACTTGGGAATAAACGGAGTATCTTCCTCGCGCTAAACAATCTGGGAGACGTTGCGCGGCTTCAAGGAAACTATGAAGAAGCGAGACAGTTTTGTACCGAAAGCTTGAAAATTGCAAGAGAACTTGAGAATAAACAGGGAATTGCACTCGTTCTGAACAATCTGGGAGAAATTGCAGAGAATCAAGGGGCCTATGAGGAAGCTATACGGCTTTACACTGAAACCCTTGGAATTTCAAGGGAACTGGAGGATAAACGGTTAATTGCAAACTTGCTGGGCAATTTGGGTCAAATCGCAATGCATCAAGGCGCATACGATGAGACGAGACAACTTTTCACTGAAAGCCTGCAAATTAAAAGAGAAATTCAAGAAAAACCGGGCATTGCTAAGTCCCTTCATCACTTTGGCAAACTTGCCAGAGCTGAAGGAGATTCGGCGCGAGCCGCGCTGTTTCTTTTTCACGCATCTCGTCTATATGAGGAAATGGAAGCCGCGAACAGCAAAGACGCAAAGGAAATCAATGAAACCTTGACAGGACTTCAAAAAGAGATTGGCATTGAACAATTTGAGAGACTGAATAGGCAAGCTGAAACTATGAGCATGGAGCAAGTGGTTAAATTGGCGTTGGCTTGATGTCTCCATCCCTGCGTTCAGAGAAGACTTCCGAAGTCTCTGAGACTTCGGAAGTCTAAATTCAGGTACTTATTCCACAAACTTTCCTTCCTTCTGCACTCTCTCGTAGGTGCGAGTGAATTCAGGTGAGCCGTCGTCTTCCCACAATTCAAATTTGAGTCCTCGGATAGTACCCTCCTCGCGGCCGGTCAGTTGGCTGACGGAAGTAAGAGAAGGAGTGTAGATTTTGTGACCGCCCGGCAGATATAGAATACCAACGTGTTTGGGTATTATCGTGGGTTTGTTTGCCGCTGCACGCGCAAGGGCTTCTTCGTCAATTTCGATTCCTAAGCCTGGGCCCTCCGGGACGGGAGAGTATCCTTCGATTACCGGGATACGCTCCTTAGTTACGTCCTCCTCATACTGGTCATCTAAATTTATCGAATGGCCAGTCGCAGTGGGTAAAACCGCAGCCATGTGCATAGCTAACGCTTTGGTGAGAGTACCTCCTGTAAGCTGTATTATCGTCTGAATGTTAGCCGCCCCGTAAGCGAAGCCTCTGGCCAGGGTATTACCGATACCGCCTTCCCCGACCATATAGGCGTCGGCAAGGCCATGGATTACTTCCTGGATACCGCCAAGTTGCGGGACGTGCATGATGATGGGAATGCGGGTTTTCTCGCGCAGTCTCCGCCAACCGTCGATATCGCTCCGCACGATTGGGTCTTCGATGTAGCCAACGACGCGGGATTTCTCCAATTCACGAACGATGGGCAGGACTGCTGCTAAAGTACGGTTGCTGTTGAAATCGTAGTGTATCTTAAAGCCTTCCGGCGCAACTTCCTCGGCGGCGCGAGTTTGCTCCATCACGTCGTAATATTCGCACGTGTGCATCTTAAAAATGTTGTAGCCTTGGGCAACTGCCCGAAGAATCTCTTCGCGGAAATGCTCCGGCGAAGCCGGCCGCGTCCATGCCGCGACCGAAACCACATCTCGAACCTTCTGCCCCATCAGTTTGTAGGCAGGCACTTCGAGATATTTGCCCATCACATCGTAGAGAGCGCCGCCCAAGCCGGGGTTCAAATTGTTATTGATGAAATCGAACGGACTGCGGCCAATGAGCGACGCTACACTCGACCGCGAAGGCGCTTCGCAACGATAATCGCCGTAACCTACCAGCCCATTGTCTGTGTGGATTTTGAAAACTGTGCGGTGGTTTATGTTGCGGAATCGGACTTTGTAAGCTTCGTTCCGCGCGGCGATGCGCGGGTAAATCAGGATAATTTCAATGTCAGTGATTTTCATGATGTACTCCTACACAATCTTAAACGGATTGATTATTTTCAGACGTTCCTCCGGAATCTCAATGATTCCGTTTTTGACTTTAGCTTGAAATTCTACATAATAGCTTGACAATGTTAGGATGAAAATGCAATTGTATGCCCAACTTTCTAAGTTGGCAACTTAGGAATTCGATTAAGAAACCATGATAGAATCTACGCGGAAATGTGACATTGTCAAGTTATCAAAATTCATTAGAATCTAACAACGTATCTACTATCGCATACGCTCAACTGACAGATGGAACACACTTTCCCACAGTCGGGACAAATTTCCTTGCGTCCCTTTTTCGGAATGCGGATATGTCCGCAATTTGTGCATTCACAAGTCCAGAAATGAAACACCTCCAAATCCGGTTCATCTTTTGCCGCGCTGTATAACGCCCAATCTGATGTGACAAAAATCACTCTATCACCGCTGTGATGCACCAACTTAGCTATTTCAACACCAACTGGTAAAATGATACTATCCGCGCCTCCAATGCCGGATTTGCCGGTTCCGTACGTACCATGTGGAACCATCTTGTGTTCACTTCGTTCAGTAGTTTACTTCGTAAACTACTTTCTGCAAAAGTCGAATGCTTTTGTCAATATACTCATCATTCACTCGAACGATTCGGTATTTTCCTATTTGGTGGTCGATTGCAAATTTTGACATTGCTAATTTGAGTTTTGCTTCATCTATCAAGGCGGCATTATAAGCCGCGATGATAGCCGATACGACTTCGGCTCTTGCCGTGTTTGGAAGCGCCAATAGGCTATATGGGTAATCGAAAATTTGGTCTATATTTGCGGTGCCGATATCAGGAAAATATCTGCGGGCAGCAGCGCAAGCATCAAGCACGAAGAATATCATAATGCTTCTCTCTTGTCCCTTTCATGTCGAATATACTCTTCAACGGGCACTGACACATTCTTCAACTGTTCTCGCAGTTCTTCCAAAGTCACTGTAGGAACGAACCAATCCTCATTCAAACCAAAATCTGAGCAATCGGAAAGTTCTAATTTACCCTCCTCCACCAACTTTGCAATCGCCCCAGGCAACGTTTGCTTAAGTTTTGCTTCTTTCTCGAGTTGTGTTTTTTTACTCAACCATTCGGCAAAATCCAATACTTCCACTTTCTTCATTTCCGGCAGTCGCCGCAAAACAGAAGCGATTTTTTCCTCAATGGGAATGGATTCACTCATTTTTATTTCCTTTCAACAAAATACAGTTTTTGTGTATTTCTTGACTGCAATGCTCAACGTGGATTTGCCAATCCACGCCGAGCATTCTGACCCCGTTACAAACCTGGACTGTATATAGCTCAGAGGGGGATAAAGTAAAAGTTTGTAACGGGGTGACGTATTAGATTTATGAACTAATAGCTTTCTCGTGAAGACTTTCAAACGTTGCACTCCCGTCGTCCTCGATAATTTCCATCAACACACCGCGCACAAAGCCTGGGTATTTACCCTGCAGGAAAGCTGGATAATAGACATTTTCATCGGTAAAGTCCACTATTTTTTCCTGTCCGCCGAGGCTTGGCCAATGGACACGGCAAACACGCCGTTGCTGGCGATAGAGGGTATGCGGCGCAGGCGTGCCGGGCTCAACTCGATAGCGTTCAAGCGCATCCTCATCCACTTCGATACCCAAGCCAGGCTCTTCTGGAACACGGATATGTCCATCTATGACCTCTAACCGCTTTTTGAGCAAGTCGTGTTCCCAGAGTTCATGGCAAGTGATAGCGGGAATTTGCGCATGCGATAGGACTGCGCCAAAGTGCATCGCATAAGCTGTGGTAATGCCAGTACCGACCATCTGCAACCAGAATGGCTTATCAAACGACGCGCAGAGCGCTCCGATTCGCCGCGTTCCTGTTGCGCCGCCGCCGACTACAAACCCTCCACAACAACGAGCATGGAGACACGCTTCGTTAAAATGTTCAACAATCGTGTTCTTCACCTGTTTTTGCAGTCGAGCCGCGCCTTTGAGGTCAGTAGCAAGATAGAATGGACTTTCGTAGTAGGCAACGTTCGGATACCTGTCAAGCCCCTGAAGTACCGGCGCGGCATTATTAGCAGTTCGCAGAAATCCGTTGAAGTCAATGTCGAAGTGATATCCCGGTGGTACAACTTCTGCAACCGCCTCTACTTGCTCAAAAATATCCCTCCACGGGCGCGCTTTCATCTTGAATGACGTATAGCCGCGCTTGACCGACTCTTTCGCTTCCTCAACCCATTCTGCTGGCGGCATGTCGATGTCCCACCACGAGATTGGACAACGGTCGCGAACCTTTGTGCCTAAAAGATTATAGACAGGCACGCCTTCAGCTTTTCCTACCGCGTCAAAGAGAGCCATCTGAATGCCAAATCCAATGCCATCGTCCTGCATCACAGCGAAAGGACTCTGCCCGAGAAGACGTTCGACATTGCCCGAACCACCGCCCTGACTCTCCCCGTAGCCGATAACTCCATTATCCATTTCCACCCGGTAAACATACATCTGCTCCCCGTGCGTATTGGCGCGGTGCATGTTTCGCTTTACCCGGTCGCAGTAAAATGGAATATGCAAAATAAAAGTCTCAATGTGTTTAATCTTCATGAAAGTTCCTCCTTATTGTTATTCTGGTGTTGTTACCCAAACTTGTTCCTCTGTAAATTGGAAATTTACCCCAAAAGGAAGATGAATATCAGGCTCTTTCTTCGCAAAATGCCGGGAAAAATCTATGATGGTGAATCCCACTAATTTCTTTGTGCCTGGCTCAAAGCGTAAAATAACGTCATCGGTATATTCGACTGGTTTACGAAGTAAACTAGTGCATTGTAACATAAGTCTTGACAAGTTTAAAAGCTAACCACCAAGGCACTAAGACACGAAGGAATAGTTTTTTCTTTTCTTTGTGTCTTAGTGTCTTGGTGGTTAAGAAAATCGAACTTGTCATAATTTATTTCACAGTGTACTAGTCCTCATAATCAGTATATTCCGGGTTTCCGTTAGTAATGTAAAGAACATCTGCTTCTTCATCATAAAAGATTTTGAGGTTGTTATTGTTATGAATCATCATATTCTCCTTCTTCGACGAATAGGATAAGCAGTAACCAAACTTTTCAAAAAAAGAAAAGTTCCATCATAAGAAACACTGAGGAAAAAAGTAATGATAAAATTTTCCGGTTCTAATTTAACTACAACCATTATGTGGGAGGTTCTCAAAGGATTTAGAATATTTGTATTTTGAGGGAACGTCCGCAGATTGTTTTCTTCTTCCTATTCTAACTGTTTCTAAGATTTCATCAAGATAATCTTCGATTTCCCAGTGATGCTCGATTATATGCTCCCATCTTTCATCTGTCAATCGGATTTCGTTTCCCCATTTATCAGTTACAATCCACATAAGCATTTATCCCTAAAATTGATGCGCTGGTGATGTTTGCATAGCTTGTTTAATAATTTTAGCAATTCCACTGTAACATTTCAAGAGAAAAAGGATATTTTTTACACTTCTTTTGCTTTGCGAAAAGAGAAGGATTATGTTAAAATATCCCCCAACCCGGTTTTGATTATTGATACAATGGGTTTTATAACATGGAGACAATAATGGACTACTCATTTCAACCAATAACTGATTGGAATGACCGATTTCTCAGGATAGCTAATAGTGGGGCTGCTGAAACGTTGCTTGTCGCTTATGTTCAGGACGGAGAATACGCAAGGATATTTAGAGTGCCAATTCCGGCGGACGAGGGAACATGGCAGGGACATGAGGTATCAAAGTATGTAAAGACTTATATTTATAACAGAGCATGGGGAATAGGAGCATATCGCATCTTGGTGAGTTGTCCTAAAAGATTGTATGAACAAATTACGGCGGCTTTCATAGAGGAGGACGGAGAATATCATCACCTTGCATCTTTCATGACAAAAGTCTATGAGAAGCCATTTGAGATGCAATGGGTTAAAAGTGAATATATCGAGAGCATGGCGCCTGTTCCAAAATCAGAGATACGATGTTCGCCAAAGAGTGGGAGAACGAGGCTTCTGCCGAGTGGAGCCAGAATTGGAGTAGATTTAGGTGGGTCAGACATTAAGGTCATTGCTATGGTAGATGGCGAGTTGAAATTTTACAAGAAAATGAATTGGCGTCCTATGACTTTTACGGATGCAGAACAACATTTAACAGTTGTTTCAGATATGATTCATACCGCCCAAAAAGAAAGCGGATTGACGAAACTAGATGGAATTGGCATCAGCACGGCAGGAGTTGTTGTAAATTCGAAAATTATGATAAGTGGGTTATGCGCCGGGTTGACAGAAGCGCAATTTCGAGATAAAATTACACCGATGGGTGAGATAATAAAGATGCGTTTTTCTGGGGTTGACGTCGATATAGCTCATGATGGCGATGTCGCAGCTATCTGGGCTTATGTGGAGATGGGCTTGGGAAATGTGCTTGGTTTGTCTTTAGGGACAGGTTTAGGCGCTGGTTTCGTGGATAAGCATGGTGCTTTAACCGGTTTTCTCTGCGAGATAGGTAAGTGCCTTATCGATATGCACCCAGAAGCTCCAGAACATATCCATTACCATACGCGAGGACCTGCGCTGCATTATCTCTCTCAGAATGCAGTCTTTCGGTTAGCCAAGGAGAACAACATAGAGATAGACCATATTGAACAACCTGCGGAGAGACTGAGATATGTCCAAAAATTGGCTGAAGACGGTAACCCAAAAGCCAGTGAGATTTTTGAGAAGATAGGGCATTATTTAGCCGTGGCTGTTGTGGAATTTTATGACTATTTTGAGATGGAACACGTAGTCTTGTTTGGGCGAGTGACAACGGGTATAGCAGGAGAAATTATCCTCAATATAGCCAGGCAGGTGTTAAATGAGACGTTTAAAAATGTTGCCCAAAAGGTACAATTGCACTTGCCCATTGTACAAAAGAGGGATGTGAACCTAAGTAGAGAGTTCGGACAGGCTATAGCCGCTGCGTACCTCTCGGGTATGAAAAGTATCCATTGATTTAGCTCGAAGTTTATGATAAAATACTTCAAAGAAAGGGACCACGAAAAACACGAAAATACGCGGAAAACACGAAAAAGGTTATAAGCCACATTGTGTTCTTTCGTGTTTTTCGTAGCCTTCCGCGACTTTCGCGGTCATCTTTTGATCAAACTCTCTTAGAAAAGTTTGGAAAGAAAAGTTTGGAAGGAGAAATTATGTTCAAAACTATCGAAAGCAGTAAGCGCACTGTGCCTCCGGCTTGGGCAGTGTTGGAGCGGCAATTGATACAAACGCTTGATGAAGCCGCGCCGATTTTCTTAGAGAAATATACCCGACCGGGTGGGACGTTGATTTGGAGGAAGGACTATCCGGGAGATGGTGTGTGGGCAGATGACCTGTATGAGGCGTTTTTCAACTGGCCACTCTACTACGCGTTAGGCGGGAGCGACTATATCGGCGCTATGGCGGTCCATGAATGGAATGCGATTACCCGCCAGATTACCTATGATTACGGTCGCGCCGAAAAGGAATTTATCAACAATGACGACTGGTTCCACAACAGTGAAAACTACATCTACTTCTACTACCTGGGTTTGGCGGATGCAACGAACGCCGAAATGATGCGGCGGGCATGTCGCTTTGCTGGTTTCTACATGAATGAAGACCCAGAAGTGTCCAATTATGACCCAGTGCATCGGCTCATTCGAGCGCCTTTTAGCGGCAGCAAGGGGCCGCTTTTCCATGCCCGCTACGCGGATGTGCAGTATAATATCGAGCATGGTCACACGATTTTGGGGCCTATCTTTGAAGTGCCGCCAAAGTGGTATAAAGAGCCTGATTTAAGGGGAAAGATTCATGCCCGTTTTGATGAAGTCGTTATGCGCGGAGATGTCCCGGTGAATTTAGGAGTTGTGGCTTTAGTGACCAATGCCTACCTCTACACAGGCGAGGATAAATATAGAAATTGGGTCGTCGATTATGTTGAAGCCTGGCTCGAACGTATCGCACAGAACGACGGAATAATTCCAGATAATATCGGCTTGCATGGGAGGATTGGCGAGAATCGGCAGGGACAATGGTGGGGCGGATTCTACGGCTGGACGGGCAGGTTTTCCCACCAGATGATGTTTTGCGCCATGACAGTCGCGGCTGAATGCGCGCAATTAATCACCGGTGAAACACGCTATCTTTCGCTTCTCCGTTCGCAGTTAGATATGCTCTTAGAACACTCTATTTTTGAAGATGGCAGGCTTTTGGTACCGTTTAACCACACCGACTCAGGCTGGACCAATTTCCATCCCATGATGCCTCATCCTCCCATCCATCTCTGGGCAGCATCTATGGCTGACGAGGACTGGAATCGGTTGGAAAAACTGCGCCAGGGCAACGAAGAAGAATGGCGAGGAGTAACTTCGCGTGGGCCACGCTCTTTAGACGACAGAGCCTGGACTCGATTCCTGGCCGGTGAGTGTCCGGATTACCCGGAGCAAATTCTCCAGGCGAATTATCGACAAATCTGCGACCGTCTTGAGAAAGTCATGAATGATGAATCTGACCTGACCAAAGTAGACGAACATCACTGGTTAGAGCGGAATCCGATTGTCACCGAAGCCTTAGTTCAACTCACCACGGGAGGCCCTCAGACTATTTACTGGGGCGGTTTAGCCCAAGGACGGGTGCGCTATTTTGACCCACGGCGACAACGTCCCGGTCTGCCTCCCGACGTGGCCGCATTGGTCACTAAATTAACACCCGACAGGTTGGATTTGACCCTGGTGAACCTCAATGTACATACTGCTCGCGATATAATCATCGGTGCAGGTAGTTTCGGCGAGCATCAGTTCAACCAGGTTGAAATCCCCCCCTCCCCCCCCGTCGACGGGGGGGAAAGGGGGGGGGCTGAGCCCGCGTCGGTGAACAACCGCTACTTTCAGGTTCGTCTTATCCCTGGAACGGAAATTGATTTGCGCATCACCATGAATCGCTTCTGCAATAAACCCAGCTACGCTTTTCCCTGGCATGGCGCGGCTATCCCTTTCCGATAGGAGACGCGCAGATTATAATTTTGTAAGATGGCAAGATGGCAAGACGGCAAGATGGCAAGATGGCTAATAGTTCTTTGCCCCCCATGCGGATCAACTTAAGGAATTTGGTCAATTCCCCTCCCTTGACGGGAGGGGTTAGGGGAGGGCGGGGTGGGGTGATTTCACCCCATGCGCATCAACTTAAGCCCATTTCCCCTCTCCCCAGACCCTTTTCAGGGATGGACACTTGAGTTCCCCCCCTTTTGTAAAGGGGGGCAGGGGGGATTTCTCAGGTTTTTCTCTCGTTCAAATCCCCCTCAATCCCCCTTTACCAAAGGGGGAAGCCATTTTCATCTCTTAAGTTGATGCGCATGCGGGGTGGGGTGATTTCACCCCCACCTACGCCTCCCCCGTCAAGGGGGAGGAACAGCGCGGTATCGGCAAAATGGGTCTTAAGTTGATGCATATGGCTAATAGTTCTTTGCCCCCTTGCCGTTTAGCCGTTTAGCCATTTAGCCCCCTTGCCATTTTGCCTTTCCCGATTGGGTGATACCGAGAATCGGGACTTGCGCTACTATAAGTGAAAAACTCGTATAAAAAAGAAAATAATTTGGAGGTAATACAATGAGTTCTTTCATAATATTTATATCTTTTGTTGTATTGTCCTTACCGGTTTATGCCGCAAAAGAAGGCGATGTCGTCTTCAATGAGTTGATGTGGATGGGCGATTTCGCGGGCAGCAGCCACGAATGGATAGAACTCAGAAACACAACGGATGTGGATATCGACTTGACGGGATGGGATATTACAAAACTCAGCGGCGAAGGTGAAACATTGATGCTAACGATTCCCTCCGGCATAATCCCCGCGCGTGGATATTTCCTCATTGCCAATAACAATGCGGCAGCTTCCAATATTGCTGTGGAACCTGATATTGTGAGCTCAGCCGTCTCCCTGGCTAACTCCAAATTACAACTGAAATTGTATGATGGCCCATGGGATAGCGCTGGAAAGCTCATTGATATTGCTGATGATGGCGTAGGCGCGCCGGCGGCCGGCGATTCGCAACTCATGAAATCCATGGTGCGAAATGACCCGCCAGGCGATGGTACGCTCGCTGAAAATTGGCACACTGCCGATACACAGTTGGGATGGGACGATGGCGCAAACGAATGGGGGACGCCGCAAAACAGTATGTGGGGCATTGAAGTGCCACCTTATGAAATTCCTGCGGTTATTTTCAGCGAACTGATGTGGATGGGAGATTTCGCCGCGGCGAGCCACGAATGGATTGAGTTGTATAACATGACAGACCAGGATATTGACTTGGGCGGCTGGGAGATTACACGTCTGGTCGATAAGAAAGAGATTGTCATGTTGACTATCCCTTCAGGTATCATCCCAGCCTACGGCTGTTTTCTGATTGCAAATAACAAAGCTAAAGACGCCAATTTTGCTGTGGAGCCAGATTTGGTGGCTGCGGATGTTGTGTTGTCGAATAATCAACTGCAACTGAAATTATACGATGGTCCCTTCGACAGCGGCGGCATACTTGTCGATACCGCTGACGATGGAGTCGGCGCGCCGGCTGCCGGCGATGGACAAGTAAAGGCTTCGATGGTGCGTAGTGACCCAATTGGTGATGGCATACTCGCAAGCAGTTGGCATACCGCTGCTACAAGAACGGGGTGGGATGATGGAACGAAGGAATTTGGCACGCCTGGTTCCGGTGATATAATTCGCCAGAGACCTTCTGTTATAAAATCCTTCGGTAAGCTGATAACAATATGGGCAAATATCAAGTTCAGATAGAATGACTAATATAGATTTCCGAAGTCTTGGAGACTTCGGAAGTCTATATTGCTAACTGTAAAACTCTCCATCTCATCTAAAACTTCTCCGCAACGACTACCGTCGCTGTTGCTGTATTCGCTGTTTTTTGTTTGCCGCCGGCTGTGATAATCTGGCAGATGTAGAGTCCTACAGGCACTCGTTTGCCTGAGTCATCTTTACCATCCCATGAAATAACTTGCTGGCCGCCCGCTTCGCGTTTTTCCAGCAATGTCTTCACTAACTTTCCAGCAGAATCGAAAATTTTTATTGTCACTGTGGAATCAGTGGGAGCGCGGTATTTGATCTGAGTGGAAGAAATTTGAGGATTGAACGGGTTTGGAATAATCTGTAAGCCTGGTTTATTTGAAGAGATTAAAATACTGATGCTGTTTACACGTCCGGGAGTTGCGCCTGATAAGTCGATGGACAATTTCCAGTTGGCAATTTCAGTAGAGGGACGATTGGGGTCAATTCGCTCTAACGACCGACTGTGTATTGAACCGGCGTTCTCATACTTGATTTCATCAATCTTTTTACCCGAAGCGCTTTTTAATGTCACCGTATCTCCCGTATTATTCAACGCGGGAAGTTTAACCTCAACGACATTCTGAACATTCGGAAACGATGCCAGCAATTTTGCTTTATCTTCTGTAATAATCAAAAATTGATTGGGCGGGATGACAGTCCCAGGTGGAATGGACACAGGCTTATCTCTTGCATCAGCGATTGACCATTCGGACAAATCAGCGGGCTGGCTATCTCGGTTGTAGAGTTCAACCCATTCGACCTGCCCGGCTTTGGTATCCGGGCTGTGCATAATTTCATTGATAATTACATCGGCGGGCGGCAATTCGATTGGTTTCGCAACGACTGTTATCGTTTTCTCAGCTTTAAGATTCGGGTCTGATTGCGCTACGAGCTGAATTGTCTCTTTAGTCGTCGCTATCAATTGAAATTCAGCAGAGCCATTTTCAAGTTTCAGGGTCAAAGAGTTGCTGCCCGGTTTTCCAGAGGCTACAGACAAACGGACGGATTGAACGTTAGCTTCTATTTTGACTTCCCCTTTCCAACCAACATCTTTTTCCCCGTTTGCCTGGACTTCGACACGAAATACCTCCACTTTACCGTCTTCGATGTTATCAGGGCCGATAATGACAAGCAGTCTAATTGGTTCAGGAGGCGGTTTAAGATGGCTATTTTCCTTTCCTGGCGTCGAACCGGATACATCGTTGCTTGCTTTCCAGTTGTCAGGCAAGTCGCCTTTGAGTGGGTCAGCTCTTTCTACTGATATACCGTTTCCGGGATTAAACGGATGCGAGTAAGTGTCGATAGGCCTTCCAGCTTTGTCAAAGAGAGTAATTGGGTCATTGTTCGTCAAGCCATCTCCTAAAGTGGTGTTTTTGGTCGTGAGTAGGACGGCAGTATCCGGAATTTGATATTGTCCTGCGTATTCCGAATCCAAAACGACGCCATAGCCTTTGGGCGGAATGATTCCTTTGCCGTCTTTGTAGAATGGCTGAATTATGTCTGTCGCATCGCCATCGGTGAATGTAAATCCGACAACATCTACAGGTTCATCGCCGGTGTTGTATAGTTCGATAAATTCACCAGTGTCCTCATCTAACGCGTTGGCCATTACCTCGTTTATGATAATAGCGGCAAGCACTTGTTGAGGAATTATAAAACAAAAACTACAAAACAACAGACAATAGATTGTAACTTGCACATTAACACCACCTTGTGGCATATAAAAAAAGATTCCTCTTCTTTTCTCGCATGTTTCAGAAAATAGTTTACATTTCAATACGTGATGCGTGAATTTCTATTTATCACTCTTCGCGTTTCACGTATAGTCACTACGTTAGAAACTTTTACTGTATATAATTCGGAAGCACATACAGTCCTGGTTTCTAACGGGGTCAACTAAATTTTCAGATTCTTTATCAAATGCTTTTCTCCGTTTCCGCAATTTGCTCCTAAAGTCCTCATCCTTGATGAGTGATGAGTGATAAGTGATAGGTAAATCACTCATCACTTATCACTCATCATTGCAGCCATCTTAATAGCTTCTATCATACTCTGCGGATTTGCCCTGCCTTCTCCAGCTTTGCCGAAAGCGACGCCGTGGTCGACGGAAGTGCGAATGATGGGCAATCCCAATGTCACATTCACACCCGACATAGAAGTCCATTGTCGAGTGGTTTCATCATATTCAAATCCGGCTACTTTCATAGCTATATGCCCCTGGTCGTGGTACATCGCTACGACAAGGTCATATTGTCCGCCCCTGGCTTTGGCAAAAACCGTGTCCGGCGGAACTGGACCGTCTATATCTATTCCTATTTCTTTAGCAGTTTCGATAGCCGGGATAATTTCTGTAATTTCCTCTTCTCCGAATAAGCCGTCTTCTCCGGCATGCGGATTCAGCCCAGCGACAGCGATACGAGGATGCTCAATGCCCAAGCGTAGCAGGGCCTCATAGCCTAAATTTATCACCTTTAAAATTCGCTCTTTCTTCGCCAAATCACAGGCTTTCCGCAGAGAAACATGCGTCGATACATGGACGACGCGGTAATCGCCGTCAGCTAACATCATCGCATAATCCTTTGTTTTGGTGAAATCAGCGTATATCTCAGTATGTCCCGCATAATGATATCCCGCTAAATTAATAGCTTCTTTGTTAATGGGGCCTGTAACCGTGGCATCAATTTTCTTCGCTAAAGCTAATTCGATAACTTTTTCTATATATTCAAAAGACGCTTTACCGCCTTCAGCAGTCGCTTTTTTGTATACATGCTTCGACATATCCACATTGTGCATGTCCAGCACATCAATCGTGCTAAATTCATATTTCCCCTCTTGTGGACTTTGCACTCGATTTAACTTTAAAGAAACATTGGCTATTTTTATCGTTTCTTTCATCAACTCAAAATCTGAGATTACCAGCGGACAGCATATCTCGTATATTTCCGCAAGCGCTAAAGCTTTTGCCGTAATCTCCGGTCCAATTCCATTCGGGTCGCCTACGGTTATTCCAATAATCGGTTTTTGGCGCGCATTCATTGGTCACTTACATCCTTTCTGTATGATGAATGATAAGCGATGAGTGAGAATCACTCGTTACTCATCACTCTTCACTCTTCACATTTCACGATTTCGATGTACTTCTTAGCCAGAGGTTGGCAGCCTCAAGATGTTCTTGCCTCGGAACGAGAGTAATAGCATCGTTTGGGCAAGCTGCCCTACACACACCGCATCCGAAACATCTTTTAGCATCTATATAGATTTTGCCCAGCGCGGAGGAGTAGAATTGAGCGCCGAACTGACACTGACTCACGCAAGACTTGCACCCGGTGCAGAGGTCCCAATCCACCTGACAAACATATTCTGCTCGGAAGAAATGAGGCGGGCCTTCCGTCTCAATGTATCCTTTGTAAGCCATACAATCGCGGTCACAGTTACACAAGCCGATGACATAAGGAGTTACACCCGTCCAAATACTGTGTACCAGCCCTTCCTCATCGTATTCGCGAAAGATTTTTTTAGCTGCTTCCTTTTCAAGCACCTCCAAAGATGAAGCAGCATCGGGAAACTTACCAAGGATACTCATTGTATCTATCCCAAAACCAAAACAGTATCGTTTATCTGTCTTGCCTATCGAAATGAACCGGCATCCACAGGGCAACCTTGTGATAGAGTCCACCATATCTATCACTTTTTCAACATCTTCGATGGGCAACACCTGACCGAAATGCTCGACTTTCCGGCGCTCCACAATCTCATCTTCATTGAGTCGAACCTTGTGAGAGTTAGTGGATGGCGATGCGTCTTGTAAATTGTATTGCATCTTTAGCGTTCCATTGATTGCCGGCATCACAAACCACCGTAGAAACCGATTATTCCATTCGGCACGCGTCGTGGCTTTAACGATATCCTTCTGGGTTGAGGACAATTCTTCATAAAGTAATTCTTTTGAATAGTTCTTCATCTGGAGATACCACCTTTTTCCCTCTCCGTGTTTGCTACAAAACTCACACATTTGAATGCTCCTAAATCTATCCTTTTTAAATTGCCTCTGGTAAAAGCTTGATGATGATGCGCTTGTCGCCCAACAGAATTTCATTTCCTTTTACTCTAAGGGGCGCCGGCTCCTTGAAAACAAATTGGCTATCTTTGACCGAGCCTGTCAACTCAATTACTTCGCGTTGTTCTTCTTCGTCAATGGCGGCAAGAGCTGTGAAAAACTCATTTAATGTCAATTCACCAAAGTCTTCGGAAAGCATCGCCTCGATTAACTTGTCGGATTCTTCCGGTGTCAGTTCTTCAAAAGTTTTTTCATCCATTTTTACATCCTTTCCTTTCTCAAACTATAGTTGTTTGGCTTTAACCTTTTGCTTCCATAGTTCATATTCGACAACTATTAATTTTTCACCTTTTATATAGATACTTGCCACTGCGGGAAAAATCTCAGGAACTCTTTCTAAGGCGCTTTCTATGCTCGGACCGTTTATCTGATACCAGGCTTCTTCTTTCATGATTACTACTCGAAGTCGTGTTCGCCTTCTTTCATCAAACAGTTTTGCGATGTAAAACGAATTTCGTAGCGGAAAGCTTCTCATCGTGTAGAGAAAGTATGTAGAAGATTTGACATCGCCTTTTAACCCCAATACAATTAAGTCAAAAGGTGTGAAGCGTTCTTCCATATTCCGCAAATCGTGTGCATGGAAATGAACTGATGATTTTTCCAAATCCTGAAAGATGGCGAGTTCCGTAATATAACCTTTAGCATAAGACACCCACCAAAAAATACAGTAAGCGCGAAGCATTCGATGCTCAAGCGGCATCGGCTCGTTCAATCCCATCTCTGCTAAGAACTTGACTATTTGTTCGCCAATTCTTTTAGCAACTCTCAGTCCATTTAGCTCAATGTTTTCCAATTTATGCAATTCATCTATGAGCAGAACAGCATATTTATCGTCAATGACTTTTTGGTAGAAACTATAAAACGTCCGCGTTTTCCCCTGATATGTTACAAAACAAGTACGCATAATGTCAAAAGCTTTTAAAACTTCCACCCATTCAGATTTTGAGAGTGATGCCGAACTGTTGATGTATTTTACAATGAGACGCTGATGGGTTTGGGTAAGTTCAGGACTTAACGTAATATTAAACAATTGCGACATTCCCACATCTCCTTGATTGTAAACCAAAACGGTTGGTTCAGCGCCTCGTCCTTAGATTCCCTCTCAATAAGTTGGTTCCGCTAAAAATTAAACGACCGGTGTGAGTTATCCGGAAGAAGTGGCAGCACAGAGGCATACCGCTACAACAATATATCGTAGCGTCGCCCCCGTAGCGTCGTCTCTCAGTGGCGACATCAATCGGGCGACAATGGTGGGCTACCACGCCGCTCAGAATAATCACATCAAACGTTTAAGTGCTAAATGCTATTTAACCAGAATCATCTTCCTCGTAGCCTGAAATTCTCCCGCTTTGAGAGTGTAAAAATACAGTCCATTCGCAACAGCCTCGCCATTTTGGTTTGTGCCGTTCCAAAACACAGCTTTTTCTTTTGATAGATAAGAGCCTGCGGGTCTGTGCCCAATTGGCAAAGTACGGACAAGCTCGCCTTTGATATTGTAAATCTGGATAACGACCTCGGCTTCCCTGGCAAGCTCAAATGGTATCCACGTTTCTGGGTTGAAAGGATTTGGGAAGTTTTGGAAAAGGGCAGTTTGAGCTGGCGGTAGTTTCTGAGAGACTAAACGCTTTAACTCCTCTAAAACCTGTTTTTGTTCTTTAGTGAGAGGAGTATCTTCAAGCTGCGCAATCGCTTCAGCTAAGACCTGGGTTTCATTTTTGGGATTCATCGCCGGTGCAATAGGCTCGCTCTCAACTGGGAACTTTATTATCAGCCCGACAGTATACTGCAAAATCAAAGCTGCATCAAGCGCAGTGATTGTCCCATTGCCAGTAACATCAGCAGCTTCTTGAGCGTCAGGTGAAAGTTCAATTAATCCAACCACATGCTGAAGAACTAATGAGGCATCGTAGGCTGTGACTTCGCCATTGCCTGAGACGTCGCCAGGTCTCGGAGCAGTTGTAAATTTCCATGCCGATGACCAGTCGCTTGTTCCCGCGGCACTGCTCGCGTTTACGCGCCAGTAGTAGGTCGTGTAGTTCAAAAGTCCTGTCACATAGTATGATGTATCTGGAATCGCACTCTGGTCAACCACTGTTGTCGAGAAGTTTGCATTAGTAGAAACTTGTAATTGATATGACATTGCTCCACTGGAAGCGTTCCAACTCAACGTTGGTTTCGTCGATACTCCTGTTGCGCCATCTAAAGGCGATGCAAGTGTCGGCTTTGGGGGAATTGGTACACCATATTGATCATTCGCCAGTATGGAAACAGTGTTGTTGTCTATGTTTGTCACTACACAATCAAGATCCCCATCCGCGTCAAAATCATTGGCAAATATAGACCAGGGCGAACCCCCAACACTAAAATTTACTCTTGTTTGAAACGTGCCATCACCATTGTTCTTAAAAACAGAAACATTGTTTTGATTTGTGTTCGCTACTATTATATCATTGTACCCATCACCGTCAACATCGGTTACATGAATTGAATATGGCCATCTTTCTGTAGCATAATTTATCGGTTTTGAGAATGTTCCCTCCATTTTGTTAATGTAAACAGAAAGCGTGTCAGAAAAATAATTCGTCGCGATTAAGTCGTTGTATCCGTTACCATCGATATCCGCCAAATAAATTGAATAAGGGCCTACGCCCGGATATGTTTCATAGTCAATCTTTGCGGCAAAACTTCCGTCTCCATTATTTTTTAGAACTGAGATAGCTGAAGATGACGGATCCCAATTTGATATCGCTATATCATAGTCCCCGTCATTGTCTATATCATTAACTGAAATTGAGTTGGTGGCTGGAATCTCTCGACAATGCAGCACTCCCTGCTCATTGTGCCCGGGAATGACGCATTTAAAAATAGGGTCGCCGGTATAATCGCCCATACCGAAACTAATTCGCCCAGTCTCGCCGGCTGGAATGGGAAGGGATAACAACCCCCAATATGGTATTGATATCTGGTGTGTTGTATCGACAGAAGTAATCCACCATTTAATGCCACTATATTTGAATGCCACTGGGTGTTTTAATTCAAAGCCAGAAATCAAGATGCTAAAATTCCATGTTAGGGGGCGCTGAGTGAAAATGCCTGTGATTTTGTAATCCACTTTGGGTTGAAATGTTCCATTTCCGTTGTTTTTGAAAACTGATGCAGCCATTGCCTCATAGTATCCGTCACCATTCGCAACAATTAAGTCGTTATCACTGTCTCCATCTATATCAGAGATGACTACTGACCATGGATTGATTCGTGTGGCGTAGTCAACTCTCGGTTGAAATGTTCCATCACCTATGTTTTTGAATATTGAAACTGTAGCGGCACCAGCATTGACTACGGCCAACTCTGCTTTCCCATCCCCATCAAGGTCAGCTCCATAAACTGAACTTGGATGCTCACCTGCGGGATAATCTGCCTTCGGCTTGAATGTGCCGTCGCCATTATTTAACAAAATTGACAATGTATTGTTGCTGTAATTAGCAATTGCTAAATCCGCATGCTTATCACCGTCGAAGTCAGCCGTGAAAATTGATTGCGGATTACCACCAACTTGGAGGTTCCCACTTAGCGAAAAAGTTCCAGTTGACGCAATGGCGGCGATTCTAAATTGCCATTGAAAACTGCTCAATGGTTGTGCATCAACTGTTTTTATTGCGTTTGTCAGTGTTACCAAAACAATCTCTCCGTATGCAAAAGGTTCCGTAGGAATGAGAGTTGCTTTATTTGCCGTCGGGTCGTACGTAAGCGTGCCGGTATGCACACCACCTGACATTCCTGCAACGCGGAAGGTTGTGTCGTTAATTGTTGTTGCATCCATTGCTTGATTGAAAATTACAGAGACGTTTGTCATAGGTGAGAAATTCACACTGTTTTGCATCGGGAATACGTTTATGATTTGTGCAGTTATTGTCTTTCTGTTTTTCAAGATGGAAAATGTGCTGCTGAGATAATTTGTAACTACCAAGTCAATATCTCCGTTGCCATCTAAATCCGAAGCAAAGACGTCCGCAGGACCACTTCCGGCTGTATAATCAAGATTGGGCTGAAACTTTCCATCGCCATTGTTTTTCAGAATAGAGATATCATCGTAGTTTACCACAACCAAGTCTATGTCCCCGTCTCCCTCTATATCTGTAGCGGTAATTCTGAAGGGATTAACCCCCACTGCATAATCTACCTTTGTCTGAAATGTTCCGTCGCCATTGTTCTTTAAGATTGAAATTGTGTTACTACCATTATTCGCTACAGCCAAATCCAAGTCTCCGTCTCCGTCTAAATCGGCAGCAAAAATTCCGGCTGGATTACTTCCTACTATGTAATCCACTTTTGGCTGAAACGTACCATCTCCATTATTCATTAAAACAGAAACTACTGTAGAGTTGTCTTTGCCTACTACTAAGTCTATATCGCCGTCGCTATCAAAGTCTGCGGCAAAAATAAATCCAGGCTCATTACCCACTACATAGTCAACCTTTGCTTGGAATGTTCCATTGCCATTGTTCTTCAAAATCGAAATGGTGTTGCTGCCGTTATTGGTCACTGCTAAATCCACATACCCGTCTCCATGGAAATCTGCCACAAAAATGGTTAGGGGGACAACGCCTACCACATAATCTACCCTTGGCTGGAATGTTCCATTACCATTGTTCTTTAAGATAGAAACCGTATTACTGACGGCATTCACTACTGCCAAATCTACATCACCGTCCGTATCAAAATCAGCACCAAATATCGAATAAGGATTTACGCCGACAGCATAACTCGCGCTCAACTGAAAAGTTCCGTCACCATTATTTTTAAAAATTGAAACTGCATTGTCGCCAGCTTTGCCTATTACCAAGTCTACATATCCGTCGTCATCCAGGTCTGCTACGAAAACAGGATTAGGATAACCTCCTGTTGTATAGTCAACCTTGGCACTAAATACTCCGAATGATTGATTTACACCTGTTGTAAATTGCCAGTGGAATGGGGTTAATGGTTGACCGTCCATGGTTTGAATTCCACTTGTCAGTGTTACTGAGACAATCTCGCCATATAAAAATGCTCTGGTTGGGATTAAGATTGCTTTGTTTGCCATCGGATCGTATGTAATAGTGCCGGTGTGCAAACCACTTGACATTCCCATAACACGGAACGTTGTATCATTGATGCTTGCTATGTCCATCTGTTGAGAAAATGTAACAGAAATTTGTTGAAACGGTGAAACATTCAAAGCGTTCTGAACGGGCGAAACGCTCGCAACCTGCGCGTGTAGGGTTACTGTGACGAAACCAAGCAGCGTAATAATAAGTAATAGTGCTTGCTTTTTCATGAATTGTTATCTTTTCCTCCTAATCATTCGAAATTTTGAGTGAAAATTACCAAGGAAACGAGACTTTCCCCTTTATAAATTGCATTTTGATTATCCTGTCCTAAAAATAATATAGCACCGAAGGCATCTGGAGTTTCCATGAAAAACTCTTTAAATTGCAAGAAATCATTAAGGGTAGAAAGATACATCAATTTCCCAAAATGCCCTCCTTTATCTAACACTTTGGATAGTGTGAATTATATAGAAAATGTTGTTCTTAAGCTCATGTTTTAGCTCCATCATTTTATAATTAACACCGAAGGGCATAGTTGTCAAGCCTAAAATATCCACTAAATTTCAGCCATACAATTCCCTCATTATCGTCAGTAACCTATCAAAAGATTTAATTAAGTTTTGGCTGTATAAGTCATTTGAATTGGCTAAGGTTTATCAATTGATTGCGTAAATCCTCTGCTGTGCAGGAGTCAACCAGTCTTCTTACTCGCGCCTTAACTTCATCATAAGATAAATGCCCGCGGCGAGAGTAGATAATCCCCCAGTGTTCTTTACCCATATCCATGTAATGTTTATGTATATGGACAAAATGCCGTCGATTGAATGTTAAGAATGCTCGCTTATCATTTATTGCACATTTTAGTAACGTGTCATCCGAGTTTCCAATCAGCCCCATATCTAATACATCTACAATATCATATCCCAGGTGTCGCATATCAGGGGCGAATCTGCCCATATAAAAATCTTCATCGCTAAATAATTTGACCTTCAATTTCTTCTTCGGTTTCATTTAAGCGGATTAATTCATCAATTTCATCTTGGTCTTCAAGATAGAAACTCAGCGCGTCCAACACCTGTTCCAGAGATAGATGCGGGAAAATATTTAGGATTTGCGATATTTTATCCCCTTGTTTCCAATAGGTGATGATGGCGCTCACCGATATTCGACTTCCTGCGACAATGGGTTCACCGCCGAGAATGCCATTGTGACGAGTGATGTACAAGTGGTTAGTTGGCTCTCCTGAATTCGCGTAAAAAAAGTCGAGAAGAACTGATTCATCAGCAGATAACGGTGTTTTATTCACAGGTGGACAAAGATATACAGTTTCTCCTGCTTTCTTGAGTTTTCCAAAACGATGACGTCCAATTACCCCCTTGCGTTCCAGCGATAAAAAGGCTTCCTTAGTTGTCTCTTCATCTTTGCCCATTTGTTTAGCTAACAGGTCAAATCTGTTTTCGTAAATGCCAACCTGTGTTATGATAACTTTTTGTTTTTTATTTTCCGTGTTTGATATAGCCATTTTTCAACATCCTTAAAATGAAAATCGTCTTTCGGACATCAATCATTAGCCGCTCATGTTAAGAAATCGGCAAACCTTGAAAAGGTTCTGAACCTTTTCAAGGTTTCTCTCTAAAAACGCCCTCCTTCATAACCACACTATGATAGTGCATATAATTTTGAACTGGAATATCTGGCCCAATTGAGTGGGCGCCAATAGCAACTCCTCCATCCCTTGCCGCTTCGATAATTTCACGGGCTTGAGATTCTATTTCCTCACGAGTTCCTCTCGGTAGAACATGAGCATTGCACATACCGCCTATGTAAGCTAATCTATTCCCATATTTTGCTTTCAAAGTTGGGATATGCAATCCAGCTTTCGGTTCCACTGGGTTGATGCCGTCGATTCCAGCATCTATTAACATATCAAGAAGAGGCTTGATATTTCCATCGCTGTGGAGACATACTTTGGCGGCTCCCGCTTCTTTAAACGCTTTCACCATCCGCTTATAACCAGGGAGGAAAATTTTCTCGAAAGAAGCAGGTGACATCATGGGTTGGAGATTGCCGCCCATGTCGTCGTAAATCCATAACCCGGTATCGTAGAGATTACCTCTGCGAAGCGATTCTTTCCCTATCTCTATGATATGGTCGGCTACTTTATCGGCGAGAGACTTCGCAAACGGCGGGTCACCAGCTATATCCATCAGGAAATTCGCTTTGCCTCGTATAAAAGAAGAGCGGATATACGGGCCGCCTGTTTTGCAGAAGAAACAACGTCCGCTGGTTCTAAATTTCTCGGCATCGAAGCCCCGGTAGCGGAAATTGAGATGGGGAGAATCGAATTCTACCCTATCCACATCTTTATTTTCCTTGATGATAAAGCCCAGTTCTTCGTAAAAATAACATCCGCTACGTGTTCGCACCACGCGCCCCCAACCGTCCCTTGAAATTGTCTCTTTTGAATCGGAAGATATAGTTTGGGTTTTAGTTGGAAACGGAGATTCATCCGCCGCAACAATGGCGATGTCGATGTTGAAGTAATTGTTGATGTCAGTTCCTTCAGGTAAATTTAACTGACGAATGCAATTCTCTATAAATTCCGCCCAGAAACTATCGAATTTTGGGATTCTGTCAGGCGGCTGATGGTTCAGCGCTGTCATAACCCTCTCTTTTGATGTCATTTGAAATCCTCCTACTCAAGATTCGCATTTAATCTCGAAGTAGCTTTAGATACCACAGATTTTATGGACGCACGCGGACGAGCTAAGTCGTAGATACTATTCCGTCCGCGTGCGTCTATCAAGTCAGTGGTATCTCTATACTTTCAAGTCCTTTTCAAGAGTCGCTTTTAATCGAATCAATCTTTGAGTTTCCTTTGGCTTCATATAACCGCTCACCTTTCTTCACAATAATATCTTTATAAGGAGTTACTTCAAGAGGTACAAGGTCAACTTTGAAACCTCCGCTCACCTCATGTAGATTTGCCAACGCTTTAAAATAAAGATGCGGTTCCAAACCTTCTACTGCCAAATCGATGTCAGAATCCTCATGAAAAAATCCTTCTGCAAGGGAACCAAATAGATAAACTCTCCGAACATTAAATTTTTCCACTAAAAATTCGGCGCATTTTTAGGCTTGTTTCTTAGCAATTTCCGAAAGTTGTTTTTCTCGCTCTTTTCGCTTTTTGACCCTTGCGCGCCATGTCTCTATGTAGGATTCATATTCCATTCTTTCCAGTGCCTTCCATCTGTTGAATTATGATTTAATAAAGTAAACATGACAATTACAATAGTAAGAATATTCGATTTATTCACTGCGGTTCACTCCCTTAACAAAGTCTCTATATCGTTTAATGTCTCTATCTCCGGGTTCAGATAGGGCAAAGACAAAGATTTTGCAGCGTTTATAAGTCGTCTATCGGAGGTAATAAGTATTAATTCATGGCCGGATGCACGGAGCATAAGATATAATTCAAAAGCAGAATGCAAAATCAACCCGTCTGTCGCGTTAAGGTTATACTGTTGGATATATTTCAACGAGGCTTCAATATCTGTGTTGTCAATTGACAAATAAACGAAGTCGGGGTCTTCGATGATTTCCCGACGAAACTCAGCAAGTGCTATCGCGAAATCACTGTCGTTCAAACGGCCATCATTATGTTTACGCACCAAAATCGAGACGACTTCACCAACATTAATTCCAGCACAGGTCATCCGTCTCTTAGGTATGAGAGCGAAGATTCCATCAACCTGTTCGGCACCGGGTTCAGGGCTATATCGTTTCACTAAGGCGCTTGCATCAAAATAGATAAATATCATCATTCCTCCCGCATTTCAATAATCCCACGACTCAACTCATCAGGAGCAAGATTTGCTTTTGCCAGCCGTTTTCGAAGTTCCTCAACGCCGATAGGTTCATAAGGGATTCCCGCATCTTCCATAAATTTGGCAAACCCTTTTTTGATAGCGTTACTTCCTCGAAAGCGTTCTTTGCCGATTAATTTAACGAAGGAAATCTCATCTTTGGAGAGATTTTGAAACTTCTGTTGAGTTTTTAATTGATGGAATTCTGCCCACAGACGCACAAGTTCCTTCTCAAAAATTAAAATTTTTTCTTCCATTTCATCAAGAGTCATCAGTTTTCATCCTTCCGTTTGAAAATGAAGATTATGAATTTGTGTTCAGACTTCGGAAGTTTAGCAAAGGTTAAACCAGAAGGGGTTATCGATTTTCCTGAAAACCTCCGAAGTCTATTTCACATCAAACGTTTCACAACTCTCGAATACGAATATTTCGGAACATCACCGGCCCATGGTCACCCTGGAGCATCAAAGGTCCCTTGGGCGCATCATCGTTGACCAATTGCCCACCGGTTGGGCCCTTAATCGTCACGTTATCGTGGATTTTCTTCCCATTCAGCGTGACATTCAGAGTCATTCCTTTGAGTGTAATATCCATAATCTGCCATTCTCCCGCTGGTTTGGTTGCCTCCACATCAGGACGTTTCTGGCTATAAAGCGCGCCATTTTCAGCGGGATATGAATAGGTCTTACCTAAACTGTCCAAAATCTGGATTTCATACCGACCGCGCAGGTAAATGCCGCTGTTGCTATCTTTGGGAAACAGATATTCGATATGCAAGTCAAAATCACCAAATTCTTGTTCGGTAATGATGTCAACTCCGCGTTCGGTGTTATCAAGAATTCCATCGTGGGCTTTCCACTTATGTTCCCGGTCTGGATGCCGCATTTTCCAGCCGGTCAAATCTTTACCATTGAAAAGCTCAATCCATTTGCCTGCCATTATAGTAAATCCTCCTAAGTTTCTATCAGAAAATTGCGTAGTCAAAAATTAACTTTTCGGATAGATTTTAATTACTTTGATATTATACTAAATTGGAAATCTGATTTCAACAAAAAAATCTTGCTTTATTACTCTAAATTTGGTATCTTCTTCTGAAATCAATAGAATCATAAATAGAAACCGAGTTTTTGCGAAAAACTCGGTTTCTGATTTTGAAGGAGTAAAATAATGTATAAATCTGCGTTTTTAGGTTGTGGCGGACGCGCTCGTGGGCACGCCCAGGCCTACCAATATGTCAAGAACGGCAAAATGGTCGCGCTTTGTGATTTAGACGAACAACGTCTCAATTCTTTCGGCAATGACTTTGGCATTGAAAAGCGTTACCAAGACATTCATGAGATGTTGGATAAAGAGCGTCCAGACCTTTTGCATATTGTCACCCCGCCGACCCTGCGCGTCGGGCTTATGACGATTGCGGCTGAACACGAAGTCCCAGTAGCAATTGTTGAAAAGCCGATTGCTATTCAGGGGGAAGATTGGCGACAACTTAAAGAGTTGGGCGCCAAATCCAAAACCAAATTTGTGGTGAATACCCAACTTCATTTTCATGCTCGCAATCTCGAATTGAAACGCGATGTAGCGGAGGGCAAGATTGGGGATGTGAGATTTATAGATGTCAGCGCGCGTTCGACGATACTTGACCAGGGCGTGCATGTGTTAGAGTTAGGGCACTCATACATCGGCGGCGTTGCTCCCACCAGCGTGTTCGGAAACGTATCAGGCGCAAGAAATATTCCCACGCGCCAACCTTCTCCGGATGTAGCAGAAGCCGCCATCACGTTTGAAAATGGAGTACGCGCTCAAATGCTCAACGGGCCTGTCGCGCCCAAAAGCAACCCCAGTGATTCTCCATACATGCACAAACGCATCTCTGTCTACGGCACACGCGGATTCGTTCAGTGGACAATGGTAGGTTGGGAGCGCAGTACGCCGGAAGGCGGTTATGAAAGCGGGACTCACAATTATGGCGAGGAAGATGTATTGGCACAGGCAAGGCTAACCGACGCGGCGTTTGATTGGGTGAAGGACGCAAACAACCTGCATCCGACGCGTTTAGAACTCTCGCTTATGCAGTTCAATATCATTTTAGGAATTTACGTCAGCGCGTTAAACAATGTCTCTGTCTCACTCCCACTTGACCCGCCAGACGGTTTAATGGATGCTCTCAAGGCGCGGTTGGATGCGTAAGAAGTAGATACCGCTGACCTTATTGACACATGTTGTATAGCCGCTGATTATCAGACGGCGCTGATTTTAAAGGCCTCTCCAATCAGCGATGTCTGTAAATCAGCGGCTATAGTTCTTTCTTTCTGAGGATTTATATGAATAGTGGAATTTATCTTATTCAAGATAATAATCAGCTTGTTGAGATGGCAGAACAAGCATACCCCGCGGAGAATTTGCTACAGGAATTGCTTGCCAAATATCCAAGTTTGTTAGCTGGAGACCAGATAGACAGCGCTGCGCCGAGACGGTGGTTGTTAATCTCACGCGAGACTACATTGCCATCTGAGGAAGATGGCGCTGGGCGATGGTCGGTCGACCATCTCTTCCTCGACCAGGATGCGATTCCTACCCTTGTGGAAGTCAAGCGCAGCAACGACACACGCATCCGGCGAGAAGTGGTAGGCCAAATGCTGGACTACGCTGCTAATGCAATAGTTTACTTGCCGGTTGAGACAATCCGCTCCCAATTTGAGGAAACCTGTAAATTCCAAGAACGTGATTCCGAACAAGCGCTTATCGAATTGTTGGGAGCCGAGGCGGACCCGGAGGAATTCTGGCAGAAGGTTAAAACTAACCTGCAAACGGGCAAGATACGTCTAATATTCGTGGCTGATGAAATCCCCGTTGAACTCCAGCGTGTAGTGGAATTTCTGAATGCGCAGATGGACCCAGCGGAAGTGTTAGCAGTAGAAATCAAACAATATGTTGGCCAAAGCCTGAAAGCCCTCGTTCCCAGAGTCATTGGCCAAAAGAAATCACCTCCTGGGCCAAAGCCTTCTGGGTCAAAGCAATGGGATGAACCTTCCTTCCTCCAAGAGCTGGAAACAAAACGAGGTATCGACGAGGTTGCGGTTGCTGAAGAGATTCTTAAATGGACAAAAACAAAAATGTTCCAAATAAGGTGGGGCAAAGGTAAGGTATTCGGTATTTTCAGTCCGGTGGTGGGCCACAAAGGAACAGATTATAGACCAATCTCAATATGGACAAGTGGCGATGTTATGATTCAGCTTTCAGATATGCAAACCATGCCGCCTTTCAACGATGAGGTCAAGCGTATGGAGTGGTTGAGACTCTTGAACACGATTCCGGGTGTTGATATTTCAATTAATGCCAAGAGTCCATGCATTCGTTTTTCTACGTTGAAAGATGAAGCGGTTTTGAAGCAATTTCTTGGAACGCTTGACTGGGCCGTTCAGGAAATCAAAGCATTGTGATACATAGAAACCGAGTTTCTTGGAGAAACTCGGTTTCTTTGGCACGGTTTCTTTGGCAGAAGGTGAAAAATAATGACCCAATTTCAGATAATTGCCACTATTGGCCCCGCCTCGCGAAATTTAGCGGTAGTAGAGAAATTGATTCAGTCGGGAATGAAAATGGCGCGGCTAAGCATGGCGCATGACAATTATTCTGCTCACGAACGTACAATTTCCTTCGTCAGAGAAGCATGCCAACAGTTTGGCATATCTATTCCAATTTTGCAGGACCTTCAAGGTCCAAAACTTCGCATCGGTAAAATTAATGTCAAACTTTCTAAGGGACAAGGCGTCATTTTGACGCCAGTGGAACATCCCGATTCTACCGAAGAAAAGCAAAGTTCACAGAATATAGGAAAGGAAGCTCCCGCATTCAAGCATGGGGTAATTCCGAAATCCGTTCACATTCCACTTATAGGCGATATACATCAGTATGTCAAAATGGGAGATTTAGTTTTGATAAACAACGGCATCGTTCAGCTTGAAGTAAAAGAAGTTCATGGAATTTCAACAGTATGTGAAGTCAAATATGGTGGGGTAGTTAGAACCGAAAAAGGGGTAAATTTGCCAATGACAAATCTACCCACCAAAGCGATAACATCCAAAGATAAAGAGGATTTAGCTTTTGGACTTCAACATCAAGTGGAATGGATTGCTCTCTCATTTGTCAAAAGCGCAAATGATATCACTGAATTGAGAGAGTGGCTGCTAAAACAAAATCCCAAGCGAATGCCGCTGGTAATGTCGAAGATTGAGACCAGGGAAGCTATTGAAAACCTCTCTCAAATCATAGAAGCCTCAGATGCTGTGATGGTTGCACGCGGAGATATGGCGCTTGAGATTTCATTTACAAAACTCCCATTTTTGCAGAAGTGGATTATTGCGGAATGTCGTTCTTTGGGAAAGCCGGTAATAGTCGCGACAGATTTTATGGATTCGATGTGCCATCGACATGTTCCATCTCGCGCCGAAGTGATGGATGTGGCAAATGCTTTCCTGGACGGTGCAACGGGGCTTTTGTTATGCCAGGAGACAGCAGTGGGACACTATCCTGTCGAAACAGTAGAGATGGTTTCAAGCATCCTTTCGGAAGTAAAGGCAAAGGGGCAAGATGGCAAGATGGCTAAATGGCAAGCTTGTCCCCTTGCCCTCTTGCCTCCTTGCCATTTTGCCATTTAGAAAGGAGTGACTCTCAATTTTGGCAACGAAAACGTTAATCACAGCAGATGAGTTTTTTAAGTTAGCGCCTAAGTTAGGGCGTTGTGAATTGGTAAGAGGAGAGATTATAGAGATGTCACCACCAGGGTTAATACATGGGAAAGTCGCGATGACATTTGGTGCGCAGTTGTTTATCTATGTAAAAGAACATGACTTAGGAGAGGTTTTCGCGGCAGAAACGGGATTTATTGTAGAACATTCAACGGATGAACGGCCGCGTGATACTGTTCGGGGACCCGATATCGCATTCGTCAAAAAGGAACGTATTCCTGAAGGAGGATTTGATGACACTTGGGGAGATTTCTCACCCGACCTGGTGGTTGAGGTAATGTCGAAAAATGACACTCAGCGGGAGGTTTTAGAAAAAGTCGGAGAATATTTGGACGCGGGTGTGCGTTTAGTATGGGTTGTCCGACCGCAAAATAAAACCGTGACGGTATATCGTCTGAATGGGGAAGTGGAACAATTGCAAGTTGACGACATGCTTGATGGAGAAGATGTGCTGCCAGGGTTTAGTTACCCTGTCTCCGATGTTTTTGCTTAATATCAGAAACCCGTTTTCTCCGAGAAAACGGGTTTCTGATGAATATTTTTTTCCTCTTATTTCTTTTGATTAAACTTTTCTTTAAGAAAGAAAAGTTTGGTTATTGAGGAGGTGTTTATTATGTCAAGCGAACAACAAATTGAAGAAGTTGTACATCAACTTGTTCAATCCCATTTTGAAATTGAAGAAGGCATTGATGAAATCGTCTGGCTGAAAGATGGAGAGAATAAAGAAATACGATTAATCGAAATAAATCGAAATACTCTCCCGATAGGAAGTGTTCTAGCATTCTATTTTGCGCCTTCCGAGGACGTGCCTTTCCCTGTTCGAATTGCTGATGTCACGCCACAAGAATGGAAGCAGGTGCAAAGTGGAGATATCTCTCTGCCTCCCGGTTGGACGTTACGGAAAATACAAATATTTCATCGGTAAAAAGGTGAGAAAATATGGCACAATGGTTATCTCGAGCAGGCACGTTCGGATTGGGACGTTTATGAAGCGTTAGGTAGCTTTGATGATTAAAGTTGAACTTCTTAAACCACCAAGACACAAAAGCACAAAGATTTTTTATCCGCGAATAACGCGAAGTTACACGAAGAAAAAAACCAAAATAAATTTTGTGAAGCTTAGCGTTATTAGCGGATGCCTTTTTCCTTCTTTTCTTGGTGTCTTAGTGTGTTCCTTCACTACGTTCAGGACGGTTCAAAGAGAGGAAATGTTAGGTTTATTCGTCAAAATTACCTAAAGGTAACTTCAGTTCCTAAGTGTCATGCGCTTCATTATCTCCAGATGACAACTGAGAAACTTAGTAAAGCTGTTGTGCTTGCTGGTGGCGCTGACTTAAATATTGTAAGGAGAACCCATCGCGCGTTTACCAGATTTCTTCAAATAGCGGCGAGGAATCATGGCCTTCAAAGAGAACTGGGCATAACTGGCTCGCAGTTATGGGCACATATCAATCAACTATTGCCAATCGCTTATGAAATAGAATGTTTAGCACCCGCTTTAGCAGATGGCGGACCTAACGCTGAATATCCATGGGAGGCTCCACCAAGTACTATAAACGTGCCTGCGTCTTATAATTTTCCAGTAAATTCCACTTTGCGACTACCAGGAGGTCGCAATTTGTTAAGGTTAACCAAGGTAATGCTGGATAGATTCTACGTGTTTTTCACTTAATATGGACTAAAATATTCATGAAAGGAGCTATTTATTATGAACAAGATTGAGAAAGTTTACATCATGACTGACCTTGAAGGAGTCGCGGGAGTGATTAATTCAGAGGATTGGTGTAATCCTGACAGCCGCTACAATGAAATGGCAAAGGAATTTCTTACTAATGAAGTCAATGCGGCGGCGGATGGATTTTTTCAGGGAGGCGCGAAGGAAATTCTCGTAGCAGACGGGCATGGTTCAGGAGCCATGAATCCGAAGTTGTTGGATTCCCGAGTTGAGCTTTTGCGCGGCTGGGGAGGTGGTTGGCCAGTGGGACTTGAAGAGGGCTGGGATGCAGCCGTGTGGGTTGGACAACATGCCAAAGCGCGGACCGAATTTGCTCACCTTGCTCATACCCAGGGAATGGGTTATCTTAACCTTTCCATAAATGGAATTTCAATTGGTGAATTTGGGCAGTTAGCGATGTGTGCAAGTCAGTTGGGGATAAGAACAATTTTCGGCTCGGGTGATAAGGCGTTTACTTTAGAAGCCCAGGCTTTAGTCCCTGGAATAGAAACGGTTGCGGTGAAACGCGGCACCAGGTCTGGAACTGGGGATGAGTTTGACGCCGACGCATACCGCAGGAAAAATTCCGGTGCCATCCATCTCCAGCCAAAGAAAGCTTGTGAGTTAATCAGAGTAGGCGCAATGCGCGCTATCATGCGGGCAAAAAGCGAGGATTTCGGTATTATTAAATTAACGCCGCCGTTCAAGCGCGTAGCTGTTTTCAGACAGACAAAAGACCAACCGCGGACGTATTCGATAGAAACGCATCCATCCGATGTAATAGCGCTGATGAATATGTCTTTTAATCCAAAACCTGTGGAGAGCGACGAACAGCTAACGCAGCTTCTGGCATCTTAGCTTTTGATGCTTCCATCTTTATAACTTTCCATACGACTTTTTCATTTAGTGGGAACTCGTAGGAGGAGGGTAAAACGTGTTTCGTGTTGCGTGTTGCGTGCTTTAAACTACGCAACATGGACCACGAAGCACGTTTTCTTGGTCGTGCTAACGCACTATCTATTTTTTTACCGCAAAAGCTTGATAACTGGAAAGTCGTATTTCCATAAAATATTATCATTTCAAAAAGAAAAGAGGAAAACGATGACCGGAAAAGAAAGAACATTGCGCGCTCTGTATTTTCAGAAACCGGATAGAGCGCCCATCATGGGTGGATATTTCAGCCACGGGCCGTTCATCGAGGAAGCAAGCGGGATTCGGCCCTGGTGGGAAAATCCACAAGAATGTCTCCGACGCACATATCGAAATCTCGGCGTCGATGCTATCGGCGCCAATGTTCTACCGAAGACTCCCGAACAATCCGCGGCGTTAGAAGACGGCAGTGTTAGCAATTTCACTAAGAAGGGTGAAAATCCCTATAAGTCGCCCGAAGATGTGCTTCAATTTGTTCGCAATCGGCCACCGTTAGAGGAGCAAAAAAGAGGATTCGATGAACAGAGGGTGTACGATGAAATCAAAAACCATTATCTAAACGGTCAGGCAGAAGCGGGAGATGATAGACTATGGATGCCCTGGGGCGGATTCGGTGGAGTAGGATTCATGTGGTACAGCACTTTCGGCTATGAGAATTACTACATGGCTCTGGCGCTTTATGAAAAAGAGATGGAAGTTTTGTTCGCCAATGCGGGTGAATTGGGACGCATGCGCAACGAGATTCTCGTCAAATGTTATGAGGAAAACAATTTTCCCAAAGTTGTCTGGGGCGGCGAAGATATTTGCGATAATCGCGGGCCAATGGTATCGCCAGGCCTTCTCAGGCGCATCTATTTTCCTCATCTGAAAAAAGCTTTCCAACCGCTTTTTGACGCAAACATCAAACTCGTATGGCATTCTGATGGGAATATTAAGCCGATTCTCGAAGACCTGTTGGATACCGGCGTGGGTGGGTTTCAGGGAATGCAAGAACACATGCCCGACCCAGAGTTGAATAATTCGCTTGAGGAACTTTCACAACTGACCGACAGACATGGCGACCCGTTGCTTTTCTTCGGCAGCATCTCCTGTCGTCGGACCCTTCCATTTGGTACACCGGACGACGTCCGCGCCGCCGCGCAACGGTGCATGGATATCTCAAAGGCACGCGGCGGTGGTATTGTCATCTTCCCGGATAACACCGTCGGTCCTGATGTTCCTCCGGAAAATCTCTTCGCGCTCTACGAGTATGTCACCGGCGTCAAGGCAAAACGTTATTTTCAGACGTGAAACGTGGAAGGTGATGGGGGCAAGATGGGGAAGACAAGACGGCAAGAGGGCAAGGTGGCAAGATTTAGCCTCCTTGCCCTCTTACCGATTTGCCACTTTGTCAACTACTTTTTTGAACAGGCCGAAAAACCGCATCAAATTATTCTATTTCACTCGGATTGAGTTGCCCAATCAATGAAGATTTCGCTGGCAACTGGCTAAGGATTCTCCTTCACTATTACTTCAACGGTGTGCAACCCTGAAACGCCTGATAGTGTGCCATCGGCAGCTACTTCTCCCTGAATGGTGTTATCTTTTGCGATGGCGCGTGCGGTGATGAACAAGCGTTCATTGTTAGAAGGAACCTGCCAGGTGTATTTCCAAAGCGACCAGGCAAGTGGCGAATCCGTTGCCCATATGTCCGCCTCATTCCAGGTTTTGCCATCGTCGATACTGACTTCTACCTTTGCAATCCCGCCATGATTACCTCCGTCGAAAGCGTAACCACTGACGGTATATTTTTTCGCTTCGATAATTTCTTTACTTTCCGGTCTTCCAATGCCGGATTTAATTTGAACCAAAGCCTCATCGTCCCAGCCTTGTTTCTCCCAATATCCCTTATAGTCATTGGGAGTCAACTCAATGTTTACAAGCCACTTTGGATTTTTCGTCCCATAATGTTTCGGACACAAAAAACGCAACGGGTATCCATGTTCCGGAGGTAGCGTCTCACCATTCATTTTATACGCCAGCAATGCGTCTTCATGCAATGCGTCCTCAATGGGTACGCTGGTGTTATAACCATCCGCCCCGCGAAGAATGACTTCTTTAACGTCCTTTTTCACCCCGGCTTTATTCAATACCTCTTGCATTAACACGCCCATCCACTTTGCATTACCAATTAGATTCCCGCCAACCACATCGCCAATACAGGTCAAAGTATACATTCTGGTTATCGCTTTCATCCTGAGGATATCGTCATAAGTCAGGATTGTCACGCGCTCGACGTGCCCTGTAATTGCGAGTTTCCAAGACTTCAAATCAATGGCAGGAATATCCCCAAGGTGCAACGCAAAGAAATCGTTATTGGGGGTTATCAAAGTTGGTTTTAAACTTTCCTTATCATTAGCTTGAACATATTTTATCGGAAGCAAAACTCCCGCGGCGCTGATAGTTGTAATTTTAATAAAATCCCTGCGGTTCATTATTGTTCACCTAAGAAGAAAATAAAGCGTAAAGCGTAAAACGTAAATAGACAAAATAAACACATTACGTTTTACTTCTTCCTCAGTGTTTCTTTTGATACAACCCCCTAACCCCCTTTGATAAGGGGGACTTTTCTTTTTAAAAGAAAAGTTTGGTTACGTTTCACGCTTGATAAAAGGCGTCAAAAGATCGATTGGAATCGGGAACAGGGTTGTTGAGTTTTTCTCCGCTGCAATTTCCATTAGGGTTTGCAAATAGCGGAGTTGGATTGCGGTCGGGTCTTTGCTGATGATGCTGGCAGCTTGGAAGAGCTTTTCTGCGGCCATGTATTCGCCTTCAGCGTTGATAATTTTCGCTCTTTTCTCGCGTTCAGCTTCAGCCTGTTTCGCCATCGCACGCTTCATCTCCTCTGGAAGGTCAACGTTTCTAATCTCCATGGCAAGCACCTGAATTCCCCATGGTCTAATATGAGCGGAGATGATGTCTTGCAAGTCCTGGTTGAGTTTTTCACGCTCAGAGAGAATTTCATCGAGCTCCGCGCGTCCAAGAACGCTCCGTAGCGTTGTCTGAGAAATCTGAGCAATCGCAGAGGCATAGTCCGCGACCTCAACTACAGCGTCTTCAGGCTTGACAACTTTGAAGGCCAAAATGGCGCTGACTTTTACAGAGACGTTATCTTTCGTGATGACGTCTTGCGGAGGGACATTCTGAACGACCGTCTGGAGGCTTACCCGCACCATCCTTTCAATCCAAAAAGGAATTATAAGGAAAATCCCCGGCCCTCTGCTTCCCACAAGCCATCCCAGTCGGAAAATCACCCCACGCTCATACTGGCGGAGTATCCGAACGGAAGTGCCTATAAGGAATATAAAAAACAGAGCTATAATTACATAAAATGCCATCATGGTTTGCATGGTTAGCTTTCCTCCTCTCTCATTGGGGAACCTTATGGGACTATGCCCTTTGGTTTCCCTTCTTTCAAATATCCCATTTTACAATGGGAGGTTACAATGTTATATTATCGCATATCGCGCCTGGAGTTGTCAATCCCTTTTAAAAGATAAAGAACCAATTTTCACGTTTCACGTTTGCAGGTGATAGCTTCATTCATCCAGACATACGACATTGCAAGTCAGTTTTCCATGCGCTAACTTCACCTGGACCTGGTCGCCAACTTCAACCTGTCGAACGTCCTTGACAATTTCTTGCGATTGGTCGTAACAGATGCTATAGCCTCGGGCTAAAATGGCAAGTGGGCTGAGAGCGTTTAGTTCCACGGCAACTGTTTTCCAATCCGCATTTTTCTTTCTAAGTAGATTTTGTATATGATTTACACACTGCTGGTTGAGTACTTTGAGATGTCGCTGCAATTCCGTTATTTTGGATAGCGGGGAAAGATGCAGTAACTTCTGGGTATTTTTTCCCAGGCCATTTTGATACCGTTCCATCATACGAGCAAAGGCTCTCTGGATTTGTAGGTTCAGTGAATCGACTGTCTGTTGTTGTTGGCGGATAGCATCAAGTCGGCTTTGGGGAGAAAGTTGTCGCTGGCAATTTGCCCATCGTTCCTGCGCAGTTTGAAGTTTTCTCTGGATGCTCTCATGGATGCGTCTGTTGGCATTGGATAATCGCCTGGCGAGTTCAGTTTCGTCGGGAACAGCAAGTTCCGCTGCTGTGGAGGGAGTCTGAGCGCGCAAGTCTGCGACAAAGTCAGAGATAGTATAGTCGATTTCGTGTCCGACAGCGGAGATGACAGGAATTTTTGAAGCGTAAATACTTCGAGCTACAATCTCTTCGTTAAACGCCCAGAGGTCTTCAATAGAACCACCGCCGCGCCCTATGATTAATACATCAAAGCCGCCTACCTCATTCATATTGTCAATCGCCCTTGCGATTTCATCCGCGGCACCCTCACCTTGAACTAAGACAGGATAGACTAAAATGTATACGTGCGGGAAGCGTCGGGTTATGCTGTTGATAATATCTCGGACAGCGGCGCCGGTGGCGGAAGTTATCACACCGATGCGTTGCGGGATTTGGGGAATCGGCTTTTTATGAGATACATCAAAGAGCCCCTCCGCCGATAGCCGTTGTTTGAGTTGTTCAAAAGCTACCTGTAAAGCGCCGAGCCCCGCTGGTTCTATCATATCGCCGACAATCTGGTGATAACCACCGGACACATAGACATTTATGCGTCCATGTAGAAAAACTTTATCTCCGTTTTTAGGGACATAGCGCAGATATATTAAGTCAGAACGAAACATGACACAGTTAATCCTACTGGACTTATCTTTCAAAGTAAAATATATGTGGCCGGAGTCCGGCCTTCTGAGGTTAGAAATTTCACCCTCGACCCATATATCCAGTAATAATGGTAATGACTGAATAGCAGTTTGGATAATTCTAGTAATTTCGCTTACGGTATAAGCTGTCTTATGTTGTTGTAGCATGGTAAATACTCCCATTTTTCGTGAAACGTGAAACGTGAAACGTGAAACGTATTGCGTATTACGTATTACATATTTTGTTTTACGCAATACGCATCACGCATCACGCATCTCGTTTCATTATTTCGCATACTCCACGGCTATTGTTTCACGAACGACAGTAACTTGAATTTGTCCGGGGAATTGCAGTTCATTTTTGGCTTTTTTAGCGATTTCCTTTGCTAAGCGATATGTTCCTATGTCATCGATTTCATCAGATTTGACGATAACGCGAATCTCTCTTCCTGCTTGTAGAGCATAAGATTTTTCGACGCCGTCGAAGGAGTCCGCAAGTTTTTCCAGCTTTTCCATCCGTTTCACGTAAGACTCAAGTGAATCCTGGCGAACCCCTGGCCGAGCTGATGATAATCTATCGGCTGTTTGCACAATAGCGGCCAGGGAAGTTTTTGGTTCGCCGAGATTGTGGTGCGCTTCAATAGCGTGAATAACCTGGGGATGTTCGTTATACTTCCGCGCTAACTTCACACCTATCTCAATATGGCTACCTTCAACTTCGTTGTCGATTGCTTTGCCGAGGTCGTGAATTAACCCTGCTCGTCGCGCCATTTTTTCATCTTCGCCTATCTCTGCGGCCATAATCCCGGCAAGGAAAGCAACTTCTTTTGAATGTTGCAGACAATTCTGCCCAAAACTTGACCGATATTTCAATCGGCCTAACAAGTTAATTTCATTAGGATGCAACCCATGTACTCCTAACTCTAACGCCGCTTGCTCGCCCTCTTGTTTCATAATTGCTTCCAGATTAACACGGGCTTTCATGACTGCTTGCTCAATCTTGGCAGTATTGATTCTACCATCAGCAATTAAGGATTCCAACGCCAAACGCGCAACTTCCCTTCGGATAGGATTAAATCCCGATATAAGAATCGTTTCAGGCGTATCATCAACAATGAGTTCAACACCTGTTGTAGCTTCAAAAGCACGAATATTTCTCCCTTCCCTTCCGATTATCCTTCCTTTCATATCATCGTTGGGTAACGAAACTGTAGATACTGCTGTCTCCACTACATGGTCAGCGGAACAGCGTTCCATCGCATAAGTTATAATCTCTCTCGCCTTCCTTTCTGCTATTTCTTTAGCCCCCGTTTCAATTTCGGTTGCGATTAGAGCAGCCTCATGTTTAGCTTCTTGCCGTATTTGCTCAAAAAGCATTTCTTTCGCTTCTTCAGCAGTGGTCTTTGCAATATTTGATAGCGCTTGCTTCTGTTGCTCCTCGAGCTTTGTAAGTTCTTCCTCTTTTTCTTTAAGAGACCTGGCTCTTTGTTCAATTTTTTTTGCTTGTTCTATAAGTTCCTCACGCCGTTTATCTATAGCTTCCAATTTGGCGTCTAATGATTCTTCTTTCGCGATAATGCGTTGTTCTAATCTATTTATCTCCGCTCGACGCTCACGGACTTCTTTATCTAATTCTATTTGCCGTTGAAGTGCTTCCTCCTTCGATTGAATTATCATTTCCTTTTTCACGTTTTCAGCCTTTTCGTAAGCCTCATTTAAGATAGCTTGAGCCTGCTTCTTCACCGCGCCGGTATATATCCGTGAAAGGATTTCGTGAGCGAGGTAACCAACCAGGATACCCAAAAAGACTGCTACATATATCCACATCGTTATACACCTCACTCTTTCATAACCAAACTTTTCTTCCAAACTTTTCTTTTAAAAAGAAAAGTTTGATCAAAAGAAACACTGAGGAATTTTAAGAAAAGTTCCATCATAAGAAATAAGAGGAAAAGTAATTGTTAATATTATACAAAAACAATATGTGAATATCAAGGTAAATAATATTTCTGGAAGAAGAATATTTTCCTTGACATGACGAAAGAAATATGCTAAATTTAACGTTAGTTTGGGATACTGAAAGGAGTCAAGATAGATGAACGGAATTGTTGATTTCACGGTACTCCTGTTTCAGCGGGAGGGCTATGTTGTTTCATATTGTCCAGAACTGCATGTGGGGAGTTTTGGCGACAGCGCTGATGACGCGTTGGCAAGTTTGCGGGAAGCAGTTGAATGCTTTCTCGAAGGGTGTAAAGAGTTAGGCACGTTGGATGAGGTGCTTTCTGCTTTGCTATACAAAGTGAATGTTTTCAGTTTATGGCTTATTGTGGTTTTGTTATCCTCTATCGGTTGTGGGATTGCAAACGATAAATTGATAGAACAATATAACGCTTTTGCGATTCGTTCTGCCAAAGCGAACTTATGGAATGAAGCAACCCTGAGATGGCAACGGATTATTGCAATTGACCCAAAGAATGCTAAAGCGCATAATAACCTCGGAGTTGCGTATGAAGCTCTGGAACGTTTTGCTGAAGCGCAGGCGGAGTATAAAAAAGCGATAGAGTTAGAACCAGGTAATGAGGTTTATCAAATCAATTTTTTCAATTGTCAGAAAAATAAGGGGCGCTCTCAGCTTACGGAAGGGAATGGTGAAAAACGATGAATAGCTTATGCGCGAAAACGCAAAGAGCAAGAGGCAAGGGGGCAAGGGGGCAAGGGGGATTGATGATTGATGATTGTCAATTGATGATTGAAAAGACTCAATCAACAATCATCAATCGACAATCGACAATCCAATTGCCATCTTGCCATCTTGCCATTTTGCCAGCCTGCCTTGTTTCACTCTGTGTTTTTCTAACGTTGGTGAACTTAGGTTGTGGTAACACAACTAAGGTATTAATTAAAATCAAAGTGCAATCGGAGATAGATGTAAGCAAATATAAAAAAATTGCGGTAATTCCATTTCTGTCTAACGATGAAAGCAAGAATAATGAAGAATGGGGAGAGAATATCGCCTTTGTATTCAGAAGGAATCTGAGTAAGTCTCAGAAGTTTGACGTTTTGGATGGCAAAGATACAAAATTGACTTTAGAGGGTGAGCAAATAACGCTTGATATTTTACAAAATACAGATAAACTCATTGATTTAGGCGGTGAGTTAGGAGTAGATGCGCTGATTGTGGGAACTTATAAATTTTATAACATTAGTGAACCCAGAAGATTGTATTACGACCGATATTCCGCGCAATTGCAGCGATACATCACAGATACCGTAACTTACTTTCATAAAACTTATGTGTTTTCCTTAGACATTTCGATTGTGGATACAAATACAGGTGGAACTGTGTGGAGTGATAAATTGGAGCAGACTGCTGAAGAAGACCATAATCTGGGTACACTTTTAATCTCTGGAATTTCAGATGATGATAATGTTATGAAACGACTCACTACACAGGCAGCGTCAAAGTTTATGCGAAAAATAGAGCCGCATTATGAAACGGAAGAAAGGATTTTGGTGAGATAATTGAAACGTGAAACGTGAAAACGTGAAACGTGAAACGTGAAGAGTGATTCATCACACATCACGTATATGGTAGGTGAGGTAAATGAGAAAACAGATTTTACTTACTTTTATAGTTTTTCTATTAATATCGACTTCAACTGTCTGGGCGCAGGGATTTGGCAAAAACAAGGTGACCCAACAACAGTTTGATTGGTTTATTCATAAAACAGAGCATTTTGACATTTACTATTATCCTGACGAAGCGCGGCTGGTATCGGTAATGGGAGATATAGCCGAGGACGCCTATCGTAAATTCAGCGAGGATTTCGGCCATGAACTGAGTGAAAGAACTCCTCTTATTCTCTATAAGTGCCACTCGGATTTTCAGGAGACGAATATTATTTTGGAGGAATTGAGCGAGGGAGTCGGTGGCTTTGCTGAATTCTTCAAACGGAGGATTGTCATACCGTTCACCGGCTCAATGACCCAGTTTCAAGCAGTCATTTTCCACGAACTGACTCATATTTTCCAATATGACATTATCTATCAAAAACCTGTCGCTCACATCTACACGGGGGAGTTTCTATACAGCCCGCCGATTTGGTTTATTGAGGGGATGGCAGAATATATGTCAGGGAATCGGGATGCTACCGACGAAATGGTATTGCGCAACGCTTGCGTGAGTAATTCTATTGTGCCACTTACCTACCTGGAAGATTTCTACATTCTCGGTTCACAAGTATTTTTGGGGTACAAAGAAGGGCAATCAGCAATCGAATATTTAGTGCAAACCTACGGACGTGATAAACTGGCAAATATACTGCAGGAACTCAAGCACAGCCGAACAAAAAGCCTTGATGACGCATTCAAAAACACAATTGGAACGGATGTTCAAAAATTTGATAAAGATTGGCAGCACTCCATCAAAAGGAAGTATTGGCCAATGATTCAATACAAAAAGATGCCAGATGAAATTGCGACTCAACTGACCGGCAAGAAAAGCGAGGCGAATAACTTTAAACCTGTATGGTCGGTAAGCGGAGATTTGATCGCGTATATCACTAGCGAATATGGTTATGATGAGATTCGGATTATCTCTGCCAAAGATGGCAAGCTAATAGAACGTATCAGCAAAGGTTTTTATCAGGATGGTTACGAGGATATTCGCTCTGAAGGTTCAGGAATAGCCTGGTCGCCAGATGGAGATAAACTCGCTTTTATCGCTAAGGACAAAAAGAAAGAATATCTCTTCGTGCTGAATATTATCACCGGAAAAATTCAACATAAGATACTGCTTCCTTTCGACTCTAACTATTCTCCAACATGGGCGCCTGATAACAATCGCATCGCTTTTGTCGCACTCAAGGACGGCAAAACGGATATCTATCTTATTGCTCTTGATAAAGCGGCAAGAGGGCAAGATGGATTGTCGATTGATGATTGTCGATTGTCGATTGAAAAAACAATCAACAATCAACAATCAACAATCATCAATCAGTTGACTGATGACCCGTTTGATGACAACCACCCAAGCTGGCATCCTGTCCTGGATAAGATTGTCTATTCATCTGAAAGAGAAGGGAAATATAAGCTATTCACAATCGACTTGGAGAATCAAACGCAAACGCAATTGACTCATGAACAGCAAAACGCAGTAAGCCCATCATGGTCTCGTAATGGCACGCAGATTATATTCTGTTCCGACCTAAATGGCATCTATGATGTCTACAGCATGGACAACGATGGGAATAATTTTACCCGTTTGACCGACATTATGACGGGTTGTTCCAATCCCAGCTTATCACCCGACAAAAGAAAAATCCTGTTTTCAGCTTATGATGATGGCAGACAAAACATATTTGTCATGGATATGGACAAAGCCGTAAACGAAAAGATAGATATGCCACTAAATAAGGAAACGGTGGTGATAACCGCCGCGCCGGACGAAGCGGAGCATAGACTACTCCTCGGACGCAAAAAGTATTCAACGAGTTTGGTTTTGGATGCAATCTTCACCGACTTTCAGTATTCCGCCGATGGACTATTGCAAAACACAACACAACTTATTGCCAGTGATATGATGGGCAACCACCGCATTGGTTTAAGTGTAGCTGCAAATCAGTCCGGTTTTCTCACGCCTGATTTTATCGCGTCTTATTTCTATCTCGCTCGACGCACTGACTACGGCGCTGCTTTTTTCAACTACCATGACTATTATGTTACCATTGACCGCTATCTTCTTGCACAACGCAATACCGGATTGATAGGCTTTCTTTCCTATCCGTTAGACCGATATCGTAGAATAGAATTACAAACCCTCATCTATTCTACGCCCTTCGATTACAAGTATTATACTGATTTAGACGCTCCAAGAGGCACTATCATTTCCTCAGAAATATCCTATATCAAAGATACAACTATGTGGAATGAATTTGGCCCTTATGCCGGAACGCGGTATATACTTGATGTGGAGCATTCGTTTCCATCATTAGGCAGTGACCTGGAAATGACCAATGTGATACTGGACTCGCGTAAGTATTTCCGACTGGGGAAACGTACCTGCCTTGCAACGCGGATGCTTTTGGGCGGGAGCTTCGGCACCGACCATGCTCTTTTTTATATCGGCGGCATCGACACCATGCGCGGTTATGGCTATGAAGACCTCGCCGGAACGAGAGTGGGCTTGCTCAACCTGGAACTCAGGATTCCCTTCATTGATGAACTCAGGTTCGGCTGGCCTTTTGCCTGGTCGATTAGCGGCATCAGAGGCATTTTGTTCACCGATTTTGGTACGGTATGGTCAAAGTGGCAATTTGGTCCTGAAAACCGATACAAAGCATTAATAAGAACAGGTAATAAGATTCAATTAGTGGATGTCAAAAATTCCGTTGGGATAGGATTAAGATTGAAACTTGGTTTCTTTGATTTAAACTTTGATATCGCTAAACGCACCGATTTATCGAAAATTTACCCCAAAACACGATTTCATTTTGGTTTGGGACAGGAGTTTTGATTGATGATTGATGATTGATGATTGATGATGGTTCAATCGACAATCAACAATCAACAATCGACAATCCATAGGTGGTTTTTATGGAAAAAGACAGAGATGTAGAACGAAAAATTGTGGCGATTTTAAACATTTTGAAAGATTCCCCAAAACCGTTAGGCTCTCGAATTATTTCCCGCAAGCTTAAAGAACAGGGATTTGACCTCACTGAACGAGCAGTGCGCTATCATTTGCGTATAATGGACGAAAGAGGCCTGACCGAATCCCACGGAATAGCCGGGAGGATTGTAACAGCAGAAGGTATAGAGGAAGCGAACAATGCTCTGGTCTCCGATAAAGTTGGAATGATTATCAGCAAAGTCGATGCGTTGTCTCATCTAACGACTTTCGATCTTAACACCCGAAGCGGCGACATCATCCTGAATGTTTCTTTAATTCCAAAAGAACATTTAGAAAAAGCATTGGAAATTGTCGCGGAAACTTTCAAAGCAAAACTCGGATTTACTAACCTGTTAGCTATCGCTCATGAAGGCGAAACTTTAGGCGGATTGACCATTCCTGAAGAAATGGCAGGAGTAGGTACAGTTTGCAGTTTGACTATCAATGGGATATTGCTCAATAATTGCATTCCTTTATACTCAAAGTTCAGCGGCATTCTAAAAATGGAAAATTCTCAACATAAGCGTTTCATAGAGCTAATCTACTATGACGCTTCCTCTTTAGACCCAGCAGAAGTATTCATCAAGAGTAAAATGACCGATGTTCGAAGCGCTATTGAAAGTGGTAGCGGGAAAGTTTTGGCGGGATTTCGAGAATTCCCGGCAGTATGTCTAAATAATGTTTTGGAAATTGTAGAAAAGCTTGAAAAAATCGGGATGTCGGGGGTTACTGCTATTGGTAAGCCCGGTCAACCTGTTCTTGAGATGCCGGTCAGTGCTGGGTGTGTGGGAATGGTGGTCCTCGGAGGCCTAAATCCTTTAGCGGCAGTAGAGGAATCGGGAATAAAAACAGAAAACAAGGCGCTATGCGCTATGGTGAATTTTAATGTATTGGGTAATTTGGGTACAGTCAACACCTGAACACTGATTTATATGGAACTGCTGCTTCGATATCTTCAGTTTCTGTTGTCAAAAGGAGCAAAGTTATGTTCACTTCGTTCACCAACGACTTTGTCTTATGGTTTAAAAAATTGTGCATAATAGCACTGCCGGTGCTGGCTGTGTGTGTATTTCTTTTGCCATTTATTATTGGCAGTATCGCCAAAGGGCAAAATGATAAAGTGATTGAAATTGAACCAGGCAAGCCTCAGACTGCAAAAGCTGCGATGAAAGTGGCTTACGTGAAGCATTTTGATGAAGAAGATTTTAACGCGGCAATTACAGCATATCAGCGGGTAATTTCTGACTTTCCAGACAGTCCAGAGGCTACTGAAGCCCAATTCAGGATTGCCAATGTCTATCACTGGAACATTTTCGAACCAGAAAAAGCGATAGCGGAATACCAGAAGGTGATAGATAACTATCCGAATACGGATTATGCCATTGAATCGTTGATTCGGATGGGTGAGGCGTATGTGAGGTTGAAGAAACTTGATAAAGCGTTGGAGGCTTTTCGCAAGGTGATTGATAACTATAAAGAAAATAAGTATGCACCTCAAGCTAAATCAGCCCTGGCCAGGACATTGCTTCATGAATTATATAAAGATAATGAAGCAGAAAGCGTTTATAAGGATATTTTAGAACACCACCCAACTACAGAGTTCGCCGATGATGCAAAACTATGGTTAATTTACATTTATCAAAAGAAGCGTGCAATCTCGGTAGAAGAGGCTTTGAAAGCATATAAAGCTTTGACAGAAGATATGAATGTCGGCTATCATAGGCGAGCTTCGGCACAATATATGATAGCATTTAATTACTGTTCCAAACAGGACTTAGACCGGGCTATATCTGAATTTAAGAAACTACTGAATGATTACTCAGAGGCTTACGACGACTTGAAAGCCGAAACCTATTACTTCATAGGTCACATCTATGAACAGCAAGAAAAGTATGAACTGGCAAAGGAAAATTATAAGTCAGGCCTGGAGCTTTATCCCAAAAGTATCTGGGCAAATCATCTGAATAGAAGGATAGAAAGAGTTGAAGGAAAGCAGGCTATGGCTCTCAATTCGTTAGTATATACAAAGGATACCGTAGATTATCATCACTACCTAAAAACAATGGAAAATCCTGACCCAGATGTATATGGCGAAGCTATAGATATAATAGGCGCTGAAATTGATAAGAGAAATGATGTTGTGATAGATTTGCTGATAGAAGCGCTTCAAAGTCCATCGGAAAATGTTCGGAGATTATCAGCCTCGCTTCTAGCACGTGTTACATACTTTTCGGAAGAAGATTTGCCTGCGAAAGCAAGGGCAGAGAAAGTATTTCATGCGCTAAAAGCCGCTTTGAACACAGAAACACGTGTTGTAATCAAAGGTGGGATTGCCGTGTCACTCGGAGCAGTAGGAGTACCAGCCGCAATTCCCATTTTGAAGCAACTCGTTCTTAATGCTGAAATCGAACGGATGAAAGCCATCGCAACACATCAGGAAAGCGATGTTCCAGACAAAGGCATTGATGCTGTGCCAATGGGCGCTATACGAGGTTTATGCTGGTTTGCAAGGCTCCGGCAGAGATACACAGCGGAAATAGTGTTATTTTTAATGGACGAGACAAGAAAAAGGTTACAGGAAGGCAACCCGAGACAACGAGACATAACTTCAACTCTACTTCATGAACTTGGCCAATTGAACGATAGACGAGGATTAGATGTGATAATTGAGGCAAGTTTGCATAATGATGAATATGTTCGATATGCAGCAGTAGGAGCTCTGGAAAGTTTCGCTTTCATAGATAGATATCCTTCTGAAGAACCAGGATATCCTGATATAGCAGAAGTCTACCGGGTCAAACAGGAAGACAGACAAAGAGCGGAGGAAAAACTCTTTGATTTGACCAATGACAAGGACATATATGTTCGCGAAGAAGCAGAGAAAGCACTTAACGCTATCAGAGATGCAGATGACCAATGGCAGAAAGATGAACAACAGGAACGCTCAAAGAAATAGGTACAGCTTATCGGTTATCCCCAAAATGCCCCCAATTGTGTGTTCTTCGATTTCTGTTTTTCTGATAGTTTTTTCTGCGCTCAGTTGTATAGCAAGAACAGCAATAGAGGATTTTCCTGTCAAGTTTCCTCCCCTAAGAACCGGAGCAGATTTTGAAGCGCACGCACAACTCAAAGCGGATAGGAAACTCACCTCCGAAGAAATAGAAAAGCGCGACCTTCTGATTCAGCTCCTACTGGATAAGGATGCAACGAAAATCCCTTTGCCAGAATGGCAGGAGAAAGACAATTATCGCTGGGATTTCGTCATCTTCCGAAGACAATACGCCGCAGAATTGCTTGGCTCCAGGATAGCTCATAAATCAGCAATTCCTATTCTGGTTAAAGTGGCTAAGAATCAGAAAAAACAGCAATATTTTCTGGGAGAGCATAAATATAGTCAGAGAGAGCAGGAAGTGTTACAAAAATATATTCAGGAGAGGGAAGTATCTATTCGGATTGCAAGCTTGCAAGCGTTGAGTCGCATTGCAGACAAAGCGATAATCCCCCACCTGATTGATTTTTTGGCTACCGATTTACATGGACATGCTATTCGATATCTTCAGTTTCTGTTGGACGAAGCGTTACAAAAACAGTATCAGAATGCAAGTCAAAGTAGAACCGTAAGTGGATTTTTCGGTTACCAAACTGACCAGAGCGCCGTAGAGCGCCAGAAGGTAATCCAACGCTTAAAAGTATGGTGGCAAGAAAATCAGAAAAATATTGTGATTGTTCGTTCCAAAACCCTCCCTGAACGTTGAGCCAGCGGGAACAATCATTCACAAAGGGTCTTTAACATAGGCGCATCTGACTGTCAAAGGGCAAAATTTGCTTTGCTTCAAGCCTTGAACGATAAAGAGCCTGAAGTGCGAGAAGCGGCTGCGAGATGGTTGGAAAAAATTCACGAAGAGGATGCTTTGAATAATACAGTGCCTAAATGACGCCTATCGTTCCAATAAGTTGATGACACTAAGCTGATAGCACAATTGTTCATGCCAGAATGTCAAAAAAAGATTTAAAACACAAAAAGAGAAAATCCTTGAGGCTGGAAACGAAAAAGACTCCTCAAGGATTTATTTTCTACGAAAGGAGTGAAAAAAATGAAAAGGCGTTTAAGCCTACTGCTTCTTATTCTTTTCTTTATTTTGTCACAAGGTATTGCATTTTCTTCACCTATCGACGTTAGACAGGGAGAGCAGGTTACCTTGACGCTGAAATTGGTCAATGTGGAAGGTGTTGCTTTGAGTAACGTCAAAGCATTCTTTAGCAATGCGCCAGAATGGATTTCCCCTTCAGTATCTCCTGTTGTCTCGCTTGAGGCGAAAGGAGTAGGAAATGAAAGGCCAGTTGCTCTTTTGCCTTTCACCTTCACGGTTGACAAGTATGCCGCGCCCGAAGGTGTATCCTATCCACTCACCTTGAAGATAAGCGATGCTTCTAATGGTGTTTGGACGAAGGAAATCGTCCTCAATGTCCTTTCCCGTCCGCTTCCAAAGTCGTCTGCTCTATTGCAAAACTACCCAAATCCCTTCAACCCAGAAACCTGGATACCGTATCAGTTGAAGGAAGCTTCTGATGTTACTATCAGGATATTTGATCTAAGGGGACAACTGGTAAGAACGTTAGACCTGGGATATAAGGAAGCTGATTTTTACGTGAGCCGTAGTGATGCGGCTTACTGGGATGGTAGGAATAACTTTGGTGAGCGCGTCGCAAGTGGAATTTATTTCTACCAGTTGCAGGCAGGGAGTTTTTCTGCTCTAAAAAAGATGTTAATCTTGAAGTAAACAAGGAGGGAAAAGTAATGTTTAAAAAAATGTGCATAATAGCACTGCCGGTGCTGGTGGTGTGTGTATTTCTCTTGCCGTTGCTGATTGGCAATCTCGCCAAAGGTCAAAATGGCAGAGAGATTGAGATTGAAATAGGTAAGCCGCAGACAGCAAAAGCTGCGATGAAAATAGCTTATGCCAAACATTTTGATGAAGAAGATTTTGACGCGGCAATAATAGAATATCAAAGGGTAATTTCTTTATTTCCGGAAAGCCCTGAGGCCGCCGAAGCCCAATTCAGGATTGCCAACATATATCACTGGAACACTATCGAACCAGAAAAGGCGATAGCGGAATACCAGAAGGTGATAGATAACTATCCGAACACTGATTATGCCATTGAATCCCTGATTCGGATAGGGGAAGCGTATGGGAGGTTGAAACAGTTTGAGAAGGCACAGCAGCCTTTTCAGCGTGTGTTAGACCAGTATCCGAATACAGCTTATGTGCCTTGGGCCCTTCTCTGTTTGGCAAACAATATCTACTTCGACCAGTTCGACCCCCTACAGGCGAAGCCCTTCTATCAGAGACTTGTTGCTCAGTATCCCGACACTGAATATGCCCAAGAAGCGAAACTGTGGGTGATGCGGATAGAAGTGGAGCGAGAAGGATTTCCCGCAGAGCAAGCGATTGAGATTTATCGAACCGTGCTTCAAGAAAGTCTCCAATTTTATCATGTCCAGGCAGCAGCGCAGTATACAATTGGGTATACCTACCTGGACAAAGGGGAGAACCAACAAGCTCTCACAGAATTTCAGAAAGTGTTGGAGAATTATCCTGACACCCACAAAGATTGGTTGGCTTTAACATATTACTTCATGGGGCATGCCTATATCAATCTCGACAAACTTCCCGAAGCAGAAGCTAAATTTAATCAAGGGATTGTTGACTATCCCAATAATTTGTGGCAAGAAAATTTAAGGAAACAACTACAAATAGTAAAATCTTTAAGAGCTGATGCAACCCATTAGTTAAGATGAAACCGATTTGCAACTACCAAAGGGAGGAATCGTTATGATAGTTTATCAGCTTATCCAAAAAAGAATCGCACCATTATTATTCGCTATCACCATTATGCTAATCTTTTTCTGTTTCTTTACAAAAAGCCTATGGGCGGGTGGACAACCTAAAACATTGACCATCTCCTTTAGCAAAAGCCCGAGCACCTATTTACCAATAGAAAATGATTTGATAACAGTGAATGCGACGACAAATCCCATTCAAGCCGGTGTCCAGGTCACTTTTACATTGACCCAAAGCTATCAATTCTCGTTTAGCGATGGGACAACTACGCCTAAAACAGCCACCACAAACAGTAGTGGAGTAGCTTCTGTTACAATAAAAAGCTTAACTTACTACGGGGTAGCAAAAGTAAGAGTCACAGCTACGAATTATACCGGTGATGAAAAACAAATCCCCATAGATACGGACAACGATTTAATAGCAAATTCATGGGAACAAACCTATGGAGGAACAGCGCCGAATTATTTGGATCCAAACGCTGATAATGAAACAGTCAGCGGAATCACCCAAACGGGAGATGGTTTTACCGTCTTAAACGAGTATAAGGGATATAGAATCCCCGGTCTTGGACATTCTCGCATGAATCCCACACAAAAAGAAGTTTTTTACCATGTGAATTCATCAGCAACAGGGGCAACCTTTGCCAAAAATGGGCTTTCCAGTTTGGGATTGACAGTGATTACCCCCGCATCAGGTAATCCAATTACATTTCTGGGTAGCGAATCAAGGGATAGGATTTACGCTTCTAAAAGCGGCTCGTTTTCAACTACTACCGATGGCGATTGGTGGAATCTTAACGGAACTTCCAAAGGGGATACTGGCGTGATGCTTGGAAGAGCTACTCTAGGAGGCTACTATGCCAATCCACGGGACGCAGTCGCTGCTGTTTATGAAACGGCGATTTCAAATTTGTATACCTTGAATCAAATAAATGAAGTAGCCTTTTCAAATCCTACTATATCGGTCTCAGGTATCGGCGGAGATGTCACATGGGATGCTGTATTTAATGGTCAAGATTTAAATGGTGATGGGGACAATTTTGATGCTTTCAATGCTTTCGATATTATGTCGCCAGTAGGTCAACCCAATGATATGACAGGTGGGGGAGCCGATGGTATACTTTTCAGTCTAACTCAATCACAGGCATTAAATAAAGCCGCCAGGCATGAAGTGGGGCACACTGTTGGTATAGATCACGCCACGACACTATCAAGTGTCATGAGAGCATATCTTGGACCTGCGATGGTGGATACATTTACTTCCTCTGATAAACAACAGGTAAGACTTAAATAACGATTAAGGATTCGAGTTTAAGTGTATGTTTACAATTCGGCGAGGTCTATCGCCAATGCGTTAAATCCCACCGAATTTAGATATCAAAATAAGGAGGTCCATGAAAAATGAAATCAACACGTGGAAAACAGATTCTATTATCTCTGCTACTCTTTTTAATCATTGGCGCTAATGGCTTTGCACAAACCAGTCCGTCGTCACGACGCCAATTGAACTTTGGCAATGCAGAGACTTTGAAATTAAAGCTTCTCACCGAAAAACAGCATTATGTGGCTTATGAACCCTTACTTTTGACAATCAAAATCACGAATGTTTCTCAGAATGAAGGATTTGATGTGCTTCAACCCTTCCATATCACTCGTTCTTCTTGTGAGGTCTTTTCTCCAGATGGAAAGAAATTACCTTTGAACGAGCGGCAATTCATCATGATGATTGGTGGTGGAACCCAGTTCTTAAATCCGGGTCAAACTTTTGAGAGAACCGTCAACCTCTTCGATTATTTTGACATGGGAAAGCAAGAGGGAAAATACACGGTTGAATATCGCTATCCCTTAAAAGCGTTGAGATATACCGATAAAAACCAACCTTATACCGTGATAGTCGGTGAACTGAAATCCAGATTAACTGTTGAAGTGACTTTGCCAAAAACACAATCTGAACGAAAAGCGATGTCGATTTTCCGATTAGCGTATCAAGAATATCAAGGCAGAGGCGGTATCAACCAGGTTGAACGCAATTTTCAGCAGATTCTCTCGGAGTATCCAGAGAGCCAATATGCCGAACTTGCGCTTTACTATCTGGCACAATATTATGAAGATACCTTTCAACTCAATAAGGCGATTCAGACCTATGGCGAATTTATCGGCATGTATCCTGAATCCTTTTACGCAGAGCAGGCGAAGTTCAATGTCAAAGAAGTTCACGAGAGAATGGTTCGGGAGCAACAACTCCTCCTGGAACTGGAAAAGTCGAAATCAACCGTTTCTGAAGAACAAGAAAAACAGAAATGAGTTTCCATATTGGAGTTCTCACTGCATAATACTGATTATGAGATTACTATCAAAAACAATCGCAACCGTTTTTATGGGAGTTCTTGTGTTATTGTGTGCTCCGGGTGTTCTTGCGGAAGAGTCAAAATCAAGTAATACTACACATCAAAAGGGGTATCGAATATCCGAGTTTGATTTTGGGACACCCCAAACCCTAAAACTTGAGATGTCTCTTGCCAAAAAGCATGTAATGGCATACGAGCCAATCCTGCTAACAATCACGTTTAAGAATGTTTCAGAACACGTTCTTGATGTGTTTATGCCGATTCAGATATTTGGTCGCTGTAATGTAATAACGCCTGATGGAACAAAACTACTTCCAGAACTCAGGTATGCTGATGGGCTGGCTGGTGGGGCTAGCGGTGAGCATCTTCAACCTGGGAAGTCTTTCAGAGGAGAGTTTAACCTGCTGAACTATTTTGACATGGGGAAGCAAACAGGAAGGTATATTATCAACTACCGATACGAATTGATTGAAGCCGTGGAGTACGTTGAAGGTAATAAATCAAGGCCGGGGACACGAAGGATAGGCGAATTGACTGCTAAACAAGAAGTAATGGTGGAGACGCCTAAAAGCGATGTAGATAAAAGAGCGCTTGCTCTTTTCAGACCAGCAGTAACTGCGCAGTTCTCACGCCAGGCAAGCGAACGCGTAGTGAAAAGTTATGAGCGGATTATAAAAGAGTATACCCAAAGCAAATATGCTGAAATAGCATCATATTATTTGGCGCAACTTTATGATTACGCTTCTGAGTATAACCTTGCCATAAAACAATATGAGGCTTTCATTCTCAAATACCCTAAATCATTTTACTCCCAATCAGCCCAGCAAGCCCTCAAAGACGTACAAGAACGAGCTATTCGGGAGGAAGCGCTCATTGAAGAAACGAAAGAATCAGAATCTCAAAAAACTAAAGAACCAACAAAGCAGAAATGAATGAGAAATCCACTCTGTTGAGTAAATCCTTGAGGCGAGGAGAGTTGTTGCCTCAAGGATTTTTGTCTAATCGAATGGTGTTGCTAATCATCATCTCATCAGGCGGGCTTAGTCTTGCTTCCTTTTTATATTTCTACGTCCAGCATCAAACCCTGGCTACTACGACGCCAAGGCCCACCTCCAGATAGCCAGGCAAGTAACCAACAGCTTAACACCTGACTTCGCCCAGTTGGGTGGAGTATGGTTGCCGTTATTTCATCTTTTGATGCTTCCCACTGTTTGGATAGATTTCTTCCAAAATATACAAAGCCCGCCATAGAATAGTTTGCTCGTTTATCGGAAGAATCTTAAATCCAAACGGGGGTAATAACAGTGAAAAAAGCAACCTGGATTCTCTACTTTATGTTCGTTATAATGGCAAGCAAATCATTCGCAGATTTGCAAAAGTTTGATTCTGGTTCCTTAAAAGATTCATTGGTGATAGATTTCAACCAACCTATTACTCCTCTTAATGCTTTCCTTGCTTTAGAAAAGGCAGACTTCGTAATCACAGGAATAGTCAAAGATAAATACAAAGGAAAGGAAGGCATTCCATGGATGATTAATGGTCAACCCACAACTTTAACAGAAGTCATTGTCGTTTTTCAAATTGATGGTGTTATCAAGGGGCCGAAAAAGCGTGAGGTGAGAATTGTCTTCTATGACTCAAAAGACTTTTTGTTATATCTGGGGGAACTTTCTAAGGATAACCAAAGATGGTTAATCTTCTTAAAACAACATGGGAAACGATATAGTCTTTTGGCCCCAGAGAGTCGCATGATAGTTTATGAACATCCTCCACAGTATCGAAATCTGAATTCATCTACGGATAAATTGGTTGAAGAGTTAATATCAACAGCAGAGCATTCAAAGGAGCGAGTCGCTTTCGAAGCCGTAAAACAACTCGGATATTTCAAGCATTATCGAGCTCATGCTGTTCTAAGAAGACTTGCGTCTTCAAAAGATATTGTGTTGCAAGGCAACGCTTTTGCGTCCCTTCTGATGCAAGGAGATACATCGGTTGCCTCAGATGCTATCCGGTATGTAGATGTATATTCGTCAGATGTGTATTCTGCGCCGAATAATTACTTAATCAATCATAATAGAGGAAGGATTCTCAGTGCGATATCACAGCTTAATGATGAGAAGCTATTACCTTTGCTTTATCCTTTGACAAGACATGGAGATACTTATATAAGGCGATACGTTTTTGATATACTTCGCAAGATACCTAAGAAATCAAGCATTCCATATTTTATACAAGGGTTGGAAGATGCTGATATCGACATACGATACACTGCCTTTTGGAGCCTGGCGGAGGCTCGAACTCAGTTAGAAGGCGAAGGATGGGAGGGAGATTGGCATTGTCCATCGTCACCAGAGGAGTTCCAGGCAAATCAGACGAAGTATATTCAGTATTGGTTAGATTGGTACACAATACAGACGAAGAATCGGTAGTAAATTTATGCTTCTTACACCCCAAGATTTAAAACAAAAAAGGAGAAAATCCTTGAGACTGGAAACGAAAAAGACTCAAGGATTTTTTGCTATAAATTTTCAAACTATTCTTTGCATTTTTGCTTTCCTTCTGAGCACCTTCGCTTTTCTTTTTTATTTCCGCCATTTTACCCTTGCTTACTATGACGCCAAGTCTCACCTTCAGATAGCAAAACAAGTAACCAATGGCTTAACTCCGGGTTTCGCCCAACTTGGCGGAGTTTGGTTGCCTTTGTTTCATTTGTTGATGCTGCCCACTGTTTGGATAGATTTCTTCTACTATTCAGGTTTATCGGGCAGCATCGTCTCAATGATTGCTTATGTCCTTGCGTCTTTTGTGTTGTTTAAAACCTGCCAGTTCGTCTTTCAAGAGAATAAAGCCGCTTTCCTCGCCGCACTGGTTTTCATGCTGAATCCCAATGTCCTGTACTTCTCCTGTATTCCAATGATGGAGTCGCTTTATTTGCTCACCTTTCTGGCGGCTCTTTACTTTTTCATCAAGTTCATTTCAACCGAAAAACCACAACATCTCGTTTTGTCGGCTCTTTGCACTTTTTTCGCCACGCTCACGCGCTATGAGGGTTGGAGTTTGATTCCAGTTATGGCAGCCGCTATCATGTTAATTGGCTGGAAGCGCAAGTGGGACTATTGTAAACTGGAAGGGATGCTCATAAGTTACTTAACGCTGGCAGGCTTTGGCGTGGCGCTATGGCTATTATGGAATGCTGTTATTTTTAAAAACCCATTTTATTTTGCGTTTGGCGAGTATTTAGCGCATGCAAGCCAGGAGTTGCTTTCAAAGGAAGGTTTGCTTCCGACGAAAGGGAATCCGCTTTTGGCTTTGATTCACTATAATGTCGCTTCCGGGGCTGTTTGTGGTATCGTTGTCTATCTTCTGTTTGTTTTGGGGTTGTGTTTGTATGTGCTGAAGCATTTGCGCAAAGGCGCTATTGTTGCCCCTCACAAAAACGCTAAAAAGGAGCTAAACTGTGCGAAAACTGAGTTTTCGCACTCCCCAGGCGCGTACCTGTTTCTTTTGCCTTTCTTTTTTCATACGCTTGCGCTTTCGTTGGGGCAGATTGCCATACTCATCCCCGGCTTATCGGGAGTTTCAATAAAGGAGATGTTCAACGTCCGGTTTGCTTTGCTTCTTGCGCCTGCTGTCGCATTTTTTGTTGGGTATCTGGCGAAGGGAAGGCGCTTTGCTTTTTGGGGCGTGTCTTTTATTGTACTGTTTCAGGTTGTTTTGATGTTCGCACGCGGCGATATTGTAACACTAAAGGACGGCGTTAGTGGATGGAGCTCTGGCAAACCAGGAGAGGTGGAAAAATGGCTTTCTGAAAATTATGACGGTGGACTTATTCTCACCGACGCCCATGCCAACATCTGCCGCTTTATCGACACGAAAATACCGATGAATCGTTTTATTCATCAAGGTACTTTTGGATATTGGCAGGAATCTTTAGAGAATCCTGCCAAACACGCTAAATGGATATGGATGACGCAAGATGATAGGGTGTGGAAGGCTATCTGGAAAAAAGATGAATTTAGAAAGAATTTCAGACAGGTGTTTAAGGATGAAAAGACGCTGGTGTATCAGAAGAAGGAGTAGGATAGTAAAACGTAAAACGTAATGCGTAATGCGTAATGTGTAATACCGATTTAGAGGGCGTTTTACTGATTCACGCATAACGTCCTTTCATTGATTCAGCATGGACATTGATGTCGATGCTTTTGCCATCTTAACCCAATACTTTGGCTCTTTCATACGACTTTTTCAGTAAACAATAACCAATAAGTTCCAAAAAACATTTTGCATTTTGTGCTCTTTCCATCACCCCCACCTGGCCTCCCCCGTCAAGGGGGAGGAACACTGACTCCCCTCCCTCTTTCTCCCCTCTCCTTGTAGGAGAGGGGCCGGGGGTGAGGTGGGAGGGGTTGGGGGAGGGTGAAAATACCTCAAAGTCTAATATCTTTTTCAGTTGTGAAGGAAAATCAGTCGTTATCTACCCCAAACTGCTCCCGTTGGATTGGCAAATCCAACGGCTGGTCTGGATTTGCCAATCCAGACTGAGCTAAGTGAAAAACTCGTATCTTTCAGTGAAACACACGGAAAATGACACTTTCAATAGAAAATCAGGCTAAAAAAACTTTGTCAACGCAACAAAAAATTGGGATAGTTGTTCTTTTAATCGCCTCAGTAGTTTTATTATATCTTAATTATTTTTGGTATCTTGTAGCGTTTGTGGGTATTGCGATAGTGGCTTACAACGTGGTGTCGGTGGTGAAACTTTATCTATTGTATCGCCTGGAACGTTCACAGTTTAGAGGGTTGCAATTTAAAGATACAGAGATACAGTCCCTTGTACCATCTGAGCTGCCGATGTATACCATACTTGTGCCGCTTTACAAGGAAGCGGAAATCATATCGAATCTTGTTGAAAGCCTGATTTTAATGGATTATCCCAGAGAGAAGCTGGAAGTCTTGCTTCTTTTAGAGGAAGATGATGCGGAGACGCTTGCCGCTATTGAGGGACTTTCCTTGCCGTCTTACTTCCACAAAGTTATCGTGCCTGATACGTATCCCAAAACAAAGCCTAAGGCGTGCAATGTGGGACTGGAAAGGGCAAGGGGAAAATATTTGGTCATTTACGATGCGGAGGACAGGCCTGAGAAAGACCAGTTAAAAAAGGCGGTTTTGGCGTTCATTCATAGCGAGGAGGAAAAACAAGATTTTGTCTGTTTTCAAGCCAAACTCAACTTTTACAACCCCCGGCAGAATCTCCTGACAAAACTGTTTACTATCGAATATTCCTTCTGGTTTGAACTAATGCTGCCTTCTCTTTATGTGTTGCACGCGCCAATGCCTTTGGGCGGAACGTCGAATCATTTCCGCACCGAAATTTTGAAAAGTATAGGGGGTTGGAACCCATACATTGTAACTGAAGATTGCGATTTGGGTATTCGACTTAAAAGAGCGGGCTATGAAGTCGGTATAATAGATTCCATAACGTTGGAAGAAGCCAACAGCCGTATTGGAAATTGGCTTCGTCAGCGTTCACGGTGGATAAAAGGTTACATTCAGACATATTTTCTGCATCTACGACATCCCTTAAAATTGCTAAAAGACTTAGGATTATTTTCTTTCATCCACTTTCACATCATGGTAGGCGCAGGGCCGATTTTATGTCTCATCAATCCTATTTTCTGGGGGATGTTCTGGTTTCAGCTTGCCACTGGCTCAGATTTCATTGATAGGCTATTTCCAGGCGTTATTATGTATCTGGGAACTGTTAGTTTGTTGGTATGGAATTTCGCATTCATCTATTTTAACATTTATGCAGCGCTGGTCAGGAAGGATTTTGACCTTGTTAAAGTTTGCTTCTTGAGCCCTATTTCCTGGGGATTGATGAGCCTTGCCGCAATAAAAGCCTTTGTCCAACTGTTTAAAAAACCCCATTATTGGGAAAAAACGCAGCATGGGCTATTGGATTGATGATTTATGATTTACGATTGATGATTGAAAAAAATCATCAATCGACAATCTTTAGCCCTATGCTCTATGCGCTATGTCCACAATGTATAAGTTACTTTTACTCTTTTTTATTATCAAAATCATTCTTCTCTTATCCCCGATAGCAGCGTGTCCTGGTGGTGATACTCCACCTTCTTCAAACACTCACATCTCCCGTTTTGGCAAAGACCAGTTTATCCTTGGCTGTAATTTACCATGGCTTGACGGTAGAATGGGATGGGATATCGCTTTCAAGGAAGACTGGGGATACGGTTTTGACCAGGCTCATGTAGAAAAATATTTTGCTGATATGCGACGCATGGGATTTTCCGCTGTCAGATGGTGGCTATTCGCCGATTGCAAAGCGGGTTTGTTGTTTGACGATAAGGGGAAAGTTTTGGGCATTCAAGAAGAAGTTTTTTATCATCTGGATATTATCATGAACGAAATTTGCCCCAAATATGAGCTTTTCATGTATTGGTGTTTGCTATCATCTTTACACCTAACAGACCACTTTTCGATTATTACCGACGATGCTATTCGCAAATCCTTTATTACGAATGCTCTAATCCCGCTTGTTTCTCGCTACAAAGATAATCCCCACTTTTTTGCGGTAGATATAATGAATGAGCCGGAAGCCGATTTAAAAGGACGTTTTGGAAACTGGACGCCAAAAGGGACAGATGAAAAAACATTGCGTACTTTTCTTTCCGATTGCGTCAACGCTATCAAAAAAGCCGCGCCTGCCGTGCTTGTATCAATTGGTAGCGGCTGGCATTCTTTTGAGAACCTACAACGCGGCTTTTACAAAGGCTTAGGTCTTTCTTTCTATGATTTTCACACCTACAACGATAGTGGCTTTTTGCCCGAATACACCAGCTTAAAACTTGATGCGCCATGCATAATCGGGGAGTTTAACTGTACGAAAAATACAGCGGCGGATGAAAATGCCCAAAAAGAGATATTCCAGAAATTTCTTAAAAATGCTTGGAATAAAGGCTATGCAGGTGTTTTTATCTGGTGCTACGATTATCCGCGTGAAGGTGTAACCCATAGTCTTTTGCGAGCAGATAGAAGTTGGAAACCTTGCGTTTCTGTTATTAAGGAGTTTTCTGAAAAACATCAAAAGAAATAAATGGCAAGAGGGCTAAACGGCAATGGGGCAAAAGGGCAAAGGGGCATACGCATTAAGTTAAGACCCTTTTGTGTATATACCACTGTTCCTCCCCCTTGATGGGGGAGGTTAGGAGGGGGTGAGTAAAGTATATTTGCCTTGTATTTCACCCTCCCCTAACCCCTCCCATCAAGGGAGGGGAATTGAAAAAGATGCTTAACTTAATGCGCATGGGGGGCAAGAGGGCAAAGGGGCTAATAGTTCCTTGCCATCTTGCCATCTTACCCCTTTCTCTTGCTGTCTTGCCCCTTACGCATTATGTTTTACGGTTCACAAAGGTGTGCTAACAAAATGTAGTTAAACACAATACCTTTACCCTTTATACACTTCGCCCGCGGAGCATAGCAATCTTTCCAGTCCGCGCGATTTCCTGGATGCCATAAGGACGCAGCATTTCGATGATAGCTTTTAGTTTTTCCTCATCGCCTGTCGTCTCAATCATCAAAGTTGTGGGGCTAACATCGACGATATGGGCGCGGAAGATGTCCACAATCTGAATGATTTCCCCGCGCGCTTGATTTTCTGCGCTGACTTTAATCAATGCTAATTCCCTCTCAATATACTGACTACCCGTCAGGTCTGAAACTTTGATAACGTCAATTAGCTTGTTCAATTGTTTCGTAATTTGTTCGATAATCTGTTCGTCTCCTGTGCTCACAATGGTCATGCGTGAAACATCAGGTTCTTCAGTTTCCGCGACCGTAAGGCTGTCGATATTAAATCCACGTCCGCTGAACAAACTTGCAATGCGTGCTAAAACGCCGAAACGATTCTCCACTAAAACGGAGATTACGTGTCTGTTTTCAGCCATTATGCCAACCCTCCTATCATTTCATTCAGACCGGCACCCGCCGGAACCATTGGATATACATTCGCTTCACTGCTGACGATGAAATCTACCACAACTGGGCCATCAATTGCAAGCGCTCTTTCAATTGCAGGACGCACTTCATCAATTTTGGTCACCTTAATGCCTGTGACGCCAAACGCCTCTGCTACTTTCGCAAAATCGGGATTATCATTCAGCACAGAAATAGAATATCTTTTGTTGAAGAACAGTTCTTGCCATTGTCTGACCATGCCTAAATGCCCATTGTTGATAATCATAACCTTAATCGGCAACTTCCTGGCCGCTATTGTGACCAATTCCTGCACGTTCATCATAAAGCTGCCGTCGCCGTTGATGTTGACTACCAATTTATCCGGGCAGCCAACCTGCGCGCCAATGGCGGCTGGCATACCATAGCCCATCGTGCCCAGGCCGCCGGAAGAGAGAAAGTGACGCGGGATGGTATATTGGTAGTATTGCGCCGCCCACATTTGATGCTGTCCAACATCCGTGACAATTATCGCTTCCCCTTTGGTCGCTTGATAGATTTGCTCAATGACAAACTGCGGCATAATTTTATCATCGTCCCAGGTATATCTGAAAGGATATCTCTCTTTCCATGAATTAATCTGTTGAATCCATGGTTGTATATCTGGCTTCTTCACGAGTTTATTCATCTCAGTAAGCACCCGTTTGGCATCACCCACAACCGGCACATCTGCCCGGACATTTTTCCCGATGCTGCACGGGTCGATATCCACATGTATAATGGTCGCTTTTGGGGCAAATCTATCAACTCGTCCCGTCACTCTATCCTCAAAGCGAGCGCCGATTGCAATCACCAGGTCGGTTTCGGTAAAGGCATAATTGGCAGAACATGACCCATGCATGCCGGGCATTTTGAGAGAAAGCGCATGTGTCTCAGGAAATGCGCCCAAGCCCGTCAAGGTTACCGTAATCGGAATGCCCGTTTTTTCGACGAATTCACGCAACTCCGCTGACGCCCCTGCTGAGATTATGCCTCCGCCAGCATATACCATTGGCCTCTCAGCGCTGTTGATTAATTCAACGGCTCGTGCGATTTGTTTCGGATGCCCTTCATACCGAGGATTGTAACCGCGAATTTGGACTTTTTCTGGATATTGGAAGATAGTTTCCGTCATCTGAGCATCTTTAGCAAAATCAATTACTACGGGTCCAGGACGACCAGTTTGGGCGATGTAAAACGCTTCTGCGACTACTTCCGATACTTCATTTACATTTTTAATTAAGAAACTATGTTTACAAATCGGACGGGTAATGCCAACAATATCGGCTTCCTGGAAGGCATCGTTTCCAATCAGATGTGTTGCCACCTGACCTGTTATTGTAACCATCGGAATCGAGTCCATGTAAGCCGTCGCGATACCTGTAACGAGATTTGTCGCTCCAGGGCCTGAAGTCGCCATCGCCACCCCCACTTTCCCTGTCGCTCGCGCATATCCGTCAGCAGCGTGCGCGGCTCCTTGTTCATGGCGTGTGTTAATAAATCGAATTTCTTTTTCATCATACAGGTCATCGGTAATATGCATCACCGCGCCGCCTGATACGCCGAAAATAACTTCCACGCCGGCGCGCTTTAAACTTTCCACCAAAATTTTGGCTCCTCGCATTTTCATGGATGTTCCACCTCACGATTTCTTTGAATGAAAAAACCCTTTCCATCCCTGTTTGGAGACGGAAAGGGTTAAGTCTTACCGTGGTACCACTCCAATTCCCTCATCGAAGGATTGATGATTGTTGATTGAAGAGTTTCCATTCCTCACTCATCAATCGACAATCCGGGGTGCTCAAACTGCGATAACGGGCAGTAACCGTCTGGACTTACTTTTCATAGTGAAACGCGAAACGTGATGAGTGATAATTACTTCTCACATTAATTTATCACGTTTCACGCAGGTAGTTTACGAAGTAAACTATTGAGCGAAGCGAACACGTTTCATTCTTCCTGTTTCAACCCAGAAGCTCCGGGGCGACCTTCAGTCGAGAGAGCTTTAGGAAATCTTTCAGCCGGTGAATTTCCCTCTCTTTCAAGTTCATTGACTTACTCCTCCCCATCAAAGCTTTTATCCATACTTCTGCATTTGATTCAAAAGTATACCTGAAATTTGGCATGGATGTCAAGTGTTTTTTAGGATACCACGAATTTCCTCACTCCCACCATAAGAAACACTGAGGAATTTCTATACACCACAAATTTGGCAATTAGCAAAACCAGGATAGAATCTACTTTCTGAAATATCTCTTTTACGTTTCACGTTTCACGTTCGGATGCTTTAGAGTGCATTTACCTTATCAGATTCAACAATATGAATATACCTGCTGAACCTGGATTTCGGAACAGAAATTATCTGCTTAGTCTCATAACCAAGGTCGTTTAGCATATCTGTGATATCTTTGGCAGTAATCAACGCGGCTTTCGGCGCTAAAAACCTGATATTTTGCAGGATTTCTCGGTACAGTGTATCATTTGCTTGGGTGTATATTCCATAAGGCAAGTCTGTCGCAAGCGCATCGAATCTACCTGTTATTTTACGAGCATCAGCAAGATGAATTTCGCCGTTCAAACCGAAATACGCCAAATTTTTCCGCGACGCTCCAACCATCTTTAGATTAATATCGTATCCCACTACGTTTATGCCAATGTGCGCGGCTTCTAACAAAAGTGTTCCTGTACCGCAACACGGGTCTACTAAACGATCCCCAACATTTGCGATTATATTCACAACAGCTCTGCATAAACGGGCAGGTAGTGAGCTTGAGGTTGTGTGCGGTTTTGCCGTATGCTTTACCCAGGCTCTATCGGATTCTGAAGTGATTTTGCCAAACCACAATTGTTCAGGGGTTGCAACAAGATAGAAGACGACCTTCGGGTTATCAAGGTCGGGGCTCCCACCGATGCGTGCGCCGATTTCACCCGCAACTTTCATCGAATTTATATTCAAACTACCCGGTATCTTCATGACCGAAACTCGAAAATCATCCGCGTACAGTTTCGCCGCCTCAAGGTGTCGATAGAGTTGTTCCAAACTCGCTGTTTGAAATATCAGCTCCACGCAGTTTTTTATATAAGCCCCGCGCGACACGTCAATTTTACGCTCAGAAATAATTACCCCGTTTTCATCTGGAGGCGTTCCAATTAGCGCCTGGCATTCCGCGTTGATTAAGTCCGCTTCTATTTTCGATTTTGCAGTTAAATATAGATACTGTTTTTTAGGTTCCATGGTGATTTTCGAAGGGAAGTAACTTTAATAAATCTCATTTGCGTAATGCGTAAAACGTAAAACGTAAAGAGTAATTCCTTACGTTTTACGCTTTACGTTTTACTGGTTAGTATCCATCTAACAGCGTAATGAATGAGATTCTCCATAATGTTGGTGTTAATTTTGACATCCTCTTCTGTTTCATTACGAAGTGATGTGACGATATACATTCCTTTACCATATTCGAGTTTTGCTATCACAATATTTTTTCCATCGTCGGTCATAGCTAAGATTTCATATTTTTCGCTCCATTTAGTCCACGTATCTCCCAGGTAAATTCGCTCTTTTTTTACCAAATTGGGCGCTTTGAACAAATTAAGGCCAACGCTGGCGATTTGAAAATCACTGTTTTGTTCACTTCGTTCAGCCTCAAGCTGGTGCATTTGCTGGTTCTCGGCTTCACTTCGCTCAGACGGTTCACGAAGTAATTCCGAATTCCGAATTCCGAATTCCGAATTCCGTTCCACACCCAAAAGTGGCTCTGGAATCCAGCCCGTTGGACAAGGATTCTCCGCATCGCTATCTTGCCCGGACACAATGACGACCCCGCCATTTTGGACGAAATTTTTGATTTTGTCTTCTATTCCCGGATTAAAAAAATACTCATTACATTTTTTAATTTCACTTTGTCCGACCCAGAGAATTTGGAATTTTCCCAGGTTTGGCAAATTTCGACCTTTCGTTTGCTCATATTTTAGCGTTACATAGTTCCCCATTCTATTCAGCTTTGATAATGCAGGAAATTCGGCATCAAAGCTATTACCCGTGAGAACCAAAATTTTAACTTCAACGGGAGCAACGGTTTTCCCCGCAAGTGTATCAACAATCACATTTTTCAGTGACTCCACGCTGCCGCAAAATGTTCGATACATATAGATTTGGATATGAGTGTATCGCCATAAAATATTATCTTTATTGGGTTCATCAAGAGCGAAGGCTTGAAACCATTGTCCTGCGACATACCCTAAACTGACGAGTCTCTTACCAATACTATTATAGAAAAAGACTATGGGTAAGCCGGGCTTCATCATTTGGATGAATGCGGCGGGAGCATTTTGTATTTCTGGTTCCATTCCTAACGTCGCATCAATTTTTATTTGTTTGTATTCGCTCTTGCCTTTGGCGTTCTGTTCCACCTGTATAACAACTTGTAGTTTCTTATCATCTACCGTTTTTACTGTGCCAAACACGACGTTGGCACAGGCGTCAAGAATTTCCTGAAGCGTGTATTCTCGACGGATGAAAGCCGGCGTTTTTAAATGCGTCAACAGAAAAATAGCAAGGGTACATAAAAATAAAATTGTTTTGAATCGTGGTGCAATATATTTCATTAGTATCACCTAATATTATTCACTGCATATAGCAAGATAGAGCACGGCGTCTCCCGCAAAAGGAGCCTTGAAGGTACATGCCCCAGCCTGGACGGAGATAGTGCTATTCTTCAATAGGTTGCCTGTGCTTGGGTTGAACCATTCCACCGAATAGGTTCCCTTCTCCAGGATGACCCGGCATTCTCCTTTTTCAGGCTGATAGATCAGGTATTCCCTACCGGGGTTCGCCAGGCAGTATTGCGTGGAAGCCAGGTCATTGCGCGGCGTCATGGCTACCAGGTTCATCTTGCTGGCATACGCAAGAGTCTGCCCCATGGCTTTCCTGGCGGCCACAAAGCCAGCGCGCCAATCGCCCATGGGGTTTGTCTGATGCATCTCCATTAGAATGGGATTGTAGCCTCGGGTGAACGTTTTCCACACCCATGCTCGCGAAAATGCCGCATCATCCTCCAGATACATCGCACCTAAATGGTCGGTGTCCTGAATAATCACCTTGCGACCGTCGGTAGCCAAGGGATTCGTTATTTCCTTGTTATTCCGATTATGGTAATCCGGAGTGCCCGGCGAGATCCAATCGGCTGGACTGTCAAAAAGGTATTGGTCAATGGGGCCAGAATGCCCGGTCATACCCACAGGATGTTGTTTTGGTTTACCGGCCTCGTATTGTTTAATGTAATTAATCATATAATACTGCCAGTCCTTCGTCCTGGGTAATGCGCTTTCGTTGGAAATTTCATAGAGAACGTTATCCAGGTCGTTCACTGTATCAATGACCTTTCGCACGTAGGCTTCCTGTAAGAGGGTAATAGCGGGAAGTTTCAGGCTGTGTGTCTCTAAACCCTCACCGCTGTTGTTGGGGTCACCGTTGATACCGTTGATGTTGTTGTCGGGATAGTAAGGGTGATAGATAAACACCTGACGACCGGGGATAAAGTTCTTGACACTCCAGCCTTCAAATAGCATAACAGACACGTAAATACCCCGCTCTCCTGCCGCGATGACGCGGGAGCGTAGACGGTCGAAATATTGTTGGTTGAATTTAGTTATATCGAATTTAGGCCCCCCGTCATTGGCCTTGCCTGGACCAGTGCGCTCATAGTGCATAGGCTGGGTATAGTAGTTGTCTACACTACCAGCTTTGTCTTTGGCATGGGGACTTTCCCACATCCACATACGCATGAAGTTGTGATTGTGCTGCTGCATGAAATCCAGATATCCGGTGTAATCAAAAACAGGTGGCGGGTTAGTCTCACCATAATCCTGTAGATTACCCCAGGTATGCGAACCGGTCAGATAGACCACCTTTCCGCTGCCGTCAATGAAGTAGCGCGGGTTATCCGGATGGATTTTGAGTGGTCCGGTTGCGTCTTTTGTTTCGGCCTGGTATACCATTATTAACCCTCCTATGCATAAGATGAGTGACAAACACACTAAGCAATATTGGTTAATCAAAGATAACTTCATAGTCAAATTTCTAATGCTCTATTTTGATAGCAGACCAGGTAGTAGTTAATTTTCCTGATGGAGAAACAGCAAGAGTTTTACTCAACCCTATATTTTTGATTATTCGGATATCATCTTCAGATAAAGCAACGTTGAAAATCCCAACTTCATCAATAGCCCCGGTAAAGAAATTCACCTTAGGAGTGATAGCTCCGATGACAAGCGGTTCCTCGTTTGTATCCGGCACATTATCAAATGCTGTTTCTCCCTCCAGTTTACCGTCCACATACGCCTTTATAGCTTTTTGGTCATAGGTACCAGCAACATGGTGCCATTTACTATCTCTCAGGTCCGTCTTGCCAGCGGTCAACTTCCATTGTTGGGGACCCTGAGTGAAATGCGGTCGAAGGAGTCCTGTATCGTTCTCTATCTGTAAGACGTAGTTCCTGAAATCAGTATTTCCCACTGGCACTGACTTAGACACAAATTCTACCCAGCCGTTTTTAAACTCAGCTCTAATCCATGCTGTTACAGTCCAGGTTATCAGACTAAGAGAATCATCATGCGGAACCATGACAACTGCATTTCCAGGGAATTGTAACGCTTTGCTTCCATATTGACCATCAATCCATTTGATACCATTCCCTATTTCTCCATTATGTCTATTACCTGAAGCATCCTTGGCAAACTTACCTTGACCCTCATCAAAAAGCCAGATACCGACAACTGACTTCTGATTAACTGCACTAATGCTTTGTCCTACGATAATGACTAAGATAAGCATTAAACTGGTGAATATTAATATTTTTGCTTTCATGGCATATACCTTCTTAATCCTTCTTGGCACGGTAAAATTTAGTTTCCCTTGCAAATATTCAACTAATTGTACCATGTTTACCATGCTAATATCAAGGAATTTATGAGTGTTATGAGTGTTTTATAGAGATTCGGTAAGAAAAAACTTGCCCAAAAGGTAAAAATACCGTATACTATTAAATTGTCATAAGGAGGATTCAAAGATGACTGACTACATTTCTGTATTTATGTTTTACGCAACGGTCTCTATATGCGTAACTTCTGAGATGAGGAATAGTGAGATAAGTCAATTCAAGCATGTTATTATAGACCCTGAAAGCCCGGAAAATCCGCACATTAAAGCTGTGGGCGATATCAACGGGGATGGCATTGCTGAAGTGGTGGCGGCTAGCAGTAACGGTGGCCCTCTTGTCTGGTATGAATATCCCAACTGGACTAAACATGTGGTGGCTCCTTCAGGAAAATGGAGTTGCTATGCTAAAGTTGTTGATATGGATGGCGATGGTTTTCAGGACATCCTTATCTCCGAGTGGTATACCTACAACCGCATGGAATGGTATGAAAATCCAGCGCCAAAAGGAAACCCAGCCACTGATTCCTGGAAGTTACATATCATCGGAAGCCCGCGCGCCCATGATATTGATATCGCTGATATTGACGGCGATGGAAACGTGGAGATAGTCACACGTATGCAAGGGCAAGAGGGTAATAAGATTTTCATCTGGAAACGCAAGGCGGATGGTCCCTGGATTAATCGCGCCATTGACTGTCCAGCAGGCGAGGGATTGGCGATAGGAAACATTCGCGACCATGGGAAACTTGACGTAATCATCGGTGGTCGTTGGTATGAGACGCCCGCTGATGTTCTGAATGACCCATGGAAAGAGCATGTTTTTGCCGATTGGCATCAAGACGCGGTGGTCAAGATAACTGATATGAACAGGGATGGTCGTTCGGATATCATTCTCACACGGTCGGAAGGCCCTTATAGAATATCCTGGTCCGAGACGCCGAATGACCCCATAGGCGGTCAATGGACAGAACATATTATTAATGATTCCATAGATTTTGCTCACAGTTTAGCCATTTGTGACATGGACAATGATGGTGAACTGGACGTGGTAACAGCGGAGATGCATCAATCATCCCGGAAGCGTGTTATGGTGTATTTCAATCGCGGAAATGCTTTGAAATGGCAGCGGCAGGTGCTTGCAACCACGGGTTCCCATAATATATGTGTCGCTGATGTCACCGGAGATGGTAACCCAGACATTGTGGGAGCTAACTGGAGCGGCGATTACCAACCGATTGAAATATGGCTAAACCCTGGCAGATGAACGGCGTTCAGAATGCGGAATTACCCCACTTCTTCGCTCAGACGTTGCTATGAACTTAGTTTTGTAGGGATAGCGAATTGACCTTTTACCTTAAAAGTAGAAGGTCTTCCGCGCTATTTTTATAAGAGAGAGATTTTTTCTTGAAATTGGGAGGATAAAATGGTATAATTGGTTGAGAAGGAAAGAATAGAACAAAGGGGCAGAATGGCAAAAGTATTGCAATCATGATGTCCAAACTGTGGCGAAATTTATTTCTCTGCAGAACTACAGAGATAAAGGAGGTTTTGATGCCGAATCAAATCCTATTGTGGGTTGCCTTTAATATATTCGTGCTTGCGATGCTGGCTCTGGACCTGGGGTTTTTCCATCGCAAGGCTCATATCATTAAGATTAAAGAAGGTTGGCGATTTTGGGATTGCGTGCGCTCTACTTTGCCTTAGATGGGCTTATGCAATTATTTCACTACCTCCACTATGGGCTTTCTGCTATCCTTGTATTCGTGGGTGTTAAGATGCTATTTGCCGACATTTACCAGATTCCGGTTGGGATTGCCTTATGTGTGGTAACCGGCATCCTCCTTATCTCTGTGATAGCTTCCACCCTTCGGCCGCGCAAAGTAGAGGCCTTTCCAGCATCAGGCGATGTTCAAGGAAATGATACTGCGCTCAACCTTCGATACCAGCGTAAAGATTAGTCATGAGGTGGGCAATGCCCACCTTACTTCTTATAGGAGGTTATTCAAAATGAACCTATTCAAAACCATGCTACTTATGACAGCATTGACGCTGTTACTTTTGCTTATCGGCAACTTAATCGGCGGGGAAAGCGGGATGATGTTTGCCCTTATTTTTGCTGGGCTTATGAATTTCGGTGCCTATTGGTTCAGCGATAAGATAGTGCTTGCGATGTACGGGGCGCGGGAAGTTGACAAAAATAGCAATCTATATCGAATCGTCCAAAGGCTTGCAAGTCGTGCAGGCTTGCCGATGCCGAGGGTTTACATGATTCCTACGGAAACGCCGAACGCCTTTGCGACAGGGCGAAATCCCCGCCATGCTGCGGTTGCCGCGACTGAGGGAATCACGCGGATTTTGTCTCAGGATGAATTGGAAGGCGTGCTTGGACATGAACTGGCGCACGTCAAACATCGGGATATTCTAATTGCAAGCATCGTTGCGACTATGGCTGGAGCGATTATGATGATTTCAAGAATGGCTCAATTTGCCGCCTTCTTCGGTGGGTACGGTAGAAGCGAAGATGAGGAAGGTGGAGGCGGAGGAAACATCATCGCCTTTCTTTTGATGGCTATCGTCGCACCAATAGCCGCGATTTTAATTCAACTCGCCATCTCCCGTTCGAGGGAATATGCCGCAGACAGAGGCGGTGCGGAGATTTCCGGCATTCCGCTCTCTTTGGCAAAAGCGTTAGGAAGATTAGAACGAGGCGCCGCCGCTATTCCAATGGATAATCCTAATCCTGCCACATCTCACCTATTCATCGTCAATCCTCTTCGCGGAGGCCGACTCCTCGCCATCTTTAGCACTCACCCGCCAATCCAGGAAAGAATTAAAAGGTTGGAAGAGATGGCGAGGAGGTAAGAAGTGAAACGTGATAAACACTCAAATAATCACGCATCTCACGCACTGCTTTCTTCACTGCCTCTTTTGGATAATCGTAATGGAATTATTATTTACAGAGTAACGATATTTGAAAATGCTGATGGCAAGGGGGGAAAATGGATTGAGCGCATTATAGCGACAACTGGTTCGCATAATGCCCTGGTTGCCGACATAAACGGCGATGGAATGCCGGACATTGTTGGATGTAACTTTGCCGAGGCTGATAATCCTCTTGAGGTGTGGTATAATGATATTTTGAAGTAAGAAAAGAGAATGGCGAGTTTGTTAATACGTAATACGTAATGTATAAAATTACGTATTACGCATTATGTTTAAAGTACAATCTAACTCACACTAAGCGTTATAAAAAATATCAATTCAATGGAGGTATATCTGTTATGAATAGTCGATTGAAACAACTTATCACTATCGTCGCAATTCTCGCAGGAGTTTGGCTCCTTGGGAAAATCTGGGTGACAATCTACCCGGACTGGTTGTGGTTTAGCGCCTTGGGATATATTTCAGTATACAAGAAAATTTTGTTTACTAAAATCTTACTTTGGGTGCTTTTGAGCGCGTTTTTCCTCGTTATTTCCTTAGGCAATCTTTATCTCATCAGGAGATTTGCTCCCCAACGGTTTAGCACACGCGTTATTAACGCTATTCCAACTTCTGAAGAGATTGGCTTTGACCTGAGAAAATATCTCTACATTGTTTTGGCGGTCATAATCAGTGGTTTGTGCATCTTAATGGGCTACACGACAACTGACAAATGGGAGATATTTCTGAGGTATTTTAATTCGGTGGACTTCGGGACCAATGACCCACTTTTCCACAAAGATGTGGGCTATTATGTATTTAAAATGCCTTTCCTAAAGTCCCTCTACGGTTGGTCGTTTGGGTTATTTTTCTTGCTCACTCTGTTGACAGCAGTGCTGTACTTTTTTCATGGGGCTATAATCACCGATAGAAACCGCTTTGAACCGACACGGAGTGTCCGCGCCCACCTGTTCTCGTTGGTCGGTATAACACTGTTGCTCAAGGCTTGGGGTTACAGGTTTACCATGTATAACTTGCTTTATGCCAGTGGCACTTCCGTAGTGAAATACGGCGCTGGCTATGCAGAAGCGCACGCGCGTCTACCTATACTGTGGATTATGATGGTATTGTGCGTTATAACCGCGCTGGCATTTTTCGTGAGCATATCCATCCGCAGAATCCGTTATGCGGCAGTGCTCTTTGTATTATTGTTCATTGTAGGCTTTATCGGACGCGTGTATCCTGGCGTCGTTCAGCAGTTTCAGGTGAAGCCCAACGAACAAGACAAAGAGAGAAAATATATTGAGTATAATGTTAATTATACTCGCAAAGCATATAACCTTGAAAAAATTGCGACTAATCCATACAATGCCGAAGCAGAATTAACCCTTGATTCAGTAAAGCAAAACGTCTCCGTTATGGAGAATATTCGACTCTGGGATTGGCGTCCGTTGCGCCGAATCTACCGTGCACTTGAAGAGCCGCGTCCGGTATATGAATACGTGGATGTTGACATCGACCGATATATGGTTGGCGGTCGCTCGCGGCAGGTGATGCTTGCAGCCAGAGAACTGAACTACGATAAGCTCGAACGACAAGATAAATCATGGTTTAAGCGCACGTTCGTATATACTCATGGATATGGACTATCTATGAGTCCTGTCAAGGAAATTGTAGATGGCAATCCGAAGATGTATATTGAGAAGATACCTCTCAAGTATGCTCCAGAATGGGAATACAGATTGCTAGAGGACCCAAATAAACCTGGCCCTCGGATTTACCACGGAGAACGCACTGATTACTACGTTATTGTCAATCCCAATGACACAGAACCAAGGGAGTTTGACTATCCTTCTGGAGAAGCGGAAGAGAGATATAATTCCTATAAAGGCACAGGCGGAGTGCCGATTTCCTCATTCTGGCGAAAATTCGCTTATGCCTGGAAATTCCAAAGCTATAATATTCTGCTTTCACAAGACATAAAAAATGGTAGCAGAATTTTATATGATAGAAGAATCAAAGACCGGGTTAGGGCGATAGCGCCTTTTCTTAAATATGATGATGACCCATATTTAGTGGTTCACGAGGGCAGATTATTCTGGGTTTTAGACGCCTACACTACCACGCATCTTTATCCCTATTCTGAGCCGATGGAAGATGTTTACAAACAAGAAGTTACGGCGACGCGAGGATTAAGCTTCGGAAGACGTGTGCTCAGACGCGAACTACCATGGGGAAACTATGTCCGCAATCCGGTCAAAGTGGTTCTCGACGCCTACAATGGCAACGTCGAGTTTTATCTCATGAAAAATGAGAGAGAACCAATCGCGGAGTGTTATAGAAAAATATTCGGCGGTTTATTCAGAAGCTTTGAAGAAATGCCCGATGCTTTGAAACAGCATATCAGATATCCGTTAGCGATATTCTGGATTCAAGCCCTAAAGTACGAATACTACCACATGAAGGACGTGACCCGATTTTACTTTGCATCGGATGTCTGGAAAATCGGCAAGGAGGTATATGATAACACCGACAGACCGAGGGAAGAGGAAGAAGTAATCACAGAACCGGTAAGTCGGCTTGGCCAACCTACAACTCAGACGCGCACCACCATAAAACAGAGCAATGTCCAGCCCGTTGAACCATACTATGTCATCCTGAATCTGCCTGGTAAACAAGAAGCCGAGTTTCTCCTCATCTTACCTTTCAGCCCGGCAACCAAGGAGATGATTATGAGCGCCTGGTTAGCCGCCAAATGCGATGAAGAAGATTATGGCAAGTTGTTGTTGTACCAATTTCCCAAGGAAGCGGAATCGATTCCCAGCCCGATGCGGATGGAAGAATATATCAGCCGAAAGGCGGAAATTTCACAGGCATTAACTCTTTGGGATACAGGTGGGTCGCGAGTTCTGAGAGGTAATCTCCTGGTGATTCCGATGAATAATTCGCTGCTGTATGTTGAGCCGATTTACATCCAATCGGAACAGCAGAATGCTATTCCAAAGATCGAGCGCGTGATTGTCGGTTATAAAGACGATGTTGTGATGGGTACGACTTTAGATGATGCGCTTATGATGATGTTTGGCGAGGGTACAGTAGGGGCGGGCGTCTCTGCCAGCCCATTGCCGACAGAAATCACACCATCCACCGAAGTTTCGAAATTGCTCACATCGACAGCGCCTCCGACAAAGGCGATAGACGTATCAATTCGAACCTTCGTGACACAAGCGCGCCGGCAATACGACCAAGCTCAAGCTGCACTGCGTGCGGGAAATTGGGCAGAATACGGCGCGAAAATTAAAGAATTAGAGCAAACACTGAAATTGCTTGAAGAAAAAGCGACAAGTGCGCGTTAACTGTTCGGATATTGGGTATTGGGATATTGTTCAGAGCTCAATGCCCAATATCTAATTGATATGAGATGAACTCGTTTCCAGGATGCTGTCAATTTCTCGCAAAATCTCTCTGAGATGGAGTTCAACAGCGGGAATGATTTCTCCTGTAGTGGTATGCTTATGATGAGGGAATGTAGAGATTTCCGGGTGATGCGGCGCATTGTCGTAGCGGAATATGATTTCATTACCCTTTTGATAATGATAATTGTACCTTTTTTTGACAATAGTAGCTATGAATTTGGTTTTTTATCTTTTTCATAACCGCAGAGAACGCAGAGGAGGCGCAGAGGACACAGAGGTAAGAAATTATTTCAGTGCCCTTCGCGGTTTCAAAAGTATAAAACCAGTTTCATAATTACTTATAACGTTCGGTACACATGTTTTTTCCCCAACGATTTGCATACGTTCCTCTATCCTTGCTTTAAGTTTCAAAAACATTTCATATTTTCCCGACCATTGTATAAAATCCCTGGCGTCGCCCATCTCACCGCGCATAAATTTATCGTAAAAGATTGGTGACTTGACGCCATATTTCTGTTCATAAATGACCAGTTCCTCGACCAATTCACACAAATCATTGATAGGTGTGCTTTGTTCTATCGCTTCCTTGAGACGTTTCCGAAATTCGTTGATGTCTACGTTACCTTGCATATGTACCTTTGCCATTGGTTGTTCCTCCTTTCAAAAAGAAACCCGTTCCGAGAATCGGAACGGGTTTCTTATACGCCACTTATTCTCCAAGGATACTCTTGATATGTTCCGCATCCCTCTTGAGAATATTCGCACGTTCTTCTTTTGTAAACTTACCGAGAGATTCATCTTCGATATTCAAACCGCCTTTATATCCTGCCTTTTTCAGGAACCCTGCAACTTTGGCAATATCAATATCCCCATCGGGAATTGGGCAAACATACTTTCCATATTCCCAACCTAATTGTCGCGGTTTATTGCGGACAGCTTCAGGATAGGCGATATTTTTGACATGGGTGTGTTTCGCCACTGGTGCGAAGTGCTCAAGAATTTTGTAGACTTTGTCCAACGGATGGCCAGCCCAATAAAAATTGCCCATGTCCATCGTTAAACCTAAACGTTGCGAACCGACGCTCGCAAACACGCCATCAAGAAAATCCGGGTCGTTGCCCTGGAAACCGTGATTTTCTATCCCCATGGCGACATCTGATGAAGCAGTGGAATCCAAGATTTTATGAACGCATTCGGCGAAATGGGATTGACGTTTTTCTAAAGACATCTCGCGTTCACCGCTCATTATGGCGTCAATCCGTATCGCTCTAATGCCTAACACATCGGCAATCTGAACGGTTTTGATGACCCAATTCAACTCCGCCGCCAAATCCGGGGCGTTGAAGTTATTACCCATAAGTATGGCGGAAATCTTTACACCGTTCTGTTCCAAATGCTTTTTGTATTCCTGAACCACCGATTCCGAGGCCAAAACAAAATTAGGTTTTTCCGCTGTTGGTTTGATAGCGGCTACTCGGTATTCTCTGTCGATTCCAAGTTCAATTGAGGCCATGCCCAGCGCTTGCAATCCATTAGAAATACTCGAAAAACCACCGCTTAATAATGTTCCATTTCCAATAGAAGCATACATAGGTGTGACTCCTTTCGTTATAAGACAAAATGGCGAGGGGGCAAGGAGGCAAGACGGCAAGAAGGCAAGGGGGCAATTGCCGTTTAGCCGTTTTGCCATCTTGCCCCTTTGCCATTACTGTTCATCAATCCCCCGGTCCATCCTTACGATTTTTTCCTGATGAGCGCCAGCTATTTTTAACCGTGAGAGTTCTGCGTCCGTAGGCAATGTGGAAACACTCGTTACTCGGTCCAAATTTTTTACCATCTCAGAATTTAGGTCTAAAGGCATAATTGAAGCGATTTGAAACGTATTGACATATAATTTTCCTTGATTACCCGGAAAAGTATCTTTCATATTTTTCAGCGCGACGAGGTTCGTATCGCCGGCAACAGGCCTTTTCTTTTCGTCAAGGGCCTGCATAGGCAGTACGATATCTTCAAGGATGAGAAATTTATCTTCGGGTGGAAATGTCGCATCTTCATCTATCCATATTTTAGCGTAACAGTTGGGAATGTTGAAAAAGGTACTGGCATAATAAAAACTAATCCGTACCCACATATATTTACTTTTCTTGGGTTTTATCTTATTCATCGCGCGCCTCCCATGTAGTGCAAACTGTCAGTTTGCACTACATCCCAAAATTTCCAATCGCAAAAGATATGATTGCATTTCCCTTTTCCAATCGTAGTTTTTCGTTCTCTTGCGTCTCTGGTTTGCGTTGTGGAGTGTAGGCAAAATTAAATTCCAGATTGTGCAATCTTAATCCCAGACCATAAGTAAATCCCTCAGTAATCCATAATCGTTCTTCGATAGCAATGTCGCCCGTATTCAAGTGCAGGATTGGCTCAAATCGCTTTTGAATATGCCGTACATATCCTAATCGCAGCCCAATTAACTGCCGATACCAAAATTCTCCGCCGATATTGGCGTTGACGCCTTCTTTGAAGGGGAAATTGAAATCAAGCCCAAATCTTCGAGAATAGTGTTGATTTTCCCGTTGATACGCAATGCCGACGATGATATCTCGCCGAAGTTTATCGGGAATTTCATCGCTGGCAAACGAAAGCCCGTTGCTCAGATTTCTTATAACTCCACCGAATTTCCAATGTTTATTCATGCGCTGGATATAGCCAATATTGTAAGCATACCCGCGGCCGAGATAATCATCTCCTGTCAAATCTTGAGCTTTCGAGCGGATAACTTTAGCGTCGAAGCCAAGGTAAGCGCCTGGCGCCAACTTTCTTCCATATCCAAGAGTAACAGCAAAATCGTTTTCAGGAAAAGTATTCACTGCTTTGCCTTCGTCGTCTACTCTGCTGAATCTGCCTTCCTGTCGGAATACAACACCAAAACCCAGAGTTCCCAATCTCCCAAAAGGATAAGCGTAATGCAGCAATTCTGTTCCGAAGGGTGATAAGTCATATTGGCTATAATCTTCGTATTTGTCCCTGTCATTGAGTTTTGAAAAAACTGCGACGGTTCTTGGAAATCGGGTCAGGTTGAATGACATGCGGTTATCTTCTTCTATTAAAGCTAATCCCGCCGGGTTATTGCCGAGGGAATCAGCGCCTTCGACAAGCCCAACGTAACTTATACCCATGCCACGATGTTCAGCGGTGGTTAGTTCTTGGAGAAAATCTCCCCCGAGTTGACGGAATTCGGAATTGTCTTCGGGCAATGCGATAGATGAAAACGTTAAAAACAGGAATATGAATGTGAAATTTTTGATTAACATGATTTTTATCCTGTATAGCCGCTGATTATCAGACAGCGCTGATTCTTGAGGTTATCAAAATCGGCGTAGTCAGTAAATCAGCGGCTGCTACTTTGTATCTTTAGAGCCGCTGATTACCAGACTACGCTGATTTTCCAGATTATCAATCGGCGTTGTCTGGAAATCAGCGGCTATTACTTTGCATCTTTAGAGCCGCTGATTACCAGACCACGCTGATTTCTGAGGTTATCAATCAGCGCTGTCTGGAAATCAGCGGCTATTCTTTTATTTCTACTTCACCAACCATTCCACAATCTTCGCTTCAGTTGCTTTTTCCTTCTGGACTATCAGTTTGCTTTCAGCGCCGATGACTTTATAGACATCAGTTGTCCAGCCAGCGTTGAACGTATTTCCTGTGTTGTGGATGAACATTTCGGATGGCGCTATCAAAGCCCCTGCCGTGCGGAAATCGCCGGCGCGGCGGAGTGATGGCACGAATAATTCACTCACGAACAGGTCATCATTGTCATTGTCAAATTCTGCAACGTCGACGGCTGTGCGCGCTACATCCGGCGCAAGGCTTTTAGCTAACAATGACCATAATCCAGCTTTACCCAAACCGACTAAGTTGCTGGATGAAATATCGGTTCTACTTTTCAAATAGGCAAGGCCGGTCAAAATATCCTGAACACGCATGGCGGTGTCAGTGCGATTGAAAGTAGTGAAATGACGGACATTTTCGTTGCGTTTTGTCTGCGTAAATGGAGAATTATATTCGCCGGTCAGGAAGCAATCGATTGCCAAAACCACCTGTCCTTGTTCAAGAAGTCCCGCGACCAAAGCGCCCGGTGTTGCGTTTGCGACATCCACAAGGGCAGCTTTGCCGTTTTCATGGACAATCAGAGTACCTGTTGCTTTTTCGCTTAATTTTTCGGGAATATAAAGCATCGCCGGAAGCTTGTCCCCTTTGTTCTTGCGTCCGAGTAGTAGACGTTCTACTGTAAAATCAGGACGTTTGGTCGCTCCCATTGACTCAACAACAATGTCATCCGTTTTCGGATATTCCGCCGCTAACGAGTGGCGCAGAGAGATTTCCATTATCTCGCGAAAACGCTCTAAACTTGCCTGGTCTTTCGGTTTCAGAGCATTCAACCGTTTTTCCGAAGCGCGAATGATGTAGTTTATAACTGCTTTCGTATCAACTTCAGGAAAAGGATGCTCGACGTACTGAAATACCAGCATATCTTCTTTTGGTGGTATCTCAAACGGCTGTTCTTTGAAGTTTTCTGGGTCATCAATTCCCCAAAACCACTTGCCGAACCACGCATACACCGGCTCTCGGCTGTCTTTGTTGTAGTTATGCGGGGCATTGATTTGAACGCTATGGACTTTATCCTCCGCGCCGAAGAGTTTATAAATGCTCCGAATATCTGGATATTCCACCTTTGGCGTATTCACTGTCCAGTCGCCGGTTGCAGAAATCAACAACAACGGACGCGGAGCCATCATCGCGCCTATTTCTACGTTGTACATATCGAGGCGCAAATTATGGGCGTTCTCGCAGTTGCAACCGCCCTGAAAATGTGCGGAAATCATATTGACCGGCGCGGCTACTTTAACTCTGTCGTCTACTGCCATCAGCATGAATGTCTGAGTTCCGCCGCCTGAAGCTCCTGTGCAGCCGATTCGGTCGGGGTCTACATCAGGCAGTGATTGGAGAAAATCTACGACGCGGATGCTGTTCCATAGTTGCAACGCCATCAGATTAATTCCCCAGAGCGCCGCGCTGTCTTCTCTGAAGGTATGTGGAACCTGAGTGCTGTCGTTGTAGCCCACCATGTCGTAGGCAAACGCAACCATGCCCTGCTTGGCGAAATTGATGCAACGAGCGGGGATGGAGCCGAGTTCTATGTTTTCCAAACGTCCATTGCCCCAGTGACCGTGAGGGTTGGCGATGCCCGGAAACGGCCCTTTCTTGCCCTTTGGTCGATAGAGATTGCCCGTGACTAAAAAGCCCGGATAACTCTCGAAGTAGGCTTTCTCAATGGTGTAGTCTTCGTCTTCGACCTTGCCAAAAATCTTGGCGTTGAGCGGAGTTTTCTCCGGCATTGGCCACAATCCGTTGCTGACCAGAATGTGATAACGATATTCTTGCGCTTGTGCAAGCCACGCTTCCTTCGTTTTGTATTCGGGGAGAGTGTAGGTCATATCCCCATGCCGTATTTCTGTGATTCTGCGGTCATCCACGGGGCCAAGACTATCGCCAAGCACTCGCATCAATTCAAAGCTTAGCGCGGGATTAAACTCTGGGTTCAGCGATAAAACCATCTGCCCCACTGCTTCTGGACGATAATCAAAGTGGGAATAACGGCCCTCAACCTGAATATTCGCTTTGAATTCCTTGTCCTTTTCGAGAGCAACTTCTCCCATTTTCGTCCAGGAGAGTTTTCCCCCCCCTTTTTCCCCCGCAAGGGGGGTGCCAGTATGAGTTGGCGAGAATTTCTTATCCGCCAATTCAAGAGTTACATTCGCGCCATCCTTCGCCCACAGCCAGACATTATACCTGCCTGACGCGTTGACTTTCCCGCCCTGATGGGCGAGTTCAGCTAAACCTTTGTGGTCATAAAATATTGTCATGTTTTCTTCCTCCTGTTCGCTTCGTTCAGCGATTACTTCGTGAATTGCTGAAATTGCTATGTTGAAAAACGTCATGATAAAACAAATTGTCAGCAGCAAAAAACGGCTTAACATCATCACGACAGTCGCTCCTTGAAAATCTCAAATTTAATCAACATCTCTTTCGGATTATGCAAAAATATCTCTTGACGATAGCATCATTCTATGATAACATTGGTAATTTGGAAAATTTGGTAAAACGGAAATCTAATTACCAATTTACCCAATTACCTAAGTTGGAGGTCAATATGCGAACCTGTGCTATTTTTGATTTAGATGGAACGATAATTGACAATTCCTCCGAGAGAGCATTTGTCAGGTATTTGTTATCAAAGCGAGAACTTTCCCTTGTGAGTCTCGCAAACTGGGGGTTATATCTGCTCAAAACCAGAAGTTTACATGATGCCAAAACGAATAAGGTCTATCTAAGCAATAAAGATTATGGTCATATTCAACTTTTAGCGAAGAAGTGTTTCCATGAACGCTTAGTTCAACATATTTCCGCGAGAGCCGTAGATTTGATTCAAATGCACCAAGAACAAGGTCACGTTGTGGTATTGCTATCAGGTTCGTTGGATATTTTAGTAGCAAATTTTAAGGAATATTTGGGCATAGACCTAATGATAGGACATTCTCTGGAAATAAAAGACGGTATCATCACTGGTTGCACTATAGGCTTGCAACCTTATGAAAAAAACAAAGCCATCCTGGCCAAACAATTAGCAGAACAATATGAATTAGACCTCAGTCGTTCTTATGCTTATGGCAATCATTATTCAGATGTATATCAGCTAAGTTTGGTAAAACATCCTGTGGCGGTGAATCCTGATAGAAAATTACGTCGGATTGCCAATGAAAATGGCTGGGCAATTGAGATGTTTCACCATACCAATCACTTAGCTACCAAATTCTTTCTGCGATAAGTTTGTCCTTTCCATGTTACTTTCCTTGCGAATAAAGTTCCAAAGCCTATCAAAACGCTGTAAAAGATTAAAAACGCTTCGTAAGGTAGCATCCATTTTAATAAGTCAAGCCGCCTAATTTTTCTTGCAAGAGGAAAACACAGGATGAAGTCAATAAGAAGCTTAACTATAAAAGTGCCAAAGACAATTATAGGTAAACGTACGTTTACAAAAAAGCTAAGCGGGAATAGCGCTAATAAAGCGAGATTAAACCAGAGCGCCAGTTGCAAAAAAACTATTGTCTTGGTTTGAGTATCGCGCCCGCCAAGAATCCATCGACTGCGTTGGCGGTAGAGTGCTTTCAGTTTTTCCACAGGTTTGGTGGTGATAACCGCGTCTTCATGCAACGCGACATCAACCTTCCAATTCGTTCTTTTTCCGACAGCTTGAATTAAGGCTGCATCCTCGGTCATGGTATATCCAAGAGATTCATAGCCGCCTATATCATCAAGCACCTGCTTGCGATAGGTGATGTTATTCCCTAAGCAACTTGTAGGTTTGCCCCAGCCTATACATCCAATAGCAAAATTCATGAGATATATTAGGTCCAGAGCCTGTAACTTAGCGAAGAGGGAAGCGCGTTGACCTTTTTCAGCAGTAGTGACCATTCCGGCCACAAATCCTGTGTGTTCATCAAAACTATCCACTATCTTGCTAATCCATGATGGCGGAAGAACACAATCCGCATCCGTATTCAATATAAGCTCCCCTTTACAAATCTCTAAACCCTGCTTTACGGCATGCTGTTTGCCTACCATACCTTCAGGCAGAAATTCAATGTTAAGACATACAACATTGGTATGAAAACCTTTGATTACCTCGTAAGTGTTATCTGTTGACCTGTCATTTACCACAACTATTTCATATTTGTCTTCAGGATAATCTTGTTTCATCAATGAAGTAAGACATTCGCCTATATTTTCTTCTTCATTCCTCGCGGGGATAAGAACAGAGACGAAAGGACGATTCGTTTTGTCCTTAGAAAGGGCTGGTATAGAGGCACTGCCCCTACATACTCGCAAAGTTCCGACGAGAATGCTAAAAACTATTACGGCGTAATATGCAGTCAACGCAACTAAAATAATAAATATCCAATGAGTCATTTTCTCACCTTCCTGGCTTAAGAAACCGAGTTTCTTCGAGAAACTCGGTTTCTTTGAATAATGACAATTCCAACGCAATTCTACACGTATTACAATGTATTTCAACCGTATCCTCAGTTTTGACAGCATAGCCTCCTGCAAGCACAATAGCAATGGGAATCTTATGTTCTATACACGCGCTAATGACGAATTTATCTCGCTGTTTTAGCCCGTCAATGGACAATGACAAACCTCCTAATTGGTCATCCATGTACGGGTCAGCTCCTGCCACATAAAGGAGGAAATCGGGCTGAAACTCATCCAGAATCTGCGGTACTACCCGCTGTATATGTCTCATGTATTCATCGTCATTAGCGTAATCATCCAGCCCGATATCAAGGTCACTTTTTTGTTTCAGTGGATAGTTATTTTCCTGATGAATGGAAAAAGTAAAAACGCTTGGGTCATTTTGGAAGATATACGCTGTTCCATTGCCCTGGTGCAAGTCACAATCCACCACTGCCGCTTTCCTTATTACTTTCTCCTGTTGTAATCGTCGAAGAGCGATTGCGATATCATTGATGTAACAAAATCCCTCCGCGTGGTCAGGAAAAGCGTGATGAAACCCACCGCCTATATTCACAGCCATTCCATCTTCCATAGCTCTTTGGGCCGCCAGGATTGTACCACCCGTTGCTAACAAGTAGGCCTCCAGGATTCCCCGCGAAATTGGTAATTCTGACCGCATGGTGCTGGGCGTCCACCTCAGACCAAGTAAGTCATTGATATACTGGCGAGTGTGGACTAAGCGTAAATCTTCCACCGATGCAACTTTAGGTTCAACCGTGTTTTGTTCAGTAATAACACCTTCCGTAACCAGTTTTGGGTGAATGAGGAGGTATTTCTTAATAGGAAAGACATGGACGCCAATGTCAGCATAATATTTCTCGGAAAAAATAAATTTCAACATTTGCAATTCCTTACATTTTGTCTGCGTGAAACGTGAAAAATGAAACGTGAATATTAAATCACTTATCACGTTTCACGCATCACGCATCACGTTTCACGTTTCCATAAGACGCTTCGTCGTTGGTGAGCCTTGCGAACATATACAGTCAAAGACTGCTGTAATTCAAAAAGGAAACATGGAATTTAATTATACCTTAATCCATTTATCTTGTCAATGTCAAATTAGAAATTCCAATTATTTCTTTTGATCAAACTTTTCTTTCTTAAAGAAAAGTTTGGAGGTTAAACTTCTTGACTTTTCTCTGAACTTAATGTATTATTGATTTCGCAGTTTTGTTTAGATAGGATAATTGTATGGGAAACGTAGTAAAACAACTAATGGAATGGGTCGTTTATATGCTGCGGCGATGGGGCTACTATGTGGTCTTTACTGCGACTTTTTTGGAAACCTCTGCGTTCATTGGTCTGGTAATCCCTGGCGAAACAACAGTTGTAGTCGCAGGTTTTTTCGCGGCGCTGGGCAATATCGAACCTGGGACGCCTGTTTACATTCAATTGCTTAAAGTCATGGGCTTTGCCGCGGCCGGTGCATTTTTAGGCGATACCACAGGGTATTTTATCGGAAGATACTTAGGAGAAAAATTAGCTCTCAAAATGGGCAAGTTTTTTTTCGTAAGAGAACGTGAACTGGAGAAAGCCCGGCAATACATAGATAGACATGGCGGTAAAACTATCTTCTTCGGTAGATTCACTTCTTTCCTTCGCGCTTTTGCACCTTTTGTCGCGGGTATGACGAAGATGCCCATACGAAAATTCTTATTCTACGACGCAACAGGAGCGATTCCTTGGGCGGTCGGATTTTCCTTGTTAGGATATATCTGCCGTGAAAGCTGGGAACGGGCGCAAAAGCTGGTAAATGACGCCACTTATATTCTGATAGCTTTGTTCTTAGTCGCGGTGATTATCATATTTTACCATAAACGCCGGAAGAAGAAAGTGTAAACCAGGAGTTGTATTTGCATGACAATACGACTTTTTCGTTTAGCAGAAGCAAAGGGTAAAAAGCGTAACCAAACTTTTCTTGCAAACTTTTCTTTTAAAAAGAAAAGTTTGCAAGAAAAGTTCCATCATAAGAAATAAGAGGAATAAAAAGTAAAACGTAATAACTTTACGCATTACGTATTACGTTTTACGCATTACGATATAGAATTAGGAGGTAAAACTTATGTTAAAGCAGGCAATCATTATCGCCGCTATTCTATCTCTACTCATCATCATAGGCTGTGGAGAAGACCAGTTGTATGCTCCAGGCAGAGGTACCTTAAAGATTGCAGAATTAACCAGCAGCGTGACCGAAATTGATTCAGGCGACACCGCGACCATAGAATGCCAGGTGGAATACTCCGGTCAGGAATCCTTTCTGTCCTATACCTGGAGTGCAACCAACGGTAACATCGCCGGAAATGGTAAGCAAGTCGTCTATACTGCCCCTGAAGAATCTGGTGTCCAAACTATTACACTCACAGTGACTGATGGAACTGTTATCGACCAACAGAGTATCACTATTTCGGTCAAAGCCATCAGTAGTATGCTTACCGTTGGCTCAAACATTCACTGGCCGGCGAAAGCATTGGACGATGTGTTGCGCTACGAAGTGACAGTTGATAAAGTTTCTAACACCAAAGTTGAATTGAAATACGACATCACTCAAGACCAGGATAAAGTGGATACCTTCTTTAGTATAACAATCAACGGAACTACTGTCCTGAACAAAAAAGCTATCGGCGGCTTTATTCCTTCAACAGCAGAGCGAACCGTTGATAAAATTGATGTATCCAATGTTATGCGAGCGCCGGGAAAATATACTATCGAATTTTCTCTTGAGCTAACTAATCTCGTCAAGAATGGATGGCTACTGAATGAAGCGAAGTTACTGCGGGTCGAAGGCACGTCAAGGCAAATTATGTAACCAAATTTTTCTTTAAGAAAGAAAAGTTTGAGCAAAAGAAATAAGAGAAATGAGTAATATGTGAAACGTGAAACGTGAAGAGTGAAACGTTATTAAATCATTATCACGTTTCACGTTTCACGCATCACGTTTCAATATATATGGATGAATACAAAACAATTTCAGGAATCTCTGAAACAAATTTAATCGTCAAAAAATCTCGCTTTATCGGTCTAAGTACTTCTGTAAGTTCAATGTCTTTTGCCTTGGACTCATCAACACTGGATACTGCATTTGCATTGCCGAGCACAAGGCAAACATCTCAAGAAATCAACGACTTTTTGGATTACGCCCAAAGCGAGTATCCTAAAGCAAGTCATTACTGTTATGCCTATAGTATCAGCTTAGGTGACCAAAAGCGAGAGTATAGTAGCGATGCTGGCGAACCGACTCATTCTGCTGGGCCACCTATCCTTGCCGCGATAAATTCATCCGGTTTGAACAACATCATTTGCGTCGTTATACGCTATTTTGGAGGTATCAAATTAGGAATTGGCGGTTTGATTCGCGCCTACGGCCGATGCGCTAAAGAATGTCTAAAATCAGCTACAATAGAAACCCGAATTTGCCATCAAACGTTTTATATTCACACACCGTATCAACATCTTGGTGCCGTGCTGAATATCTCGCATAAACTTCAAGCCCGCATAGTTGATGTTGTTTGTGATGAAGAAGCGCGGATAACGCTTCAGATTCGACAGAGTATGATTGATGCGTTGCGAGAGGGATTAAGCATCAGTGAAGAAATAGTTATTACATAAAAGGAAAAATCACCATGGAATTACTACCCGTCCGAGAATTTGCCGATAGAGGCATAAAATGGCTATTAGAATCGCCGGAAAATGTATCGGGGTTGTTTCAGATTCTTGATATAACTCTTTCAAAAAAGATAGATTTCTCTCGTCTACGTGACGAAAAGAAAAGCTTTATCCTCGATAACCTTCGCCAACAGGAATCTGATTTAGTTTTCACCGCGCCGTTTTTGGATGAAGAAGTTGGAACAGAAGGCGAAGTATTGATATACATCCTCATAGAACATCAATCGGAACCTGATATATCAATGGGATTTCGTATGCTGTTTTACATGACTCAAATTTGGGATATACAACGCAGAGAATGGGAAAGGAATGAAGTGCCCAAGAGTCAGTGGAACTTCAGACCAATCTTGCCTGTTCTCTTTTACATAGGCAAGCCATCATGGAATACGCCTATTAGTATCAAAGACGCCATGAAGCAACTTCCTAAACCGTTGGAACGTTTTGTTCCAAGCCATGACACGCTTTTTCTAAATCTTAAGGTGACTGAAAAAAAAAGACTACTAGCTTACGAACATCCATTTGGCTGGCTCCTACGGGTAATTCAGCAAGAGGATGCGTCAATAGAAGAACTCGTTAGAGAGTTAGAATTAGCCATAGCGCAACTTGATAAGTTGCCTGATTCAGAGAGTAGCCAATGGATTAGAGCAATGCACTACATATTGCTTCTAATCTATAATAGGCGCGAACCTGAAGAACATACAAAATTGACCGATATTGTTCAGAATATAGTACAAGATAGAAGAAGACGGGAGGAGGTAAGTAAAATGGGAAGAACTATCGCACAAGCATTAATTGATGAAGGTAAGGAGATAGGCATGGAAATCGGAGTGGAAAAGGGGATAATTCAAAATAAGCAGGAATACTTAGTTGAATTGATACGGTTTCGCTTTCAAAGCATCAGACCGGAGATAAATGCTAAAATCCGCAGTATTCAAGATACAGAAAGATTGACCGCGCTTTTCCACCGAGCTTTGAGAGCTAACAGCATTGACGAAATAGAGATTGAATGAGATTGGCCGAAATTGTTCAGAATACAGTGCAAGATAGAAAAAGAAAGGCCACGAAAGTTTACGAGAGGAGGTAAGTAAAATGGGAAGAAGCATCGCACAAGCGTTAATTGAAGAAGGCAAAGAGATAGGCATGGAAATCGGAGTGGAAAAGGGGATAATTCAAACTAAGCAGGAAAGATTAATTGAATTGAGGCAGTTTCGCTTTCAAAGCGTCAGACCGGAGATAAATGATAAAATTCGCAGTATTCAAGATGCAAACAGACTGGCCGCGCTTTTCCGACGCGCTTTGAGCGCTAACAACATCGACGAAATAGGTATTGAATGAGATTGAAGGTAGCAAGCAAGATGCTTATATTTAACCAAAATCTCGTTTTTCATCTACGCTTTTACATTACAGAAAGCATTCTTAAAAATGCTTATAACTAGTGCGCTGTGAAATAAGTTCTGACAACCATTATTTTTATCCGCGAATTTCCGCTAATAAACGCGAATGGTTTTTTCTTTTTATTCGCGAATATTCGCGTCTATTCGCGGATTCTTTTTAATCCGTTAGCTAACACAATGTCAAGACTTATTTCACAATGCACTAGCAACTTGAGTTAATAAATGATGACTACTCAATTCAGGAGATAAATAATTTATGATACTACCAAGCAGAGAACTACGCGAAAATCCGAGACGAGTTGTGGTATACAGAGCGCGTTACAACTCATTTGAAGAACTGGAATCAGAAATTGGGAATGGCGGGCGCAACGGTTTTTATCAGGCGACAGCGGAGTTTGTAAATATGATTTTTGAGCAAGGTGCGCCAGATGGTATGCGCTATGTCATCAAACCCAATGTTGTTGGGGGGAAATCCGCTGACTTAGTTAATAACCCCAATTATCATGGCGGGATTGTCACGAATACCTGGTCGGTTGATGCCATTATTCAGCGTCTCTGGGATTTGGGCGCGCGCGATATTGTCGTCACCGATGGCGGAGGTGGAACGGACTTTAGCAACTTCAGGCAAAATGGCTACGTCCGCATGATGGAGCGCTGGGAAGGTAAGGGACCGCACCTAATGTGGATGAGTAAGCCCAGTTTTGCGGATTATTCTGTCGATGAAATTACCTGGGCTGATGTCCCCAATGGCGTTGTCCACAAGACTTTTCCTTTTGTTAAGCCAATTACGGGAAAAGAATTTTTAATAATCAACCCGACATTGAAAACCCATAATCTCGGTATTCACACTATGTGCGGCAAAGGGTTGCAAGGAATTGTCGCGACTGAATTCAAACATTTTTGTGGATTCAACGACTCCTGGGGAACTGGACATTACTCAGAGGAACGGCTGGAAAAATATTATCAGCCCAATTTGCGCGAATCCATTGCCGAAGCGTATCAATCGCATGTCCAGCGTGACCTTCCCTTCTGGACATCCTATCGCGATAGAAAAACCGGAGTCAGTCGTTTTGAACCGCATTCGCAGCGCACCGCCGATGTCGTTTCTGCGGTCAATAAAATGTACGAAGGGCGTATTCTCAACATCGTCGAAGGATTGATTGGACGGGATGGCACGGCTTTTAATCAAGGCAATGACCATTATGTGGGGTTGCTCATCGCGGGCGTGAGTATCTTTGAAGTCGATAAAGTCGCCGCCTGGATGATGGGACATGACTCTAAATATATCCCCTGGTTGGTTGTCGGTGAAGACAGAGGACTCGGCAGCAGCGATATTCACGATACTGAAATCTATCTTCTTCCCGACAATCGAAGAGTCAGTCCCGAGGAGTTGCGACAATTCGTTGTTCCTCTCCCCGTTATCTTACATGGTCAAAGCGAACGGATGAATTTGGGCGATATTTTATTTCACGACGATTATCTCACTTCAGGACGGTATGAAAAAGCTAAAAAAGCGATGGAGGAACTCTGGAATCCTCGTTGAGGGGTATTGGGTAACTGGGTAATTGGGTAATTGCCACAGTACCACTTTACCACATTACCCAATTTCCTGATGAAAGGAGAAATTGCAATGTACGATTTAGTAACCTTTGGAGAAACAATGGTAAGATTATCTGCGCCGGATTATATGCGGTTAGAACAAGCGACGACATTGCTTGTAACCGTCGGCGGCGCGGAATATAATGTCGCAGTCAACGCCGCAGTATTGGGGTTGAAGACTGCCTGGGTCTCGCGTTTGGTAGATAATTGGTCTGGCCGTCTCATTCGCAACAAAGGCAGAGAACAGGGCGTTGATATGTCCCACATCGTATGGACGAAGTTTGATGGCGTGGGATATGAACGCAATGGATTTTATCATCTCGAAACCGGTGTTGGCCCGCGTGCCAGCGCGGTGACCTACGACCGCGCTTATTCAGCCATATCTCGCATTCAACCGGGCGAGGTAGACTGGGCAGCAATTTTCAAAGAAACGAAATGGTTCCACGTCAGCGGTATCACCCCGGCGTTGTCCGAATCAGCAGCAGCGGTTACCGTAGAAGCATTGGCGGCGGCACAAAAGGCGGGCGTTACTGTCAGCTATGACTTGAACTATCGGTCAAAATTGTGGTCGTCGCAGAAGGCGCAGGAAACAACCAGGAAACTTATGCCACACATCTCCGTGATTATTGGCAATGAGGAGGATTTTGAAAAGGTTTTGGGCCTCAAAGCAAAAGGGACGACAGAAAGCTATAGCGAGTTAGACCCCGAAAATTATAAAGAAGTCGCGCGGCGCGTGGTGGAATTGTATCCGAATGTCAAAATGGTAGGTACAACCTTGCGGAATGCTAAAACCGGTTTGTTGAACGATTGGCGCACGCTCTTATTCGATGGCAAAGCGTTTTACCTTTCCCGCATCTATGAGAATCTGGAAATAGTAGACCGCGTCGGCGGCGGCGATAGTTTCTCGGCAGGGCTCATCTACAGTTTACTGAAGCACAAAAGCCCGCAAGAAGCGGTTGACTTTGCCGGCGGATTCTCCGCCTTGGCGCATACTTTCCCTGGAGATACTAACTGGGCAACCATCGAAGAGGTCGAGAAAGTAATGGCAGGCGGAACTGCTAGAATTAGCCGATAGTTGGCAATTTAGTTTGACTTTGTAAATAGGGCAAGTCAACCTTGAAAAGGTTTCTGGTTAACCTTTTCAAGGCTTTTTCTTAGGTTAATCTACCAAAGTCAAGTGAGGTAAAAATGGAAAAAACAGCAGTTAAAATAGACCTATCAACCATCAGTAAAAAGTTTTGCCTTGACTATTTAGAGTTCAAATGTTATTATAAAATTGCAGGTTAGAGTAGAACAGATGGTCGCGTTCCGCTGAAAATCTTTGTTTTGGTCGCAATTCTTTGTTAGCGACCAAAATGAAGATCGAGACGAGGAAAGTCCGAACTCCACAGGCCAATGGTGCTGGGTAACACCCAGGCAGAGTAATCTGACAGATAGCACAACAGAAAGTAAACCGCCTCGGTTCACCGAATCGGGGTAAGGGTGAAACGGCGGGGTAAGAGCCCACCAGTCCCGATGGTGACATCGGGAGCTCGGCAAGCCTCACCTGGAGCAAGGCCAAATAGGAGGGAAATAAGCTGGCCAGCGTTCCCTCGGGTAGTGCCGCTAGAGGTTCCGAGTAATCGGAATCCTAGATGAATGACCATCATCCACGATTGGTTCACACTAATCATGGAAACAGAATTCGGCTTATGGGCTGCTCTAACCTGCGACCATTTTGCATCCCCCATTTGATTATAGGGTGCGGAAAATAGGTACTTATACCAATTAGGAGTCAAATATGTCGAAAATGACAATGCGAGAACGAATGTTAGCCGTTGTGCAGGGAAGCGAGCATGATAGAGTGCCCTTTGTGCAATATTCTGGTATTGCTGCACCCAACGAGGAAGTCTGGTCAGTTATCGGTAGAGAAAATATGGGCTTGCTGGTCTGGTGCGGACTTCATCGCTTCGAGCACCCGAACTGCCGATTCGAGAGTGAAGAAATTGAAATTGACGGCCGCAAAGGGACACGCCGCACATTGCATACACCCGAAGGCTCTCTTACGGAGGAAAGTCTATGGGCAGCGATTGCGTCGTCCAGGTCAAAGCACTTTGTTGTCGAGCCGAAAGACTACAAAATCCTACTCAGCTATTTCCGGGATATCACCGTTCATAAGCATACGGACCAATGGATTGCGGTCAACAAGGAACTCGGCGACGATGGCCTGCCGCATACTTCCATTGGTCGGAGTCCGTATCAACAACTCTGGGTCGAATGGGTCAGCCTGGAGGATTTGGCACTCCACATGGTCGATTGTCCGAAACTGATGGAGGAAGTCTTCGCCACCATGTTCGAGGTGCAGAGGGAAATTTTCCGCGCTGTTCGTGAGGCGGTAACCGAACTCTGGCGAGTTCGGTTGCTGCCCGTGCCTTATGTGAACTTTGGCGACAACATTACGGCGCCAATGATAGGCGAAACTTATTTCCGCAAGTATTGCCTACCCTCCTATCAGGAACTGGCCGAACTTCTGTCTTCTTCTTTTGGGGTTCAAGGGGCGAAGCCCTTGCCTTGCGGCAGAGATATTCGTGTTGCGGTGCACATGGATGGCGACCTAAAGCCACTCTGGAAAGCTATTTCCGAGTCGCCAGTTCGCTTATTGGATTCCTTATCACCTCCTCCAGACAATGACACCAGCGTGGCTGATGCTGTACGTCTGTGGCCGGAGATGCGGCTCTGTATAAACTTCCCATCATCCATCCACCTGGCTGAACCGAAAGTGGTCTACAATACTACTATGGAGATTCTGGAACAAGGCGGACATACCGGACGGCTTCAGATTCAGATCTCAGAGAACATCCCGCCAGGCGCATGGAGGCAAAGCTATCCCCAGATAGTCAAAGCCATTCGGGATTTCGGACCAGTCAAGACATAACGAATACTCCGTAAAATAAATTATGATTGTAGTAACGACTTCAGTCGTCCCCCTTACCAAAGGGGGGCAGGGGGGTTGTGATACGGTAACAAAAGCGACTGAAGTCGCTACTACGAACCTTTGTCAAAACAAATTTCACCGTGTACGAGCAATATCCCCTCCGCAAAAGAAGACAGATTAATAAAGAGGAGACCTGAAATGGAAAGAGCCTCTAAAAGTTCCAACGTATCGCAAGAAAATAAGATTCTTATAGGATGGGCTTCAAAAAGTATAACACCAACAAGACCAGTTGTGTTGTCAGGACATTTTAATGCCCGGGTTACACAAAATGTAAACGACCCAATAATGGCGACGGCACTGGCAATCGAAACAAATAATGAACAAGCCATTATGGTCTCATGTGACCTGTTGATTATAGAAAAAAGTATACAAGACAAATTACGAGAAATGTTGAAGTCTAAACTGCCTGAATTTGCCCCCATGAAGTTATTTCTTAATGCCACCCATACACATACCGCGCCAAATACATTAGAAAATTGGTATCCCCCGCAAGACAAGGAAGTTATGACGCCTGCTGAATATGTTGATTTTCTTATAAATTGTGTGTCTGACGCTGTGGTTGAAGCCTGGGAAAACCGTAAACCCGGTGGCGTTAGTTGGGCCTTTGGTCATGCCGTGGTTGGTCATAATAGGCGAGCAGCCTACTTTGATGGTTCAGCCCAAATGTATGGTTCTACAAATAGGGAGGATTTCGATTGTATAGAAGGTTATGAGGACCATGGGGTAGATATGCTCTTTTTCTGGGACCCAGAACAGAAACCTACAGGGGTAGTTATCAATTTAGCCTGTCCGTCGCAAGTGACTGAAGGAGCGTTATACATTTCGGCGGATTTCTGGCATGAGGTAAGAGTAGAGCTTAAGAAAAGGTACTCAAATGATTTATTTATCTTACCACAATGTGGCGCTGCTGGTGACCAATCTCCCCATTTCCTGCTCCATGGACGAGCTGAAGAAAACATGCGAAAGAGAAAGGGTGTATCTGAACGGGAAGAGATTGCTCTAAGAATTGCAAACGCTGTTGATTATGTGATACCATTCGCTAAGAGTGACATAAGAACTGATGTGCCCTTCAAACATATTGTGCAGGAAATTAATCTTCCGGTGCGGAAGGTGACTGAAAAGGAATTAGAGCGTGCGAAACTGGAATATGAAAGGCTAATGCAGAAACAGCCGTTTGATAAAAATTCTGGTGACTTTCTTGTTATGCGCCGCGCTGAAAGCATAATAGATAGGTATGAGTTCACCGACGCCCGAAGCGGGCTTTCGGAGCGACAAGAAACATTTCGTCAGATCGAGTTTCACGTCATCAGGCTTGGAGATATAGCCATTGCTACCAATCCATTCGAAATGTTTCTTGATTTTGGCTTACGTATCAAGGCGCGAAGTAAGGCATTACAGACGTTTATCGTTCAATTAGCGTGTACGTGTACCTGGGGGGAATATTTACCGACAGCTAAAGCCGTTGCGGGTGGAGGATATGGAGCGGAAGTTGTAAGTAACCTTGTAGGGCCCGAAGGCGGGCAAATGCTCGTTGAACAAACTGTAAAGTTAATAAATGAATGGCATTGAATTAAGCGAAACGATGGTTTGTTTCAAATCCCAGGTATCCCAATTCGGAAATGTCTTTACACGCCCGCTCAATTTCCATGATTTCCCCCCCATGCGCCTCAACTTAAGCCCATTTCCCCTCTCCCCAGAACCTTTTCAGGGATGGACACTCTATTTCTCCCTCTTTTGTAAAGGGGGGCAGGGGGGATTTCTTGGAAGGAGAGAGCGGTTGCACTACCGCATTTGGGGATTTCTCAGGTTTTTCTCTCGTTCAAATCCCCCTCACTCCCCCTTTACCAAAGGGGGAAGCCATTTTCATCTCTTAAGTTAATGCGTATGGGGGGGTAACATCATGGTTGCTAAAATGCTCAAATGTCAGGCATGTTGCGAAAAATAGTTTATATTTCGCCAGAATGGAAGGATGGATGGCTCTCCTCAATCCTTCCCTTTTTCCTAATTCCTTGGTGGTTGGAAATCGTTATTCGACACTCGTTTCCGTTAAGTTTCTTCATCAGCAACACTGTTTTTCAAAACTCCCACGCCTTCGAGTTCCACTTCCACAATATCTCCAGCCTTGATTTGCCCTGTGGTTCCAGGCGTACCTGTAAAAATGGCATCGCCGGGGAGCAGCGTAACGACTTGCGAAATGAAGCTGACGAGATGCGGCGCATCGAAGATGAGGTCGGCTGTACTCTGGGATTGTACGGTCTTACCATTCAGACGCGTTTGAAGTAAAAGATTTCCGTAGTCCGCCTCAGTGTCAATTACAGGCCCCATGGGTGAAAACGTATCGGAAGACTTGGCTCGCCACCATTGCCGGTCGTTTCGCTGCCATACCCTCGCGCTCACATCATTTCCGCAGGTCACTCCCAGAATGTAATCCGGCGCTTCCTCTGGAGAAATGCGCTTCGCGGTCTTTTTGATAACCGCCACCATTTCTCCTTCGTAATGTACGTTTTCCGCTCCGCGCGGGATGATGATTGTACCCATCGGGTCTAATACTGACGTTGGCACTTTGAAGAATGGTTGAGGTTCGCCGGCTGGCTCTCCACCGCCTAAATGACTTCTGTAGTTACCCGCTAAAGCAAACATCTTCGTTGGGACGCATGGCGCCAACAGTTTAACGTCATTTAGATTGTATTGAGTTCCCGTCTCTGAAAGGTCACCGAAAATATCACCCTTTATTTCTCTAACGATGTTCCCTTCTAAAATTCCATAAGAAACCTTGCTATCTTTTTTGTAACGAATAAGCTTCATGCCGAATTCCTTCCTTTAAAAAAATAGCTCTTCGATATCGAGTGTGGTAACCAAATGAATCGCTTCGCTCACCGCCCCCCAAAGGGGGGAAGCCACATTCGGCTTACGGTAGACAGTTTACCACATTAAATATCAAAGAACCAAAAATACTTTTTTCACGTTTCACGTTTCACGCTAAAGCTTATTTTAGACAAAATACGAATCCTTGTCAAGATAGAAATTCTCAAAGCAAATTTTTTCAGAAAATTTTTGTTTTTTTGCATTTTTTTCTTGACAAAAAAGCTGAATTATATTATCATTTATACGCGAATATTTAAATATTCGAAATATTGAAAGTATATGAGAAAGCAATGATGGAAAAACAGAAAGAGAATAAGATTTATGAGTTGCATGCCGAAATTTGCAAAATCTTAGCAAATCCTAAACGATTACAAATCCTAAACTTATTGCGCAATAAAGAGATGTCTGTCAACGAATTAGCTTCCTTGCTGGAGATTCGAGAAGCTAATGTATCCCAGCACCTTACAGTTATGCGTCAAAAAGGTATCCTCGTCGCCAGAAGGGAAGGGGTAAACATCTATTACCGTATCGCCAACCCAAAGGTGATTAAGGCATGTGATATTATGCGAGAAGTGCTTCTTGAGCAGTTGGAAGAACGCGCTCAACTGGTTGAGGATATACAAGTATAAGTGCCTCATATTGTGTCGAAAAATGTTCCGTTAAGAGGCCCGAGGCTAAAAAGCCCAGAGCCCAGCATTGTAATGATGAAGTTACGAGCTGGGCTTTTTTGTTTTTCAGAAAAAACAAAACTCAACTTGTTTTCAACACCGGGAGGAAAGGAGGTGACATACGATGAGAAAGAAATTTTGGATAGCAGGGCTTGCGCTTCTCTTAGTCATTGGCGTAAGTGGGATTGCCTTGTCTTACTGCGGTTCAAGCGCTCAACAGCCTGTCGCCCCCATAACGATGATGGGACCTGGTATGATGGGCCCTCGGTGGATGATGGGACGCGGATATGGCACTTGGGGCACCCCTATGATGGGACCTGCCATGTGCCCTATGAGGGGTTATTGGGCTGACGTAATAAGCCGTGGTTGGGCAGGGAACTACTATGGAACTCCATTTGAGCAATCGGCGAAGCCGCTTACCAAAGAGGATGCGACTGCTATCGTCAAAAACTACCTGGCGTCTACCAGAAATCCAAATATAGAAATTGGCGATATGAAAGAGTCCGATAACTTCTTCAAAGTAGAGATTGTTACCAAGGATGGTTCACTCGTCGATGAGATTCTGGTGGATAAGCGTACAGGCTTAATAAGTTCGGCTTATTAGCCTTTACTTCGTTCTCTGAAAGCTGTCATAGGTTTCGGGGAACGAAGAAGCAAAAAAAGCCGTTGTGGCAAAAATAAACTATGGAGAACTTTCATGGAAAATCTAATTTACACTTTGCTGCTCATAGTCCACAATATTGCATTAGTTGGCTGTGCAGCAGCACCTTTTTTTAATTTAAGACTTGTAAATCAGCGTGCCCAATTTGGGCGAAAGGTTTTCTATCAATTAGATAAAGTGGTAGAAGATACCATTCAGGGACTGGAACCCTACTGCTGGACATTCATTATTCTGCTGTTTGCCACTGGGTTTGGATTTCCTATTACCTACTACGCCTTTCATGGGAAATTGAAGGACTTTAGTTCAGTGGTGTTTACGACGTTTTTGCTCAAGCATCTTTTTGTGGTAGGTATGGTGGTGATTGCCTTCTACATCACCTTCTTTATCAACCCAAAGATAAAAGAGATATTTTTAAAGTTTTCTCCGGAAACACTGCCACAGGAAGAAATAGCAAACTCATTTTTTGGGCTCAGGGCAAAGAGGAAAAAGTTGTGTAAAATCTGTTTTGTTTTTGCGCTTCTAATTTTAATCGTCAGTCCCATATTAAGATTTTACTCTTAAGTTTGAGTAATTTCCCAAAAATTATTCTTTTTTTAACGCAAGGACGCTAAGACGCAAAGTTGCTATGAATCTTTCTTTGCGTCTTGGTGCCTTTGCGGCTTTGCGTTAAAAATAGTTTGCGGTGAAGTATTGAGTAGTGATTTTTTGGGGAACCTAATCTCAAAGTTTCAACTTGGAGATAGGTAGTAGAGTATGTCGAAAAGGTTCTTAGGAATTTTGGAGACAAATACCGAAATTTAGTTACTCATGATTGGGAATAGAAAAACTGAGCAATTATGCTCATAACGAAATACAAGGAGGATAGAAGATGAACAAGACCGAGGTCACCATTCTTGCTGTAGTAGGGACGATAACAGCCGCCCTCCTTGGGGGTTATTTTATCGGCCCTGCACGGCTTATGCCTATTTCACTGACAAAAGCCATGATGCCAGTAAAGATCGAAAGGACGGTTTTTGCCTCTGAACCGTTGAGTTCAGAGGAACTATTCGCACTTAAAGCCCGCTATCCGCACGCCGCTCGTTTTGAAAAAGCTGGCATCAAGGTCTACGATGGTCCAAAAACCTGCCTTAAGTGCCATGAAAAGATTCAAGTAGAGGATGTGAAGACTGGAAATGTCCGACAGGTTAACCTGATGGACAATCTTCTTGCCAGCTCACATTGGCGAAATTACCAGGACTTTCTTCCTGCTACCTACGATATCAAGGGCAATCCTATCACAGGCATCCCTATGGGTATGATGAACCGCCTCTGAGGACGCCATGCCACTATCCCACCAGTTTGGTGGGCTGAAGAGGTGCAAACCCGTAATGGCAGAGTGATTTCTGAAGGATGTGGCAAGTGCCACATTAGCGGTATGTATAGCCCGCCGCTCCTCTATATGGCTACCCAGAAAATCACCGAAGAAGAGATTGACGCTATTGATTGTCTTATCTGCCACGCCAGGGAATATGATATGTCCAAGAAGAAAGTGTTTAAAGACGAGCATGGATATCGTTGGGGGCAAGATAGGAGCATGAGAGCGGCAGTTTCTGCGGGGCATGCCGATGCCCAAGCATGTCTGCGCTGCCATGTGGAGACTTTTACTACCAAGCGCGCTACCCCCTACACCCCAGAGGAAGACGTTCATGCAAAAGCCGGTCTGAACTGTACTACCTGCCACATAAGTGAAGGGCATCTCATCGCCAAGGGGCGTTTCGGCACTGACCTTGTCACCGAAGACTTGCCGGAGGTGAAAGTAAGCTGCGAGGGTTGTCACACCTTGAGTCCGCATAAGGGTTCCGACCAGGCGGACACTCTGAATACCCATACTGCGAAACTCTCGTGTGAAGCCTGCCACATCACCCAATTAGGTTCCGAAAACTGGCGCTATCGGGACTGGTCTAAGCCAATCTTCAACGAAGCCATGGGAATTTACCAACCTACTACCGTGATTACCAATGAGACGAAGGAAGCTCTTACATTTCGCTGGTTCGACGGTACCTCCACAGTCATGGCCCAGGCCAGAGGTGCCCGTACTGACGGTAAGTCCAGGGTCTACCCATTCAAGCTCTTTCAAGCAGTCATGCCGGAGGATGCGGCCAACCGAGGTCCGACAGGTGGCATGCTGCTGCCCATAGACCGCCATTTCTACTACCGGGAAGGGAACCCTGACAAGTTCGTTCGCAACGCAATGGAGAAGCCCTTCATGAAGCTCATGTACGGCGAGGGAATGGCTGGTATGATGATGAAGGGGACCATGAACAAGATGATGCGTGCTATCGGGCTGGAGGGTTTTAAGGCGCCTTGGGGTGGGAACTATGTCTGGAGCGAGATGCGAGGTGACGCTACCCTCATGGTGAACCACGCTATCAAGAAAAATGGGAGGGAGTGTGCCTCCTGTCATACCTCTGATGGAATCATAGACTTTAAGAATTTAGGATATTCGACTGAAGAGATTCAGCGGTTGACATGGACCAAATAATTATACTGAACGCCCAAAAGAATATCCATTTTTGCATCAGCAAAGACTGATGCACTCCAAAGTGGAGGGTTAAGGGGCAAAAGGGCGAAGGGGCTGAAGGGCAATTGCCCTCTTACTCCCTTGCCCCCTTGCTCTCTTGCCACTCACCACCGACATGGTAATAGAACTTTTTGACCAATACGCTTCAAAATACGACGATTGGTTTCGCAGTGAACAAGGACGCGCGCTTTTCCCTGCGGAACTGCAAGCCATACAACTTCTTTTGAATCAGCTTATTCCGCGCCATCAGCAGGCAAGTTTCCTATCTCTGGAAATTGGTGTAGGAACAGGAGCTTTTGCGGAAGCGTTGGAGATTCTCTTCGGCATTGACCCGGCTTTTGGCGCATTGGAGCTTGCAAAAAAGCGAGGTGTCAAAGTAGCCCAAGCCAGAGGCGAAACGCTCCCATTCCGACAGGGGACATTTAGCTGCGTCTTGCTTATCACAACGCTCTGTTTTCTAGAAAATCCTATCAAAGTCCTCAAAGAAGCCGCGCGGGTTTTGAAGCCCGATGGCGGCCTCATCGTTAGCGATATTGAGCCGAACAGCCTGTGGGGACAATTCTATCTCGAAAAGAAAAGAGCTGGGCATCTGTTTTATCGGCATGCCCGCTTCTATTCCAAAAATGAGATTGAAAGTATGCTTCAACAGGTCAGTTTAGAAGTAGTTGGTTATTCTTCTGCAATTACGCAACCACCTAATGAAACCCCGACCGCAGAAGGGGCGTTTGAAGGTATTGTGCCAAATGCGAGTTTTGTCTGCCTGCTTTCAAAAAAGGCAATATGTGAAACCTGGAGTTGAAGATTACCGTTCAAAAATATGGTTCTTTGATATTTAGTTTGGTAAACTGTCTGCATGATGAGTAATGAGTGATGAGGGTATTCAGTTAAATTATCTGAAAACGGTCTATGACTGGAAAAGGGTTGGCTAAATATCATTAATGTTGACTCTTGACCGTAAAAGAGGTGATTTAAGGTTAAGATGGGATATTGTTTTAGGTG
>Ga0194125_10000156_pt1 | contig 101432 bp, 60 predicted proteins | sample TA2KigC250mmetaG_FD_148626 | JGI IMG/M metagenome (GOLD analysis project Ga0194125, IMG submission 148626) | Freshwater microbial communities from Lake Tanganyika, Tanzania - TA2015034 Kigoma Deep Cast 250m | ecosystem: Environmental > Aquatic > Freshwater > Lake | place: Tanzania: Lake...
AAGGTAATGACTTTAACGAGGCTGTCCTTAGCATAAAGCAGAACGCTTTCTTTGACGGAATCTTTGGGGATAACCCGAACTGCTGAAAAAAGCAATTCTCCGGAAAAGGGTTTTTGGTTTTTTTGGGCGAAAAAGGAAACGGAGAATAAAAAACTTAAGAGGAAAACGGTGTATTTCATCTGTCAAAGGTAATAAACGAATTGAAGTATTTATACTTAGGTTTTCTCAAATATTTAAAGAATTATTAGGGGATTTTATGGGATAAATCTTTCTTTTCTTAGGAATGAATAATCGTGTCTAATCCATAGAATACGAATAGTTGACAGAGATTAACTTAATGGAAAAAAGCTAAAAAATTGGATTTCAATTTACGTGAAGCATATTTTTGTTACGATTTACGCAACATGATTGATCCTAATTACGGAATACATTTTTTTGTTTTTTAAAAATTGTAAAATATTCGTGGTATGAAAAATGTGATTTTTAAACTGTTTTGTGCAGTGTTTTTTGTGGGTCACGGTATCACTGGATACACTCAACAACAAATTCCACGAACCTTCCTAGAGTGTAATGGTGGCTTAGCGATATTAAACGATGATTGGTTCGGTGTTTATCCAGGAGTATCCTATCTAATCGGACAACAACGTTTTTTCAAAGAAAATTATTTTTTTGAATACCAAGCGGGTCTGTCTTTTCCCTCCATTGTAACGGCTAAATTGGGCGTTGGAGCAACGGGAAAAGTTTTTGGTGGAAGTTTGGGAATGCGTGTTTTTCCCAATTTTGTTTACGGACAAATACACTTTAGATTTCGAAATGGTCAGCTTAATTTCTCCGCCGAGGTATCGCCTTTTTACAATTCTAATTTTGTTAATATTGGACCTTCTTTTGGCGCTAACGCAATTTTTACCTGTGGATATCAGTTGGCAATAGGGAAGAGCAGGTTAAATAAAGACCCTTCGAATAGGAAAAATAAGGATTTTTAACGACCTTGTTTTGGGTAAATCAGCCATCGTTTTATGGGCATAAGGTAACATGGAAGTGATCGTCATGGCGGACGCTATTGCAATCTGCTTCAGTAAAGTTTCCATGCAATTTAAAGCGTTGTTGCAAATGTTTTTCTAAAATTATTTTGTCTGTCAGATGTCGGTCAAAAATCTTGATCAACTCCGATGAAACTTTAATGTTCAACGGATATTCAGTCCTCGGTAGATTTCTGTACATGAAAGAATACTGCCAATATTTCGAATCACAATTACAAGGGGTGCAGGTTTCATCTGGTTGAGGGTCAACGGAGCTTCCGTATCCAAAAAATGTTGGAGTCTCATTCATTGGTTTACCATTTGCATCGTCGTAGATTAGAGCAATATCGGCTTTTGTTCCATCGTGTGTAATGTGCGGTAAAAGCCCCTCTAAAATCCATGTATTTTTATCGCCACTTATATTTTTTCTAAACGGATAATTGCAATCCATGTATTTTACTTTGAGATCCGGGTGTTTTTTTACGAAGGCTTCTGCGATGGTTTCTAGTTTGGCTTTTCCTTCGGACTTAATGTAATTCCTGCCAAAAATGGCTGTCCAATACGTTACAGGGACCAATGCACCTGATTTAGACATTGGCAGGGGAACTCGGTCTTGAATGCGTGCAAGGGGTGGTATAATAACAAACATGAAAAAAAGATAAAACACCACAAATCCTCCAACATGGACACCGCGTCGAACCCACGCGTTTTTAAACCTTTTTTTGAAGAATTGATACAACAGGATCCACAGTAAAAGGATGAGTCCTCCCACTTGGGAAAGGGCGGTTAATAGGACAAAAAGGAGTATTATGCCAAGGATGTTTAGGGCTTTCATTTGATTTTATTGTATAGCTACCAAGTAACACTTTTTAAACAACGGAATGCCGATTGGTGGGCATTTATTTTGTAAGATTTCAAAGACTTCCGGTGAAACCGTAAAACAACCGTCGCTGTTGTCTGTGCATCCGTGTTCACTCACGTATTTTCCTGTATGAATAAGAATGGCTCTTACTTTTGCGTTGCTGTTACTCTCACTCTTTCCTATCAATCCAAATGCCTTAGGCCAATGAGAACATGTTGAATTTTTCACATAACTATAGCAGCTGCAATGATGTCTTTTAGGGTGTCCCATATTAAATTGTCCGGTGATTTGAAACAATCCTAAACTACTTTGATTACTACCTTTTATATTCGAAAACCTTCGTGGCGATTTATTGGGCCAGATCGATGCGGATTTACTACCTGTGCCGTGTACGAGGTGGCAATAACTTCACCTTTGTCAACCACCCACAAACGTGGTTCTCGTCGGGATTTACTAAAATCCACATAAATGACAAACTTGTTCGCTAAGTCATAGTCTGAATAATAGGAAGATTTAGTAAATTTTTCAGGCAAAGGCGCTTTGTAGAATTCACCCGTTATTGGTTCTTCTTTACTCAAGAAAATCCAGAGGAATAGTATGGCAGCTAGAGCAATGAGCAGGGGAATTACTTTTTTAATAGTGTTTGTTATAGCTTTTTAAAATTTGTGTATTTACTTCAGGTACCTTAATATTAAGGATTTATTTCAATAGGACATCCATCATCTACGGCAGCATATATCTCATCGATTTCGGTATTGGTCAGCGCAATACATCCCTGGGTCCAATCTTTCCAACGGTGAAATTTACCTGCCCAACTGTATTTTTGTCCTAGTCCGTGAACTAATACATTACAACCGTAGCCAACATCAATTGCCTTGTGAAATGCGCTCGTGGTTCGTTTTTTTACATGAAACCTGCCTTCAGGGGTAAGGGAGTCTCCACACATTTTACGTTTTGCTAAGCCTTTTTTACTTAACGAAACCTGATAGGTTGCAAGCAATTCATCTTTAAAAAAGACCTCAAGGGTGTGTTGTTCCTTGTTAACAACCATTTTATCGATTTTTTGTCCGGGTGTTAATTGGCTTTCCGGCCAGAAGTAATAAATGGGCAAGGCGATTAATAGGCCTAGAAAGAAGTATCGAATGATTTTTTTCATGATGGATTTTAGAAGTTCAATGTGTATTTTATGTTAGTGAACCAGCGATCTATTTTGTCTTGAACTGTTGCGTTTCCAATATTTACTTTACGATTTTTTTTATCTGTGAATTGTATTTGGGTTTTAGCATATTGACTCCCTTTTCCAAACTTTTTTATGAGGTTTTCTTTTCTAGCTGCATCGACCTCAAATTTTTTATAATACAAATCGTATAGCCCTGGAACTTGCTCTTCTTCATCGCTTAATAAAAAGTAATCCAAACGTTCCTCCAGTTTCATGATCGTTTCAACCGCCTTTTCATGGTCACAAATTCCAGGCACAATTATGAGCCTCGAGTTTTTGGAGTTTTTGTCCACGTTGTCATCTACTTTAACTTGGTACTGAGGACCAATGAGGGTTTGTACCTCCTCACTTAATTCATCCAAATTCGCTTGATTAGTAAACATTACAAGCTTACTTTCAGAAAATTGCTGTTCGCGATATTCGGTGATGGCGATCACCTTATACGGCGGAAGTGTCGTAACATAAATAAGGAAGATGATCCCAAAAAACACCAAGAATAAAGTGGTTCCTCGGTAAACCAATGGTTGTGACATCGCCTTAAGCCAGGATCGTTCGCCTTCAGTTTGTTTTATGTAGTGAATAAGTACAAACACGAAAATACAGGAAAGCACAAAAAGAAGGATGAAGAGTTTTGGGCTGATGTTAAACCATTCAATTAAAGATTCGATGGAAAACAAAAAGATCATTACTTCAGCAATGACCATACCCGTGATTGGACGAAGTTTTTTTGAGTTAAATCGGTCAAGTAGTTTTGAAATATCCATTGGGTTTATTTTGATTCAAAAATATATTTTTTTGAACATACATATCTTGCTTCGTAGAAGATAGTTTCTAAAGAAATCGCCTCGTTTAGTGCTCGCCCGATAATTGTAATAACAAATAAGCCCCATGAGGGGCTTATTTAACCGTGGAGAAGATCGGGCTCGAACCGACGACCTCTTGACTGCCAGTCAAGCGCTCTAGCCAACTGAGCTACATCCCCAATTACCTTTAATCACCCTTGCTCTAGCCTCCGCCGCGGCGGATGAGCTACATCCCCAATTACCTTTAATCACCCTTGCTCTAGCCTCCGCCGCGGCGGATGAGCTACATCCCCAATTACCTTTAATCACCCTTGCTCTAGCCTCCGCCGCGGCGGATGAGCTACATCCCCAATTACCTTTAATCACCCTTGCTCTAGCCTCCGCCGCGGCGGATGAGCTACATCCCCAATAATATTTAATCTCCCTTGCTCTAGTTCCGTGACTACGGAAAGCTACATCCCCAAGATGAAGTCACGAAGATACATTCTTTCATTCAATGATGGAAATTTAATCTTGTCAAGCTCCTCAACTTTTATATCTTTGTAATATCCCGTTTCAATGGGATACGCCATGAGCACAAGCCTGAAAATTATTATTAATCCGTCTGAACTTGGAGCGGGTACACGAGGATCCTCTTTGGGGCCCCTGGCCGTACAAGCTGCTGCTCGCGCTAGAGGAAATCCCCTTTTTAGCGAAATCCCCTGGGAAGTTCTGCCTGATTGGAATCAACTTTTAGACCAACCTGCAACAACTCTTTTTGCTAAACGAATTCATGGTATGCGAGAGGTATATCGAGCGGTTTCAGATTCGGTAAGCGCCTGCCTACTTAAGAATACATTTCCATTGTTAATTTCAGGAGACCACGCTTCAGCAGGGGGAACGTTTTGGGCTATTAAAAACGCGTTTCCTAATAAACGTATTGGGGTGGTATGGATTGATGCTCACGCAGACTTGCATTCGCCCTACACCACACCATCGGGGAATCTGCACGGCATGCCCTTGGCAACAGCCCTTGATGGCGATAACCTAGGATGCCAGCGAAACGAAGTGGATATAATAACTGCTGCCGCCTGGAAAGAACTTAAAAGCCACTCCCTTAAATCTTCGGATTTAATCTACGTGGGTGTTAGAAGCACTGAACCGGAGGAGGATCATATAATTTCGTCAGAAAATATCACGAAAATTTCGGTGACAAAGCTCCGAAAGTTGGGTGTGGAATATGTTTTGTCGACAATCCTTTCCCAATTAAAAAAGTGTGATGTGATGTATGTCTCTTTTGATGTGGACTCCATGGATCCTCGGGAAACGTCTTTCGGAACCGGAACGCCGGAGCCCGGGGGCTTTACCCAAGAGGAGGCCAGACAATTGTTAATTGGTCTGTGTAACTCCCCCAAGATCGCAGTTTTGGAATTCGCAGAAATCAATCCGTTGTTAGACGATAAAAACAATGCAATGGCCGAAGTAACCTTAGACTTGATTACCCACTGTAAAAACACTTTGTTGAATCGATGGAATCAAGGCTGAGTCAAATCCTGTTGGAGCGTGGCGAAGAGTGGTTGGGCATTGAAGTTAACCGTACTTGGATACAATTTCAACCAACTCGGAAGGATGTACGGGGAGATTTAACTTTAATGGTTTTTCCCTTTGCCAAAGCCCTTCAATGCTCACCGGCGGTTGCCGCAATGAAGCTGGGCGAACATCTTCAACGCGAGGTCGATTTGATTGAGGATTTTGAGGTCATTCAAGGATTTTTAAATTTGGTTTTTTCGCGACAGTATTGGTTAAGCGCCTTAAATGAGGTGCATTCTAATCCCGATTTTGGTTTCTCCGAGCTAAATTCTAAACCTAGGGTCATGGTGGAATATGCTTCCCCGAACACCAACAAGCCTTTACACCTTGGACATTTACGCAATATTTTTCTCGGTTATTCCGTTGCAGAACTCAAGAAAGCGGATGGATATCAAGTGGTTAAAACGCAAGTCATCAACGATCGCGGTATTCACATTTGTAAAAGCATGTTGGCCTGGCAGCGTTTTGCACCCCTACAACCCAACGGAGAGCGAGAAACTCCCGCGAATTCGGGCATTAAGGGCGACAAATTAGTGGGCAAGTATTACGTTGAATTTGAGAAACACCTGCAACATGAACTAAAAGAGGTGATTACCAGGTGGGATGCCGGAGATTTTTCCAATACTTCTTCGGCCTCCGAAGCAAAATTTCAAGAATTGAGCGGTGCAAAAGAGGGCAAAGACGAAAAGGCACAGGCAGCCATTGATGATAAAATCAAGGAACTCGCAAAATCGGAAACGGAAATTCTTCGAGCTGCCCAAGATATGCTGGTTCGATGGGAGGGGAGAGACCCCGAAACCTATTTGCTCTGGTCCACGATGAACGGATGGGTTTATGAAGGTTTTGATACTACCTATCAACGCATGGGGGTGGATTTCGATAAACTTTATTATGAAAGCGACACCTTTCTTCTTGGCAAAGATCAAGTAATGGACGGCTTAGCTCGCGGTGTTTTTTATCAAAAACCGGACGGCAGCGTTTGGATCGATTTGTCGGAGGATGGGTTAGACGAAAAACTCGTGCTTCGTGCAGATGGAACCGCGGTCTACATGACTCAAGATATCGGAACCGCCATAGAACGCTTTAAAGACTATTCGGATCTTTCAGGAATTGTTTATACCGTAGGCAACGAACAAGATTATCATTTCAAGGTGCTGTTCCTCATTTTGGATAAACTCGGGTATGCCTGGGCAAAGAATTGCTACCACTTGTCCTACGGGATGGTAGATCTCCCTACAGGAAGGATGAAATCGAGGGAAGGAACCGTGGTAGATGCCGATGATTTAATGGAAGAAGTCGTGGTGGCAGCCACGGCCATGACGCAAGAACGGGGTCAAATTGCTGAGCTTTCGAAGGAAGAACGAACACGCTTGTATGAAACGATAGGTATGGGCGGTTTGAAATACTATTTGCTCAAGGTGGACCCCAAAAAACGCATGATGTTCAATCCGGAAGAATCCATCGATTTAAATGGAAATACGGGTCCTTTTATTCAATACACCCATGCTCGAATCAATTCCTTGTTGCGCAAAGCTGGGGAGTTCGATTCGCATGAGCCTTTGATCATCAAAGAGGAGGAAACGAGGTTGATTAAAGTGCTTCATGCTTTTCCGAACGTTATCAGCGAGGCCTCTCAAACGTATTCCCCCGCAGTTCTTGCGAATTATTTATATGAACTCACCAAAGAGTACAATTCATTTTACCAGCAATGTCCGATATTGAATGAGTCCCATCAAGGGCTTAAGGCTTCCAGGATTTTGATTTCCAGATCGGTTGCAAATGTTCTACGTCGCGGTTTATTAATTCTTGGTATTTCTGCGCCCGAACGCATGTGATTCGTTCTGAATTACCTACCTTTAGTCGCGTAAATACTGGCTATGAAAAATCTACTACTAGCGACCTTTATCTTATGGGCCTTAGGTGCTTGGTCTCAGGCTAAAATTCAACCTTCCATCCTTGAAATTAGAAAAGAATCCAACGATGCTTTTCCCCGATTCATTCGCTTTGATGAAAGCGTAAGCGTGGCTCCAGAAAATCATGCAGCTTGGTTAAAAGAAGTTTTTCAATTGCCCGAAGCATTTACCCTGCAATTCAACCGTCGAATGACCGACCAGTTGGGATGGGATCATTATTCGTACCATGTGTTTTATAAAAATGTGGAGATTCGTCACAACGTGATTAATGTTCATATGAACGGTTCAAGGGTCATTTCTGTGAATGCGGAACTGTATAAAGTTCTGGGCTCAGCTACTCCTTCTATGGGGGTGGATCAAAGCGTTGAAGCAGCGTTGAATTTTGTGAATGCCGAAAGGTACAAATGGCAAATGCCGGAAGAGGAACGCTTGTTGAAATTCGAAAACAACGATCCCAACGCCACCTATTATCCTCGGCCGGAACTCATGTGGTATCGTGCCAATGCCCAAGCTTCTGCTCAATTGGTTTATGGCATGGACATCTACGCAGACGCTCCATTATTCCGGTCTTTTGTATACGTAGATGCTCATACCAATTCCGTAGTAGCTTCCGAAAACAGAATTCATACCGCCGATAGTAATGGGATTGCAGTTACGGCTTATTCAGGAAATCGGCCCATTGTCGCGGATTATTTTTCTTCTCAATTTCGCTTAAGGGAGACCGGTCGAGGTAACGGTATTCAAACCTTTGATTTGAACAATACGTCGAATTACGGGGCTGCAGTGGATTTCACCGATGCCGACAATTATTGGAACAATACGGCGAACCTGGACCACTACGCCGGTGATGCCCATTGGGGAGCCGAAATGACCTACGATTATTTCTGGCAAATCCACAACCGAAATAGCATCGACGGAAATGGATTTACTTTGAAAAGTTATATGCACTACAACACGAATTACAACAACGCCTTTTGGGACGGTCAACGCATGACTTATGGTGACGGAAATGGAAGTACTTTTACTCCCTTGTCCGCCATTGATATTACAGGGCATGAAATTGCCCATGGCTTAACCACCAACACCTCCAACTTGGTATACGCTAACGAATCCGGGGCCTTAAATGAATCGTTTTCGGATATTTTCGGTGTTGCGGTAGAGTCTTTTGCGAACAACAATGCCTTGAACTGGATTATGGGAGAAGATGCCACGCCGAATGGTAATGGGATTCGCAACATGGCCAATCCCAATGCCTTCAATGACCCTGATACCTATTTAGGGACGCATTACTACACTGGTTCTCAAGACAATGGGGGAGTACACACCAACTCGGGGGTACAGAACTTTTGGTATTATTTGCTCACGGTAGGAGGTTCAGGAACCAACGACATCAATTCCGTGTACAACGTCACCGCGCAGGGCTCCTTAAAAGCAGCACGCATTGCGTTTCGAAATAACACCGTTTATCTTACCCCGAATTCAGATTATTCTGATGCGCGGTTTTATGCTATTCAGTCGGCCATCGATTTGTACGGGGCATGTTCGCCAGAGGTCATGAGCACCACCAATGCATGGTATGCGGTTGGGGTAGGGCAGCCGTTTTCTTATTCCGTGACTTCGCAATTCAGTACGGCTTATCAAGACTATTGTCAAGCGCCGGCTTTGGTGAATTTCACCAACGAAAGTTTCAACGCAGGCACCTTTCAATGGAATTTCGGCGACGGCGGAACGTCCAATCAGCTGAATCCTTCGCACACGTATCAAAATCCAGGTCTTTATACCGTTACACTCATTGCCAGCGGAGGTGCCTGTGGGACCGATACTTTAGTGATGGTGGATTACATTAACGTAGATCCATCGCTGCCTTGTGCTATCACGATGAATCCTGCCGGGTTGAATCAAACGCAAACTTCTTGTTCGGGAACTTTATTCGATCCGGGAGGCGTTGCTTCCAACTACCAAGATTTAGTTACCAGTGAAATCACGATTGCTCCTGTCGGAGCAGCTACAGTAACCTTGAATTTTTCGTTGTTCGATTTGGAATTGAACTACGATTATCTCTACATCTACGATGGCCCGACCAATACCAGTCCTTTGATTGGTCAATACACGGGCAATACCTTACCCAACGGAGGGACCATACAGAGTACCTATGGGGCAATTACCTTGAAATTCTTTTCGGATACGTACGTAACCAATGCGGGTTTTGTGATGACATGGGCCTGTCAAATTCCCAGCAATCCTCCAGTGGCCGATTTTCAGGCCAATGCAACCACAAGTTGTACGGGTGAAATTTCGTTTGAAGATCAAACAACGGGAGGACCGAATGCCTGGAATTGGAATTTTGGTGACGGGAGTACGTCAACGCTTCAAAATCCAACGCATGTTTATCAGCAAGACGGCACCTATACGGTTACCTTGATTGCTTCAAATAATATAGGTTCTGACACTTTTGCCCTTCAAAATTACATTACCATTGATCGTCCGGATGCTCCCGTTGCTAATGGGGTAATCTTGTGTTCCCCGGACAGCGTTACTGTTCAGGCTACGGCTAATGGAGAAATTCGCTATTTCGATGCGGCTATCGACGGTAATTTATTGGATACTGGGGCTTTTTATTCGATGTTTTTGGCGCAAACAGATACCCTATGGGTTGAAAATATCGAGACAAATCCCGTGCTTTATGTCGGGCCATTGAATAACAGCTTTGGAACAGGGGGACAACATAACAACACGTCGACACAATATCAAATTTTTTCAGTGCAAGAACCGCTAACCATTGTTTCTGCCTGGGTAAATGCTGGCGCAGCGGGTGATCGAACGATAACCTTGTGGGACGCGAGCGGAAACCAATTGGATTCAAGGTTTCTCAATATTCCGTCTGGAGGGTCCCGAATATCCTTGAATTTTCATCTTGAACCAGGTGTCAATTACCGAATGGGCGGGTCGCAAATGAACCTATACCGCAACAACACGGGGGCGGCCTATCCCTACCAAATCCCGGGATTAATTTCTATTACAGGGTCCAGTGCAGGAGCAGCATTCTATTATTATTTCTACGATTGGGAGGTGGTGAAAGATCCGTGCATCAGTCCGAGAACGCCGGTGTATTTGGTCATGGATGAAGTCACCGCAGCGGCTACCGCTTCAACGTTTGGTATGACTTTAACAATCAATACCAACCAGAGTGCGAATGCGAATTCCTACAGCTGGGATTTTGGTGACAACAGCACGGATACGCAAGCAACACCTCAACATACCTACACACAACCTGGCACGTACACGGTAACCTTGGTGGCATCCAACGCGAACTGTTCGGATACGACTTTCCTAGAGGCTACGGTCGATAATGCCGGCTTAAGCGATGTTTCAGGCAATGGATGGGGGATTTTCCCGAACCCGGCCACAGAGGTTTTAACCGTACGATGTTTTGGAGAGGAACCTGAATATTACCGTGTTTTCGATGCTCAAGGGCGTTTGGTACAAGAGGGCAAAATGAGTGGCATGCTCACATCAATCCGCGTTCAACACCTGGAAAGAGGGGCGTACCAACTTCAACTTCAGTTTACTTCGGACAGAACGTCTAGGAAGTCGTTCATTAAAATGGATTAATTTCCAAAGAGCACTTCGTCCGTGATCTCGCGGACCATTTTGAAAAGTTCTTGCTTGAATTCTTGGGGATTGTAATCACCGCGTTCCATCTTTCGTAATTTTTGCTCCCATTGTCCGGTAAGTTCAGGGCTTTTTAGGAGTTCATTTTTAATGGTATCGATGAGGTTCATTCCGGTAGAGGTGGCCAAGAGGTTTTTTTTCTTTTTTTCGATATACCCTCTTTTGAAGAGTGTTTCAATGATGGCGGACCGAGTAGAAGGTCTTCCGATGCCGTTTTCTTTCATGGATTCACGCATTTCTTCGTTTTCGACAAATTTCCCCGCAGTTTCCATGGCCCTCAATAAAGTAGCCTCAGTATAGGGCTTAGGTGCTGTCGTTTTTCCTTGGTGCACCATCGGTTCATGTTCTCCGCTTTCCCCTTCTGTAAAAATTGGCAATACTTTTTCTTCGGTTTCTTCTTTTTTCGCCGCCTTGGATTCCATGTCTTCGTACACTAACCGCCATCCTTTATCGAGAATTTGCTTTCCAGTAGCTTTGAAATGGAGCTGATCAACTTTTCCCATTACGGTAGTGTTGGAAACTTTGCATTCGGGATAAAAGGCTGCGATGAACCTGCGTGCGATTAAATCGTAGATATTTTGTTCGTCAGGAGAAATACCCGAAGGAAGAATTCCCGTAGGAATAATGGCATGGTGGTCCGTTACTTTGGCATTATCGAAAATGCTTTTGGTTTTTGGAATGGGTTGCGATAAAACTTGGGCGGTAAATCGTTCGTAATCTTTTAAGCTACGCAAGGTGTTCGGAATTTTTGGGTGTAAATCCTCTGAAAGATAAGTGGTATCAACCCTCGGGTAGGTAACCAGTTTCTTTTCGTACAAGCTCTGCACGTGTTTTAGGGTGTCATCCGCACTGAATCCGTAACGTTTGTTACCGTCCACTTGCAGGGAGGTAAGGTCGTACAAGCGGGGGTTTCCTTCTTTACCTTCTTTTTGTTCAAAAGAGCTTACTTCGAAGGGCTTCCCTTTTAAGTAATCCAGGCCTTTTTGCGCGCGTTCTTCGCTCTTCAGGCGTTCAATTTGGCAAAGAAATTCAGTATTTCGATATACGGTTTTTAATTCCCAATAAACTTCGGATTTGAACGCGTTGATTTCTTTTTGCCGTTGAACAATCATTGCCAAGGTGGGAGTTTGAACCCTTCCTACGGACAATATCATTTTTGGGGCGGCAAATTTCTTGGTGTAAAGCCGGGTGCCATTAATGCCTAAAATCCAGTCGCCAATGGCTCTGGAATTACCAGCCGCAAACAGGTTATCGAATTCTGAAGCGTTTTTTAGTTTGGAAAAACCTTCTTTTATGGCTTCGTCCGTTAAGGAAGATATCCAAAGTCTTTTTACGGGTTTTTTACAACTGGCCTTTAACAATACCCAACGCTGTATGAGTTCTCCTTCTTGACCAGCATCTCCGCAATTAATGACTTCTTCGCATGAGGCAACGAGTTGTTTAATGACTTCGAATTGTTTTTTTACGCCGTCGTTGGAAATCACTTTTATGCCAAAGGAATCGGGGACAATGGGTAAGTCCTCTACTCGCCACTGTTTCCATACAGGGTTATAGTCTTCGGGTTCTTTCAGAGTGCATAAATGACCAAAGGTCCAACTGACCCAATAACCGTTGCCTTCGAAATACCCGTCTTTTTTTGTCGATGCACCAAGAATTTTCGCTAAATCTCGAGCAACACTCGGTTTTTCTGCAATACAGAGTTTCATGTTTTATTGGCTTAAAGGATCGAGTGAATTATTGGTTTTTCTCGTATTCTTGAATTCCTTTCTCGAGCCAAGCCTTGAAATCCTCGGCATTTCCATGATGTTCGTAGTCCGCAGAACCGTTGGCTAAGTCTTGGTCGCCTTGACCAATCATTCGATAATAGGGTTGAGTATTGCTCTTATATCGAGTGGCTTGTAAATAACTCCATTTATGTCCCACTTCGCGAATGGTCATAGTTTTACCTGGGGCGTATTCTTTGACTCCCTGTTCCTCTTTCGGGAGCTCAGTTTTTTCGTCGACATATAAGGAGACAATGACCATTTTATCCCGAAGCAATTCAATAATTCCCGGTTCGCCCCATACTTTTTCTTCCATTTTACGGCAAATATTACAACCACGCCCTGTAAAATCGACAAAAAGAGGTTTGTTCATCCTTTCGGCATAGGCTTTCGCTTTGTCCAAATCATGAAATACTGGAAGGTTTTGTGGTCCTAAGTGCATATCAGGGTTGTCGGAATAGCTCTGGGCGGCTTGAGAACTTCCTACCCCTTGAGGTGATTCACTGTAAGCGAGTGGAGGAGGAAATCCGCTGATGAGTTTTAAGGGAGCACCCCACAGCCCTGGAATCAAGTAGATGACAAACATTAAAACCGTGGTTCCGAAAAGGGTTCTTCCTACAGACAGGTTTTCCATGGGGCTGTCGTGTGGCATGCGGATGAATCCGAGGAGGTACAGTGCCAACACCAAGAAAATTCCAATCCAAATGGCAAGGAACACCTCCCTTTCTAAAAAATGTCCTTGAACCACGAGGTCGGCGTTGGATAGGAATTTAAAGGCCAAGGCTAACTCTAAGAAACCGAGGACTACTTTAACTGTATTGAGCCATCCACCAGACCGTGGTAAGGAATTCATCCAACCTGGAAAAGCAGCGAACAGGGTAAAGGGTAAAGCAAGAGCCAACGAAAAACCAAACATTCCTATAAAGGGTGCAATACCTCCAATCGTTGCGGATTCGACTAATAATGTGCCTACAATTGGTCCGGTGCAGGAAAAGGAGACTAAAGCTAAGGCTAATGCCATGAAGAATATTCCTAGGAGTCCTCCTTTGTAGGAAGCATTGTTCGCTTTGTTTAACCATGAATTGGGGAGAGTAATTTCGAAAGCACCTAGGAAGGAGATGGCAAAAACCACAAGCAAAATAAAGAAAACTAGGTTAAACCAAACGTTGGTGGAAAGTTCATTCAAAGCCGATGGTCCAAAAATGGCGGTGATAATGGTTCCCAACAAAACATAAATCGCAATAATAGATAGGCCGTAAAGCACCGCGTTTCGAATACCAGCCGCTTTCGATTGACTTTGCTTGGTGAAAAAAGAAACGGTCATTGGAATCATTGGAAAAACACAGGGAGTTAGCAGGGCAGCAAAACCGCTTAAAAAGGATAAAATAAAGATAACCCACAGGGACTTTCCTTTTTTTCCAGAATCTTCCTTGTTCGGTTTTTGATCCTCTGTGGTGGTTTTATCGGTGGAGTCTATAGGTTCTTCCGCCGCGGTATTGCTCGTTATTTGAGCAGTATCGGAGGCATTCGAACTGCTCGTTGTAAACGCTTTAACCGAAAGTTCAAAGGGATATTCATGAGGGTTTAAGCATTGTCCCGATTCGGAACAAACACTAAAGAAGAACACCCCTTTTAATGTAAGGTCTTTGTCCGAAGAAATCTTGAAACTCCTTTTCATCGTTAACTTTCCTTTATGATGGCTTTGCATGTCACCAAGATCTTCATCAATGAACTGTATGGGCTTGGGTTCGGTCAATTTTCCGACGCTGATACCTTGGGTGGGATTGATCTTGATATCCGTTGGTTTAGCATAAGAGTCTTTGGGTAATTTGTTCGAATTAATATGCCAGCCAGGAATGATATCGATGGAGGCAATGACCTCCCCTTCACCGTCCTTTTGTTGAATGGAAAATTTCACTTTTACCACATCCTCATAGTTGACCAACTGTGAAAAAGTACTTCCGAATGAAAGAAAAAGAAGCGCAATAAAAGCAGCGTAAAATTTCATGGTTACTTATGGGTTTAAAGGTATATTTAGTTCGACATCTATAGTGGATTATTGGTTTTTCTGGTAATCTTGAATTCCTTTCTCGAGCCAAGCCTTGAAATCCTCAGCATTTCCATGATGTTCGTAGTCCGCAGAACCGTTGGCTAAGTCTTGGTCGCCTTGACCAATCATTCGATAATACGGTTGAGTATTGCTCTTATATCGAGTCGCTTGTAAATAACTCCATTTATGTCCCACTTCGCGAATGGTCATGGTTTTACCTGGGGCGTATTCTTTGACTCCCTGTTCCTCTTTCGGGAGCTCTGTTTTTTCGTCTACATACAAGGAGACAATGACCATTTTATCCCGAAGCAGTTCAATGATTCCAGGTTCGCCCCAGACTTTTTCTTCCATTTTGCGGCAATTTACGCAAGCATGCCCCGTGAAATCAATAAAAAGAGGTTTGTTCATTCTTTCGGCATAGGCTTTTGCTTTGTCCAAATCGTGAAAGACTTGAAGGTTTTGTGGTCCTAAATGCATTTCAGGATTGTCCGAATGGCTCTGGGCGGATTGAGAACTGCCTACCCCTTGAGGAGATTCACTGTAGGCCAAGGGGGGAGGGAATCCACTGATGAGTTTCAAGGGAGCACCCCATAAACCAGGAATCAAATAAATAACAAAAGCAAGTACCGTACAACCGAAAAGCGTTCTTCCGACAGAAAGTTTTTCAATCGGACTGTCGTGCGGCATCCGAATAAATCCAAACAGGTAAAGGGCCAATACCAGGAATATTCCTATCCAAATGGATAGAAATACCTCTCTTTCCAACAAATGAGCCTGAACGACAAGGTCAGCGTTGGATAAAAACTTAAAGGCCAGAGCGAGTTCAAGCAACCCAAGAACGACTTTGACCGAATTCAACCAACCACCTGAACGCGGTAGGGAATTTAGCCAGCCCGGAAATGCTGCGAATAACGCAAAAGGTAGTGCCAGGGCGGATGAAAAACCAAACATTCCAACGAATGGGGCTATTCCACCAATGGTAGCGGATTCCACCAATAAGGTTCCGACTATGGGGCCGGTGCACGAAAAGGAGACGAGGGCCAAGGCCAAGGCCATGAAAAAAATTCCTATCAGACCCCCTTTGTAGGAAGCATTGTTTGCTTTGTTTAACCAAGAATTAGGGAGGGTAATCTCGAAAGCGCCGAGGAAGGAGATGGCAAAAACGACAAGTAATCCAAAGAAAAGGAGGTTAAACCAAACGTTGGTGGAAAGTTCATTCAATGCCGATGGTCCAAAAAGAGCGGTGATAATGGTTCCCAATAAAACATAAATTGCAATAATAGAAAGGCCGTAAAGCACCGCGTTCCGAATACCTGCAGCCTTCGACTGGCTTTGCTTGGTAAAGAAGGAGACGGTCATGGGAATCATCGGAAATACGCACGGTGTCAATAGGGCGGCAAATCCACTCAAAAAGGACAGAATAAAAATAATCCACAGCGATTTTCCTTTTTTTTCAGAATCTTTCTTGTTCGGTTTTTGATTCTCTGTGGTGGTTTTATCGGTGGAGTCTGTAGGATCTTCTGCCGTGACTGTGTTCGTTGTTTGAGAAGAATCGGAAGCAATTGAATCACTTGTTGTAAACGCCTGAGCTCGTAATTCAAAGGGATATTCATGGGGTAACAAGCATTTGCCGGCTTCGTCGCATACTTGAAACGAGAATACGCCTTTTAAGGTAAGGTCCTTGCTCGAAGAAATTTCAAAACGCCTTTTCATGGTTAACTTTCCTTTGTGATGGCTTTGCATGTCACCAAGATCTTCGTCGATGAATTGAATGGGCTTGGGTTCGGTTAATTTTCCGATGCTGATTCCTCGTGTAGGGTTGATGGTTAAATCTGTTGGTATTGCATAAGAGTCTTTTGGTAACTTGTGGGAATTAATATGCCAGCCGGGAATGACATCGATGGAGGCAATTACCTCCCCTTCACCGTCCTTTTGTTGAATGGAGAATTTCACTTTTACCACATCCTCATGGTTGACCATTTGCGAAAAAGTACTTCCGAATGAAAGAAAAAGAAGCGCAATAAAAGAAGCGTAAAATTTCATCGTTACTTATGGGTTTAAAGGTATATCAAGTTCAACATCTATGGGAGGTAGGCACTGTGTGTCATCGCAAATCATGTAATTGATGGTTACCTTGATCTCCTTGCATGTTTTGGGAAATTTGACTTTCTGATAAATCGTTACTTCCTTTTCCCAAATATACACGGTTCCTCCGAAATTTTCATCCATGTAGGCCTCGGGCTCGGGAGAAAAGCGGGCATTTCCTTGTTTTTTTGCACCTTTTCCTTCATTGAGCTGAATGCTCAATGCAATAGGGCCAAGGCCAGCATCGGTTTTTGGAGAGTAAATATGCCAGGTGGAATCGATAACTCCGGTGATGATGATTTTTTGGGTAGTGGGGTCAAACTGGCCAGACCAACTTACATGATTTTGACTCCACGCAGATGGAGCTAACAGCATCATTAATAGCACGATGCCGGTACTCTGAAACCCCCAACTCATCAACCAAAGCTAAAAAATTATTTCCACAATTCGCGAGATGGGAATGCGAATCTGTCCCTTTAACAAGATGTATGATTCAAAAACAGCCCAAACGGTCGTATATACCCTTTTCATGCCCTCGTCGTCGCAAAAAATAATTTGAACTTTCGTTCGATAGTTGTTACCCAGGCTTTTAGCACACTCTAGATGCTTTCTTAATTGTTCATCTTGAGCAATAAATGATTTCTTTCGAAAACCGCAGAAAGGAACGATTTCCTTCGGAATAGTTTGTAGATCAATAAACATAGAAATAAGATTAGCAATACAATGTATGAAAAAATAACATCAATAACAAGTTTAAGGGCAAAAAAAAGATATTTTTCGAATTTTGCCCAATTACCAGGGTAAACGAGCATTGGCGGCAACGGATTGATTCGAAATAACTCCCTCACGATACATTAACTGTCCGGCCATGGCAATCATTGCCGCATTGTCTGAACAATATTTTCCGGGAGTGAAGTAAGCGTTGAGCCCGGGATTTTCATCAACCCAATTCCGAATTTTATGCCGAAGACCGCTATTGATAGAAACACCTCCACTTAAGGCCAGTTCTTTAATCCCGGTTAATAATTGCGCTTTTTTTAGTTTTTCCAGCAAAATTTCCGTGATGCCCTCTTGAATCGATGCACACAAATCAGGTAAATTATCTTCAATAAATGTGACATGGTTATCCTTATTCTTTTTAAGCATATATAGAACGGAGGTTTTAAACCCACTGAAACTGAAGTCTAATTCGTCGATTTTAGGTTTTGCAAATGAGAAAGCTTTGGGGTTGCCGTTTTTCGCATGAAGGTCGATGTATGGCCCGCCTGGGTATGGAAAACCTAACATTTTTGCAGTCTTGTCAAAGGCCTCCCCCGCTGCATCATCGATGGTTTTGCCGATAATCTCCATGGATAACGGGCTTCGAACGACCACCAATTGGGTATGACCTCCGCTCACCGTTAAGCACAAGAACGGAAAGCTGGGGGCTTTCATACCTTCCTCTTCAATGAAGTGACTCAAAATATGCGCTTTCATATGGTTTACTGCAATCAGTGGTTTTCCGAGGGCCATCGCCAGTCCTTTGGCAAATGAAGCGCCGACCACCAACGACACTTGAAGGCCGGGGCCTTGGGTAAAAGCAATTGCATCGATTTCTTCCAGGGCAACTTTTGCCTGTTGAGTGGCAGATTGAACAACCTCTGAGATATTTTCCATGTGCGCTCTACCGGCAAGTTCAGGGACAACGCCACCATGTTTTTCGTGAATCAATTGAACGCTCGTAACATTGGACAAAACCTTATTCCCCCTGAGAATAGCTGCCCCTGTATCGTCACAGGAGGTTTCGATACCGAGAATGAGAGGAATATTCAACGCAATGACTATCTTTGTTCAGCATGCCAAAAATAGCGAATTTTTTCCTCCGTAGCTGTGGAGTTTTTTTTGAATTTTTAGTATTGGCTATCTTGGTATTTGCTTTCTTAATTCGGAGCAGTGCTTTTCAAACCTTTCTGGCCAAACGGGCGGCAATGCATTTCTCAAAAGAATGGAAAACGACTGTTCAAATTCAAAAATTAGACATCCAATTCTTTGATAGATTGTACCTTGAAGGGGTAAAGATTTTAGATCAACAACAACGTACTTTACTGAGCGTGCCCTCCCTAGTGGTCGAAGTAAGTCAGTTGGGAACGGAGCGCTTGATACTCGACGAAGTTGTTTTGACAAATGGCAGATTGTGGGTGTGTTCGGAAAAGTCCGACGGCAGCATGAATTTTGATTTTATTTCAACGTATTTTTCTTCCGATGATACCTCCTCCAGCAGCAAGCCTTTTGCCCTTACCTTAAACCGAATAACCTTAAACAATACCTCCTTACGTTACGATGATTATAGGGTTAGTCCTAGCCCTTACGGATTCGATCCAAATCATATTGACTTCCAAAACTTGTACGCAAGTGCGTCGCAACTCGCTTATTCAGCACCTAAAATTTCATTCCACCTGGATAGATTCAATTTGAAAGACCGTTCGGGAGTTCACATAAAAGACATGAAGGCGTCTTTTTCGATGGATTCTACTTCGTTGCTATTGTCCAAAATACAGCTGAAGTTGAACCGTTCAGACCTTCGACTGGATCAATTGGGCTATTCTTTTGATAGATTGAACGATAAGAGCGACTTTCTCAATAAAGCGAGCATAAAATGCCGTATTTCGCCAAGTAACATTGAATTAGCAGATGTTTCCCTTTTTGTCCCACAATTAGAAGGCATGAAGGGTTTAATCAACATTCAAGCTGAAGTCTCCAATGTGCCTAATCGGTTGAAAATACGTAATCTCACGCTTCGGTTGGGAAAAAATACTTGGATAAAAGCAAATTTAGAACTTCCCGATTTTACCGACTGGACCTCACGTGACCTACGTGAGCAAATCGTTGCAGCAAACATCAATTCAGCTGAATTAAAAACTTTCCGCCTGCCAGGAGGGAAAACATTAAACCTTGGGAAGGAATTTCAATCGTTAGGAAACATCTCCTTAAAAAATTTAACCGTTCTAAGCCATGCTGGCAACCTCAAGATATTTCCATTCAAAGTAACCACTGCACAAGGTAATGTTGCCCTAAATTCTTCGCTTCAAATTACCCCACTGAAAGAGGGTTTTTGTTTGCAAAACAGCGACTTAGCAGACAATTTGGTGCATATCGAAAATTTCAACCTTGCCGGTCTATTGGGAGCGCAGGAATGGGGAATAATGGATGGGGTAATGTCGGTAAATTCCCTGAGTTTTTTGAACGGTATCATTTCCATGAACGGTGGAAAAGGCCGTTTAAATTCGATGGAATTTAATAAGTACAATTATCGGAATATCGATCTTAAAAATGTTGATATCGCCAATAAGGTGGCCAAACTTAGCCTTGGAATTGATGATCCGAATCTTGTTCTTGACCTTACCGGAAATGTAAATCTCGAAAATATTCAAAACCTCCAGGCAACCCTGCGTCTCGAAAAAGCTCGATTGCAACCATTGGGTTTTGTTCAAAAATCAAGCGAACTATCGCTGTACTGTGAGGTTTCATTAAAGGGTAAATCGCCCGATGAGTTGACAGGAAGACTAGCCGGATCGCGTTTGGCCTATGCTGAAGGGTCCACGAAAATTGAAATTCCAACCCTAAATATTGACTTTACCCACGACAAAAACAGCGATCTTTTTAAACTTCGAAGTAACGTAGCAGATATCGATTTTGAGGGTAAGTTGAATTTTAAGACCCTACAAAATGACATGTTGTATAGTTTGTCCCGTTCTATACCTTCTTGGTTTACAGCAAACAAACCCAATTTTAAGGAAGCGAACAACCGAAGTAACGTCACCGTAATCATTCATGAACCCGACCAAATCACTGAAATGTTCATACCCAGTTTGAGGTTGAGTAGGGGGGCAAAAGTTACGTTTTTGTTTGATAGGGATAAGGAGCAATTGGGATTGGATATTTCTGCAAAGCAATGTGTCTACGATAGTGTCATTTGTAATAATGTACGCTTTACTCAGGCAGTAATGGGCGATTCGGTGGTTGCCAATCTGCTAATTGACGGATTGTTGATTTCGGATTCTCTTTCTTTATCGGATGTAAACTTTTTCACCAACGGAAACAAAGGCATCTTACGTTCAAGTTTGTGTTGGGATGCGGGAAGGTTGAACGAGACAAGAATAAATTGGGGGACCTCTATTTTACCTAACAGCAATTACGATCTTATTTTCGATGAATCTCGGCTTTCCCTAAACGGATATCGGTGGAATATTAAAAAAGGCAGCGATATTCAAATAAATGGCGAAACGTATTGGGCTAATAATTTTAGGCTACAAAGTCAGAAAAATAACCAGGAGATTTTACTGAAAGGTAAGCTTTCCTATCGACAAGAGGATATCATGACAGCTAGCTTTAAAAATGTGTTGATCCAAGATTTGTCGGGAATGTTGGGGTTGGGAATTGACATAACGGGCAATTTAGGCGGAGAGTTGGAAATTGCCAGTCCTTTCAACAATTTATATTTCAATAGTCGCCTATCTATGGACAATTTACGGTTTAGCAACCGAGAATTTGGCGATCTAACGTTAGGGGCTAAATACGATAAAGCACTGACTGCTGTGATTTTAAAAGGGGATCTATTGTACCGCGATAAAAATACATTCTCGTTCAATGGAGTTTATCAGGTTACCGACAACACCCTCGAAGCAGCCCTTACCTTCGATAATACAGAATTAGCATTCATCAATGGCTTCTTAGATCCGAGTGTAGTTTCGAATGTTTCAGGGAAAGTCAATGGATCGGTTGGAATAAGCGGTGCAATTGACCAACCTGTGTTAAAGGGGAGTTTGCTTCTTGACAAGACAACGGGAGACTTCACCTTGTTAGGGTGTCGATATACCCTCAATGGTCTTGTAAGCATAGAGGAGGATGGGTTTTTTATCCACAAAGCAATTTCTTTGAAAGATTCCGACGGTAACAATGCGGCACTCACCCTAGCGGTAGTTCATGATAATTTCACAAATTTCAATTACAAGGTAGACATTGACTTCGAAAAAGGCTTTCAGTCCAACACTAATCCGCAAACACTCGATAAATTCATGGTACTGAACACCACCTATAAAGAAGGAGAGTATTACTACGGTAAAGCCTATGCACGCGGATTTGCTCACATCCGAGGCGAGGGAAGTTCCTTGAAGGTTGAGGTCGATTTAACATCGCGAAAAGGAAGCAAAGTGATTTTTCCGATGTACGGGAGTAGTGAGTTGGAGGATGCATCTATTTTTCACTTTGTCTCGCGAGATAAGAAGAATAAGTCGAAAGCATCCTCGATAAATTATTCGGGGATTGATCTTAAAATCGGATTTGAGGTAACTCCCGACGCAGATATTCGTTTGGTTTTTAATGAGCAAACGCAGGACGAAATTCGTGCTAAAACGAGCGGTAAATTGAATTTTTCGTTAGATGCCTACAATCAAATGAAACTGAACGGAAGTTTGGATATTCTTCCGGGTAGTATCTATAATTTTGTCATGGGTCCGGCTCGAAAACCCTTCGATATTCTTGAAGGTAAAGTGGTTTGGCAGGGAGACGCAGAACATGCTAAAATGAATATTTTGACGTCTTATTTGGTGCAAAATGCGAACATGCTCGAGCTGATACCTGATCAAACCAATGAGGCTTTGGCACGTCAGAATACTCAATGCCTACTCCGATTAAACGGCGATCTTGTGGCGCCTGCGATTTCTTTTCAATTGGATGCACCCCAAGTTCCCGAGGCGGGGAAAGCTCTTTTAAGCAGAATCAATTCAGACATGGATGAGTTGAACCGTCAATTTTTTTCCTTAGTGTTATTCAATAAATTTCAACCACTACAAGGATCAACATCGGCGAATGAGTCGACGGCATTGGAATTAGTGGAGAGCCAAATTAATTCAGCTCTCGCTCAAATGTCCAAAAGTTATCAAGTAAAGATGGATATTAATGCGTCAAACATTTCTACGTCCGTTCAAAAATCGTTTTTAAACGACCGACTGATTGTATCGGGCAGTTTTGGGGTGGACAATGAGTCAAGCTCTGTGAATGGTGGACTCATTGGGGATGTTAGCATGGAATATTTAATCAACGATCAAGGAACGTTCCGGGTTAATGCGTTTAATAGGTCCAACGGAAACACGGTTAAAGAAAATTCCGGTCCTTTCACGCAGGGAGCTGGACTTTCGTATCACGAAGATTTTAGTTCGCGAAAAGATTTTGTTTTGCTGCAATCCTTCATGGATATTTTCAGGAGGAAAGAGAAAAGAGTGGTACAATTGACCCCTAAAAAACAAAGGACTAAGGTCCCCGACCAGGTTCAAAATCCCTTAAACAAAGATGAAACGCATGAAAATGAATAAGATCCTAATTGCAAATCGGGGTGAGATAGCACGGCGTATTCTACGCACTCTAAAAAAAATGAATATTCAGAGCGTTGCCGTTTACAGCGATTCAGATCGTTTTGCGCCCCACGTTTTGGAGGCCGATGAATCGGTTTATCTCGGGCCAAGTCCATCGGCTGAGTCTTACCTAAAACAAGATTCCATCGTTGCCGCTTGTCTCTCTCTTGGAGTGGATGGTGTTCATCCTGGTTACGGATTTTTATCGGAGAATGCAGGGTTTGCCAGAAAACTGAAAGAGGCCGGGATCACCTTAATTGGTCCTTCGCCCGAATCCATGGAAGTAATGGGGGATAAACTCAGTGCTAAGCAAGCGGTAAAAGGTTTTGGGGTACCGCTCGTTCCGGGAGTCGACGAAGCGGTGGCAAACGTTGAACTTGGGAAAAAGATTGCTGCGGAAATTGGGTATCCCGTTCTAGTAAAAGCTTCTGCGGGAGGAGGGGGAAAAGGAATGCGTCTCGTGGAAAGGGAGGACGATTTCGAGGAACACATGAAAACCGCCCAGAGTGAAGCCCGCTCCTCCTTCGGGGACGATGCCGTATTCATTGAGAAATTTGTGAGCAAACCGAGGCATATTGAAATACAGGTTTTCGCCGATACTTTCGGCAATGTGGTTTATTTATTCGAACGCGAGTGTTCCATACAGCGTCGTCATCAAAAAGTGATTGAAGAAGCCCCTAGTACTGTTGTAAATGCAGAACTTCGAAAACGCATGGGGGAGGCTGCGGTTAATGTATGCAAAGCATGCAACTATGTGGGGGCAGGAACGGTGGAGTTTTTATTGGATGCGGAGTTGAATTTTTACTTTTTGGAAATGAATACGCGTTTACAAGTAGAACATCCAATCACGGAGGAAATCACCAAAACTGATTTAGTGGAGTGGCAGATCCGCGTAGCTCGAGGGGAAAAATTACCCAAATCGCAGGAGCAATTGGAAATTAACGGTCATGCCATTGAAGTCAGGGTTTATGCAGAGGACACCTTGAACGGTTTTATCCCGGATATTGGGCGCTTGAGACGGTATCGCATTCCATCGGGAAGGTCTGTGAGGGTTGATGATGCATTCTTTGAAGGCATGGAAATCCCTATTTATTACGACCCGATGATCGCTAAGCTGGTAGTTTGGGGAAAAACACGAGAAGATGCCATCCGACGTTGCATTCAAGCTATTGATGATTACCAAATTTCAGGGGTAAAAACAACTTTGGATTTTGGGAAATTTGTGTTAAAGCATGAAGCCTTCATTTCTGGAAATTTTGATACCAATTTTGTCAAGCATTATTTCTCCCATCCCCTAGTAGTAAACACGGCTATGGAAGAGGAACAACGCGCCTTAACTTTTGGCATCGATCAATTGTGGCGAGATATAAAAGCCTTTAAAGAAAGCGAATACGCCTCTCGTGAAAATTCCAGCAGTTGGAAAAACAAATTGCATACCTGAAAATTTCACTTCGATAATTAACTAATTTTACACTCCAAAATAGGCATATGAATTTACACGAATATCAAGGCAAGAGTATTTTAAAAAGTTATGGCGTCGCCATTCAAGAGGGAGTGGTGGTAGAAAGTGTTTCTGAAGCCCTTTCGGCGGCAAAACAACTAACCGAACAAACAGGTACCTCTTGGTATGTTGTCAAGGCACAAATTCATGCGGGTGGAAGGGGGAAAGGAACTGTCCAAGAAACAGGTTCACGAGGAGTGGTTCTGGCCAAAGGAATTGAAGAAATTGAGGAAAAGGTGCAAGGAATTTTAGGTGGCCATTTAGTAACGCTTCAAACAAGTGCGAAAGGGAAAAAAGTAAATAAAGTGCTTATTGCCCAAGACGTATATTATCCTGGAGAATCAGCAACCAGCGAATTTTATATGTCGGTGCTTTTGGATCGTGAGCAAGGGCGCAATGTAATTGTCTACTCCACAGAAGGGGGAATGAATATCGAAGATGTTGCAGAACATACGCCGGAAAAAATTCACAAGGAATTTGTGGACCCCAGAGTGGGTTTGCAGGGATTTCAAATCCGAAAGATTGCCTTTAATTTGGGCCTAAGTGGAGAAGCATTCAAGCAAATGACCAAGTTTGTTTCCTCGCTTTACAGGGCTTATGAGGGAACGGATGCATCCATGTTTGAAATTAATCCTGTATTTAAAACTTCGGATAACAAGATTATTGCGGTGGATGCCAAGGTAAGTTTAGATGGAAATGGCCTACTTCGCCACCCAGATTATGCTGCTATGCGCGACAAAACCGAAGAAGATCCGGCGGAGGTTGAAGCAGATGAAGCGGGTCTGAGCTTTGTGAAATTGGACGGAAATGTGGGATGTATGGTGAATGGTGCAGGACTAGCCATGGCAACCATGGATATTATTAAATTATCGGGGGGTAATCCGGCAAATTTCTTAGACGTGGGTGGAACAGCTAATGCGGAGCGAGTAGAAAAAGCGTTTCACATCATTTTAAAAGACCCCAATGTGAAAGCCATTTTGGTGAATATTTTCGGAGGAATTGTTCGTTGCGACCGCGTGGCACAAGGGATTGTGGATGCCTACAAAAACATCGGTAGCATACCCGTCCCAATCATTGTTCGTTTGCAAGGGACCAACGCCGAAGAAGCTAAAAAGCTCATTGACGAGTCTGGGCTTAACGTGCATTCTGCGGTGCTGTTGCAAGAGGCTGCCGACAAAGTAAAAGAAGTCTTGGCGTAGGTGCCTTCGGTGGCTTTGGAATAACTGGAAAAGCACCTTGTTTGCCTTAAGACGTAAATTCGTTTTCTATGTCTGTGTGTCTTTTTTTTGCAACAATATTTATAAAAAGTTCTGGGTTCAGGCTACCGTTTTATGCTTATCTTCGTCCTTGCAATCGAAGCATGAAAAAAAGACTACTAAGCCTCTTATTTCTATTGTTTATTATCGGTAGTGCGTTTTCCCAAAGTGCAACTTTTTCTACGATTCCAGCGGCTGTGAACGGCAGCATCAATGTCTGCGCAGGTTCTACCATTTTATTTACTTCTACGGTTAACCCTGCAACCCTCATTGCGCCTGCGGTTTACTCATGGAATTTTGGAAATGGCCAAACGGCTGCAATTCCAGGACCTGTAGGTATTACTTATGCTAATCCAGGAACGTATACGGTTACCTATAATGTTTCAAGTGCTGGAACTCTCTTAACTCAAACCTCTGTAACAGTGAATGTTTCAGCAGCACCAGCGGTAGTGCCAACGTTCTCAACTGCAGGAGGTAATAATTGTGAACAATTAACCACGGTTAACGGCATTCCTGTGATTCAGACAGTTGGGAGTAATTGCAATTGTACGCAATATAGTGGACCCGTTATCAACTTAAACAATGCAAATTCGTTGCCAGCGGGAAGTACGGCCACCATTCATTGGGGAGCAAGTGGTTTGGGTGGTACTGTGACTACCTTTCCAATAGGTGGTTCCAATTTGAGTCTATCTTTCCCAGGGCAACAGGCAGCAAATGGTTCAGCACAGACACACTATACTACCCCATCTCCGGGTCCCGGTTCATATAATTTAATGTATTTAGTTACCTACCCCAACGGATGTACCTATTCAACTTATTTAATTATGAGTTTCGGTTCAGGAATCATTTATCCGGTTGTACCTTCAGCAGTCCAATGTGGAACAAATTTTAATTATTTCTTTACTAATCAAGCCCCAGGAAATACCTATACTATCGATTGGGGAGATGGTTCGCCAACTACTACCTTCGTATACCCTAACCTACCTCTTCTTCCAAATGGAATTCCTCATGTCTATGCTACAAGTCAATGCGTTAACAACGTACCTGTTCCTTATACTATTCAATTAACTGCGACGAATGCTGGTTCGAGCTCTGCGAATTGCCTTACCACAACAGCAAGTGGTGGCAGCATTTTTGTTGCTTCGCCGCCAAATGCTTCTTTTAGCAGTGCACCTTCAAACTCGATTTGCCAAAATCAATCTATAACTTTTACAAATACTTCGAACGGTGGAGTTTCAATTTTAACTAATCCTACCACTTGTAATACCGCATATAATTATGGTTGGAATATTAATTTTTCACCAGCGGCAAGTGGTGCTGGCTATACCGTAACAAGCGGTTCTATGGGTGATCCTTTTAATACTCCATCAGTTAACGGTAGCAATCAAATAACGGTTCAATTTACGCAACCGGGCACTTATACTGTTTCCCTCGATGCATTGAACAGCGCTTGCGGAAATGATAATGAAACCCAAACCATAACCGTTAATCCCATTCCGATTGTTCCGAACCAAACGGCGACTATCTGCAGCGGTCAAACGTTTGTTATTGTCCCACAAAATAATCCTCCAAATACCATTGTTCCTCCAGGTACTACCTATTCTTGGGTCGCAACACCTACCGCAAATGTTTCCGGTGAAGTCAACGGTAATAACGACACTATTTCGGGTACGCTGGTTAACTTGACCAATGTAAACCAGACGGTTACCTACACGGTTACACCTACGGTGAACGGATGTCAAGGAGCGCCTTTCACGGTAACGGTTACCGTTATTTCTGCGGTGGTGGTGCCGAATTTCGCTCAAACCATTTGCAACGGAGGAACCTTCACCGTGAATCCTACCAATGCCCCTCCTACGACCATTATCCCTGCCGGGACGACGTTTGCATGGACAGTGGTGGACAACCCAAACGTTACCGGAGAGTCCAATGGAACGGGATTGCCCTTATCACAAACGTTATCGACCAATGTTGCCACGCCTGCTCAAAGCGTTGTGTACACCGTTGTTGCTACTTCGCCTGGAGGAGGTTGCCCTAATACTACCTTTACTGTCACGGTTACCTTGAATCTCGTAACACCTCCTGCAATTGCCAACGATACTACCATTTGTTCGGGTGGAGATCCTGCCGCTTTTGTGAATACCACCTCTGCTACCGCATCAGGAACGCTTACCTATCAATGGCAATCAGCGACTGCGGCCATTGGGCCATTCAACAATATTGCAGGTGCTACCTCAGCCACCTACAATCCGCCTGCGGGTGTCACGGTCACTACGTATTATCGCGTCGTTGTTACGAGCACCCTCAACGGAGTTGCATGTACTGCTACAAGCAATACCCGCATCGTTACCGTTAACAATGTTTCTGCTGGCGTAGTTGCAGCCTCTCAAACGATTTGCTCGGGAGGCGATCCCAATGCATTTACAGTTACCACTGCTGCTACCGGAACAGGAACCTTAAGCTATCAATGGCAATCGGCTTCTGCTGTGGGAGGCCCATGGACGAACTTGCTTGGAGAAACCAACCCAACGTACGATCCTCCGGCTGGTCAAACCGTTACGACGTATTTTCGATTGGTGGTTACCAGTACCCAAAACGGTATTCAATGTACCGCTACTTCAGCGGTATTGACGGTAACGGTGAATAATGTCACTGCAAGTGTTGTGGCGGGAAATCAAACCGTTTGTTCCGGTGGTAATCCTGCTGCATTTACAGTAACTACCGCCGCGACAGGGACAGGAACCTTGAGTTATCAATGGCAATCGTCCACCTCAGCCCTCGGACCATTTACCAACATCGGTGGCGCAACATTAGCAACGTATGATCCTCCAGCAGGTTTAGCAACCACCACCTATTACCAAGTGCTTATTTCGAGTGTCTTGAACGGTGTAACTTGTACAGCTCTATCCAATGCCTTAACTGTGAACGTTAATTCGGTAACGGCTCAAACGATTGCGGCAGGGCAGACCATTTGTTCGGGAGGAGATGCAGTAGCCTTCACGGTAACCACCGCTTCAACTGGAGCCGGAAATTTGAGTTATCAATGGCAATCGGCTTCCCTTGCTGCCGGACCTTTTACCAACATTGGTGGGGCCACATCGAGTACCTATGATCCACCTGCAGGACAAGTCGCATCGACCTATTTTCAGGTGGTCACGAGCAGCGTACTTAATGGAATTAACTGTACTTCTACTTCGAACGTTTTAGCAGTATTGGTCAACGCAGTTTCTGCTGGGACACTTGGAATAAGTCAAACGGTATGTTCAGGAGGAAATCCCAATGCCTTTACAGCAACCACTGCACCAAGCGGTTCAGGTACATTGACCTATCAGTGGCAGTCTTCAACCGTAGGTCCAAATGCAGGATTTGCACCCATTCCGGGAGCAACGACCGTTAGCTATGATCCTCCGGCAGGAATTTCCACGACAACCTATTATCAACTCGTTGTGACAAGCACCTTAAACGGGGTACCATGTACGGCTACTTCAGCCACTTTGAGTGTTACGGTTAATAGTCTTAGCGCTCCTGTGGTTGGGAGCAATGAAACTATTTGTTCCGGAGGAAATCCCGTGGCATTTACGAATCCAACGCCTGCGGTTGGTGCTGGTAATCTTACCTATCAGTGGCAATCTTCGACAACCAACATTGGTGCGGGTTATACGAACATTGGTGGAGCAACATCCGCTACCTATGATCCACCTGCTGGATTGGTCACAACGACCTATTATCAAGTAATTACCACCAGTACCCTCAACGGAGTTACTTGTACTGCGACGTCAAATCCCATTGCGGTTTTTGTGAATTCCGTTTCTGCGGGCTCTTTGGCTCAATCTCAAACCATTTGTTCTGGTGGAAATCCCGCAGCCTTTACCGCTACCACTCCTCCATCGGGTGCAGGCACTCTCAGCTATCAGTGGCAGTCGTCGATCACCGGACCTAACTCGGGATACGCGAATATTCCCGGTGAAACGAATGCAACCTACGATCCTCCGGCGGGACTTACAACCACTACGTATTATCAATTGGTGGTTACCAGTGTACTTAATGGCGTAACCTGTACTGCCACGAGCAGTACGCTTACTGTAACCGTAAATTCACTTACTCCAAGTGTCATCGCAATCAATGAGACCATTTGTCCTGGTGGAAATCCAGTGGCATTTACCAATTCAACCGCTGCGAGCGGAAATGGAACAGTTACCTACCAATGGCAATCCTCTACGACGGGTCCTGCCTCCGGTTTTAGCAATATAAATCTAGCAACAGGAAGTACTTATGATCCACCCGCTGGATTGAATACAACCACCTACTATCAAGTGTTGATTACGAATACCCTGAACGGGTTGGCATGTCAAGCCACTTCGAATGTTCTAACAGTAACGGTAAACACGGTAACGGCGCAGGTGATTGCGGCAAATCAAACGATCTGTCCGAATGGTGACCCTGTTCCGTTTACGGTAACGACCGCTTCAACCTTTGGAGGTAATGCCTCTTATCAGTGGTATGTTTCAACGACTTCTCCTAACACTGGTTTTTCCGCCATTAACGGAGCTACATCCTCAACCTATGACGTGCCACCTGGACTTGCCCTTACTAGTTATTATCAAGTTATTTCGACCAGTACATTGAATGGCATAACTTGCTCCGCTACTTCGAATACGCTAACGGTGACAGTATCAGCAGCTCCAGTTATTCAGAATGTTAGTCAGACCATTTGCAGCGGAAATGCCTTTACGGTAAGTCCAGCAAACGGAGGAGGTAATTCGATTCCTGCAGGTACGACTTACACATGGACGGTGAACAACAATCCCAATGTAACCGGACAGGGTGCCCAAAATGTAGGACAAAATACCATTTCACAAACCCTAACGAACCTTGGGAATAGCCTTGAAACAGTTATTTACTCGGTTACTCCTACAGCAGGAGTTTGTCAAGGTAATCCTTTCAACATCACCATTACCGTCAATCCAACTCCCGTATTAACGCTTTCTGCGAATCAAACCATTTGCGGTGGTCAAACAACGTTGGTATCTGCTAACACAAACTCGGTGGCGGGTGGGGGCTTTACGTATGCACTTCAAAATGCAGCTTCGATTCCTGCAACCATAACCGGTTTTCCAACCAGTGGAAACGGTCAGATTCCAGCAGCTACAATTAACAATGCGGGGGCGAATCCCTTTACATTAAACTACACCGTAACTCCAACGGCCAACAATTGCAACGGAACTACAGCAACCTATTCCATAACCGTAAACCCAGCTCCGGTGACGACTTTTGCGGTAGCGAATCAGTCCATTTGCAGCGGATCGAATTCGGTGGCAGTTACCTTGAATTCCGCGACAAATAACGTTACTTTTGCTTGGCAAGCAACGGCTCCGGCGGGCGTTTCCAATGTAAATCCAGTAAGTGGAAGTGGAAATATTCCTGTGTTTTCGAACCTCACCAATGGAACCAACACCATTCAAACGGTTCAATTCACGGCAACGGCGTCCACGGTGGGAACGGTTTGTGCCGGAATTCCTGCAACCTACACGATTTCTATTATTCCTATTCCCGTGGCCAATCCTATTAACAATTCCACGGTTTGCAACAATACAGCGGTTCCTGCAACTCCTTTGAGTTCCAATGTTGCAAGTGCGACCTATGTTTGGGCCATGAATCCTGCGGTTGGGTTGGCTCCTGCAAACGGCTCAGCGGCAACCATTCCTGGATTTAATGCTTCGATTAACGTTTCCAATCCTGTGATTTCAACGGTAACGATTACCCCTACGGTCACCAGTGGTGGAACCGCCTGCGCAGGAGCACCCATAACGTACACGGTCACGGTTAATCCGATTCCGAGCGTTACAGCGATTGCGGCTCAGGTGATTTGTGCCGGTACCACGAGCAATGCCATTTCCATTTCAGGACCCGTGAACGGGGCAGTTTATACTTGGGCCAACAACAATACGAATACCGGTTTGGGTGCTTCGGGTTCGGCAGTTATTCCCTCGGTTATCGGAACCAACTCCACCAATTCACCGATTTCCAGTACGGTTAGCATTACGCCAACCTATACCAACAATGCGGTAACCTGTACTGGTACCAACAGCACTTACACTTTTACGGTTAACCCGATTCCAACGGTAAGCGCCTTGCCCAATCAACAGGTATGCTCAGGGAATACAGTAACCTTAAATTTTACTTCTCCCAACAACATTGCAGGTACCGTTTATAACTGGACCAATGACAATACCTCCATTGGTTTAGCTGCAAGTGGGGTAGGGAACATTAGTTTTAGCTCTACGAATGCGACCAACGGATCCATCACCGCAAATTTGGTGATTACTCCTGCTTTCAGCAATGGAGGGGTGGCTTGTCCCGGCGTTCCCGATACGGTTCAAATAACGGTGTTGCCAACTCCTGTTGCAACCGCATTAACTCCCCAAGTTCTTTGCGCTACCAACAGCAGTACGGCTGTGAATTTAATGGCAGCCCCAGCAGGCTCGGTATTTACATGGACCAACTCGAATCCTTCCATCGGTTTAGCAGCCTCGGGCAACGGAAATATTCCCGTATTTACGGCGACCAATAACGGAACGGCGCCAATTTTCGGTACTATTTCAGCCACGCCATCGCTTACCACCAATGGACAAGCCTGTCCGGGGGCACCTGTGAGCACCCAATTCACAGTGAATCCGAATCCCGTTATGAATGCGCCGGCTTCTGGTAATTATTGTCACGGAAGCAATGCCGCGTACAATTTTACCTCCAACATTGCCAACGGTGTCACTTACGCTTGGACCAATACCAACACCTCCATAGGCTTGGGGGCATCAGGTTCAGGTAACCTGGGATTTGTGGCCCAAAATGTAACTTTAGCGCCAATTAGCGGAACTATCAATGTCATTCCAACCTTTACTGCCAACGGGTTAGCTTGTCCTGGATCTGCCCAAACCTTCACTATTCAGGTGATTCCAAATCCAACGGTGAATGCACAAGCCAATATTACCTTGTGTACGGGACAACAATCCACGGCAATTTCCTTTACGAGCCCTGTAGCAGGGACTACATTTGCTTGGACGAATGCCAATACGAACATCGGCTTAGGGGCCAGTGGATCCAATACCGTACCTGTATTCACGGCTACGAATTCAAGCAACAGCGCAACGCTCACCTCTCAGGTATCTGTAACTTCTTCCCTTATGGTGAACAATGTCACGTGCACAGGTGCTCCCATGCTGTTCAATATTACGGTCAACCCCAATACTACCGTGAATGCGGTCAACAGTCTAACCCTGTGTGCAGGGGCAACAACGTCGCAAATTGCGTTTGCAGGAACCGGCAACTCGTATACTTGGGTGAATTCCAACCCATCCATAGGGTTGTTGGGCAACGGCACGGGCACAATTGCCCCGTTTGTCGTTACCAATGGTGGAGTAGCACCAATTACAGGCAATATCACGGTGACCTCGGTATTTACTGGAGGAGGCATTTCGTGCAACGGAGCTACCACCAATTTCTCGATAACGGTCAATCCAACACCAACGGTAACTGCGCCGGCTAATGTTACGTTGTGTAACGGCGCCACGAGCAGTGCTATCGCGCTCACAGGAACGGGTACCGCCTACAATTGGACCAATTCAACGCCGGGTATTGGTCTTGCAGCCTCTGGTTCAGGGAACATTCCATCGTTCGTAGCGGTGAACAATACGGCCAATCCGATTACCGCAACCATCAACATTACACCGGTGTATGCCAACAATAATGTCAGCTGTCCTGGAACGGTTCAGTCGTTTACGATTACCGTCAACCCAGCACCGCAAGTGACGTTCAATGTTCCGAGTCAAACGATTTGTTCTGGAACCAGTTCTTCGTTGGTGAACATTTCCTCCTCAACGCCGGGAGCGGTTATCTCTTGGACGGCTACGACGGTGCCAGCAGCAATTTCCGGGGTGAATACGGCAAGCGGGGGCAATTCCATTCCTTCATTTACCCTATTAAGCAATAGTTTGAGCGCACAAACCGTTCAATTTACGGTCAACGTGGCTACGGGTGGAGCCGTTGCATGTCCGGGGGGAGGGGTTACGTATAATATTACCGTGAATCCGGCACCGACCATGGCTACTGCGGCTAGCCAAGTTTTGTGCCATAATACGGCAACTACCGCGGTGACCTTTACTGGAAATGCGAACGTTTACAATTGGTCGAATAATACGACCTCCATTGGATTAGCGGCCTCGGGCAATGGTAATATCGCCTCGTTTACCGCTTTGAATAACACCGCAAATGTGGTTACAGCGACGGTAACCGTTACGCCCCAATTCCTCAATAATAACGTAGGTTGTAACGGAGTTCCTACCACCTTTACAATCACCGTTAACCCAACACCCACCACCAACGCAATTGCCAATCAAACCTATTGCAACGGATCCAATTCCACGGCGCTAGCCATTGCAGGAACGGGATCCTCTTACGCTTGGACGAATAGCAACCAATCCATAGGATTAGCCGCATCGGGTTCAAACACGGTACCTGTATTTGCGGCAACTAACGCTACCAATGCTCCGATAAGCGGAACCATAACCATCACGCCAACCTTTACCAATGCTGGGGTGTCGTGTACCGGTCAAACTTCTAGCTATACCATCACGGTGAATCCGACTCCTTCGGTAAACGCCGTAGCCAATCAAACGGTGTGCAACAATGCCTCAACGAACCTCATTCCGTTCTCCGGTAATGCCACTTCCTATAACTGGACGAATAGCAATACCTCCATAGGACTTGCAGCATCTGGAACAGGAAACATTGGGATATTTACGGCCATTAACGCAAGCAATTCGATTCCATCTACGGCTACGGTTACGGTTACACCGGTCTTTACCAACAACAACGTGGCGTGCCCAGGAAACCCCGTTACGTTTACGTTCACTGTTAATCCTACGCCCATTGTTGCTGCGCCTGCCAACCAAGTAGTTTGTAACGGGGCCTCTACGACCTTGGTATCCTTCAACGGAACAGGAACCCAATACAATTGGAGCAATAATACCACGAGCATTGGTTTAGTGGCATCCGGTTCAGGAAACATTAATGCCTTTACTGCCGCTAACGCGACGGTGAATCCTGTGGTAGCGCAAATCAGTGTGGTGCCGGTTTTCAGTGGCAACAACCTGAACTGTTCTGGCACTCCTCAGTCCTTCTCTATCACGGTGAATCCTTCTCCTTCGGCGGTTCCACCCGGAAACCAAGTAGTCTGCAACGGTCAACCCGTTGCTGCCATAAATTTCACAGGAACAGCGACTTCCTATAGCTGGACCAATGACCTGACCAGTATAGGGTTGGCGGCGAGCGGAAATGGCAACATCGCGAGTTTCAATGCGGTGAATAATACCAACGCTCCGGTAACGGCAACGGTGGTGGTTCAACCGATTTTCACCGGAGCCAATTTGAATTGTCCAGGAGTGTCTCAAACCTTTACCATTGTGGTGAATCCAACGCCGACGATGGGAGCCTTAACCAATCAGGTATTGTGCGCTGGAACCTCCACTGCGGCGATCAATTTTACCGGAACCGCTACGAATTACGCTTGGACCAACAACACTCCAGGTATTGGGCTTGCTGCTTCAGGCAACGGTAACATTGCTTCTTTTGTTGCGGCTAATGCCAGTAATTCAACCGCTTTAACCTCCACGATAAGTGTTACACCTCAGTTTGTGAATGCGGGAGTTACCTGCGCTGGTACTGTTCAGCAAATGACCATTGTGGTAAATCCAACGCCAGTGATCACAGCGAATCCAAACCTGACCTATTGCAATGGAACTCAGTCAGCGCTCATTTCATTCACAGGAACCGGAAATTCTTTTTCCTGGACGAACAGCAATACGGCCATTGGTTTAGGCGCTTCGGGCAATGGAAACATTGCTCCTTTTGCGACCACTAATCCCGGAGTCAGTGCCATAAGCGGTACCGTAGCCGTTACTCCAATCTTTACGGGGAATGGAATCAGCTGCAATGGTATTCCGAATAATTTCTCGATCACGGTCAATCCAACACCTACGGTGGCGGCGATCAACAATCAAGTCGTGTGCAACGGATCTTCAACGGCGGCCATTGCTTTTTCGGGAACGGTGCCTTCTACCGCATTCAACTGGACCAACAGCGCTACCTCCATCGGTTTGGCGGCCTCGGGAACTGGAAATATTGCAGCATTCAATGCCGTGAACAACGGAAATAATCCGGTGATTGCCCAAATCAACGTTACGCCGGTCTACACCAACAACAACGTGGTTTGTTCAGGGACGGTTCAAACCTTTAGCATTACCGTGAATGCCACGCCAACGGTCAATTTTAGCTTGGCTAACCAAACCATTTGCTCTCAAGGGGCTTCGAGTACGGTGAATATTACTTCCCCAACCAACGCAGCTGTTATTTCTTGGACGGCTACTACAGTTCCTGCCGCGATAACGGGCTTGAATCAAAACAGCGGTAGCTCGACCATTCCCGCTTTCACCCTTGTAAACAGCGCGTCAACGGCACAAACGGTGCAAATCAGCGCATCGGCTACGACTCCAGGTAACGTAGCATGTCCGGGTGGTGGAACGATTTACACCATTACGGTGAATCCAACGCCTGCGGTAACAGCGCCTGCGAACCAAGTGGTGTGCCATAACTCCAACACGGCTGCGGTTGCCTTCTCGGGTACGGGAACCTCCTACACTTGGACCAATACCTTAACATCGGTTGGCCTAGCAGCGAGCGGAACCGGAAATATTGCCGCGTTTGCCGCCATTAATCCTTCAAATTCGGCCATCGTTACCTCCACGGTTACCGTTACTCCACAATTCACCAACAACAACGTTACCTGTCCGGGAAGTGCGCAAACCTTTACCATAACAGTGAATCCGATTCCAGTGGTTACCGCACTTTCAAGCAGCACCTTTTGTAACGGTACGAACAGCTCTTTGATTACAATAAATGGTACAGGCACCTCTTATGCGTGGACCAATTCGAATACGGCCATCGGTTTAGGTAGCTCCGGGTCGGGAAACATTGCTCCGTTCCCTGCTACGAATCCTGGGTCAACGCCGCTAACAGCCACCATTGGAGTTATTCCATCCTTTACCAACGCGGGAGTAACATGCGCGGGCAGTAATTCGAATTCAACCATTACGGTAAACCCTACGCCAAGCGTCAATGCTGTCAATAACCAAGTGATTTGCCACAATAGCAATACCGCCGCCATTGTGTTCAGCGGAACAGGGACTTCCTACAACTGGACCAATACCACACCGTCTATTGGATTGGCTAATTCCTCAGTGGGGAACATCGCTTCCTTTACCGGGACCAATGTCAGCAATTCTACGCCAATAGTTGCAACGGTTACGGTTACTCCTCAATACCTCAATAACGGCGTTACTTGTGCAGGATCCAGCTCGAATTTCACGATTACGGTAAATCCTTTACCAACGGCCAACATACCAGCGAGCCAAACCTTGTGTAATGGCGCGACAACCGCTCAAATTTCCTTTACCGGTACAGGAACATCGTATAATTGGACGAATAGCATCGCAACCATTGGAATAGGAGCTTCGGGTACGGGCAACATTAATCCCTTTACTGCGGTGAATAATGCGATAAACCCGGTTACTGCCCAATTAACCGTGACCCCTGTATTTACGGGAAATGGGGTGAGTTGTTCTGGTGCTCCCCAGAATTTCAGCATTACCATCAACCCAACTCCAACGGTTCAACTTCCATCGAACCAGGTTATTTGCAACGGTAATTTGACCCAGCCAGTGAATTTTTCGGGAAATGGCACATCGTACAGTTGGAATAATAGCAACACCGCCATAGGTTTAGCAGCCTCCGGAAATGGCAACATCGCCGCATTTACCTCAACTAATGCTGGGCAAGTGCCCATCTCAGGAACCATATCCGTTATGCCGAATTTTGCCGGAGGAAATGCAAGCTGTCCGGGATTGCCGCAATCCTTCACCATCACGGTTAATCCAACGCCCAGTCTTGATCCATTAACCAGCCAAGTTGTTTGCAACAATTCCCCTACGCAGGCGGTTGTTTTTTCGGGGACAGGGACGTCTTACGCATGGACTAATAATACGGTGGGCATAGGATTGGGAGCCTCTGGTAACGGGAATATCGCTGCCTTTACTGCTACGAATGCCAGCAACGCAAACCCTCTAGTAGGAACCTTGACGGTTACACCGCAGTACTTGAATGGCGGGCTAACATGTTCAGGCAACAGCCAACAAATGACGATTACTGTGAATCCAACTCCGGTGGTAAATCCAATCAACAACGTAACCGTTTGTAATCAGTCGAACACGCCCGTGGTTAATTTTGCAGGAACGGGGACCACCTACAATTGGACCAATAACAACAACACCATTGGCTTGGTTCCGTCGGGTACCAGTTTGTCTTTGGCGTCGTTTCAAGCAACCAACGCAAGTGCCCAAAGCGTGAATGCCCTGGTGACCGTTACGCCTCAGTTTACAGCGAACGGTGTCACTTGTACTGGAAGCAATACCACGTTTACCATTTTTGTAAGCCCAACTCCGACAGTAACTGCACCGAATAATCAAATCGTTTGTAACGGTTCCCCAACGGCTGCGGTGAATTTCAACGGTGCCGTAGCGAATACAACCTATAATTGGACAAACAGCATAGCAACCATCGGTATTCCGGCCACGGGTAGTGGCAATATTGCGGCGTTCAATGCCGTGAATAATGGAAATGCAGCGCAATTCGCACAGGTTACCATCACCCCAACCTTTATTCAAAACACCGTTTCTTGTCCGGGAGTTCCACAAAGCTTCACGTATCAAATCAATCCTACACCGAGTGTCACGAATCCGGGATCGCAATACATTTGTGCCAACAGTACTACCCAGCTGCTAAATTTTACGGGAACAGGAACCCAGTATCAATGGACCGCAGCTAATCCTGCGATTGGAATTGCTGCCTCAGGAAACAACAGCGTTGCGCCTTTTACCGGGATGAACGCTACCAATGCTGTGGTATCATCCACCGTGACGGTGACGCCTGTTTTCTTTCAAGGCATTTCGTGTCCGGGACAAGCTCAAACGTTCACGCACTATGTGCTTCCCATACCATCGGTAGCGCCGATCAATAACCAAAGTTACTGCCCTCAAGTCGCTGTGCCGGCGACACCGATTAACGGTTCGGGAACCTCCTACAATTGGACCAATTCCAACACATCCATTGGCTTGGTGGCGAGCGGCAGTAATACCGTCAACGCCTTCAATGCAACGAATCCTGGAACACAGCCTTTGATCGGAAATGTGGTCATTACCCCAATATTTACCTTCCAGGGTCAGAGCTGCAACGGTCCTCAAGGAGGCTATTCGGTTACGGTAAATCCGATACCGTATGTGAATCCACTCAACGATACGGTCATATGCAACAATCAAACCTTAGCAATCAATATTGGAACGAATATCCCATCGAACATAGCGTGGTTCGCCACCCAGAACAACAACGTTAACGGTGAATTAACCACTACACAAACGTCGAATAGCATCAATGATTCATTGACCAATACCAGCAGTGTACCTCAATTCGTGACCTACACCATTACACCAACCACCGCAGCAGGCTGCGTGGGTCCGGATTCGTTCGTGGTGGTTCAGGTGCAACCCGATGTGCTGTTGAACATTCCTCAGAGTTTGGAGATATGCAGCGGCTCTGGCGTCAATGCCGTATTGTCGGCCAACATTCCTTCAACTTTCTCGTGGTTTTGTACCGTTAACAATCCGAACGTGACCGGAGAGTCCATCCTAACCAATACCGGTGGGGTAATCAACGACGTGCTTGTCAATACCTCAAACCAGAATCAAGTGGTGGTTTATGCGGTGACACCTACTTCGGTACAAGGCAATTGTACGGGACCATCGCAGACCATTACGGTGATTGTCAAACCTCCATTAGCTTTGTTGAATCAGGATACTGTCACGATTTGCAGCAATGGAAACGTGAATTTGAACTTGGTGGCCAACACGGCGGTCACCTTCAACTGGTATGCAGACCCGAACGTGAACGTTCAAGGCGAGACTACCGCATTAACCATATCGTCTCAAATCAACGATCAGTTGATTAATTCCACAGGTGTTGTTCAAACGGTGCAATACCATGTTATCGGAACGTCGGTGGTGAACGGATGCAGCAGTCCGATTATTCCGATTTGGGTGTTTGTTAACCCAACGCCCGCGGTTTTACCTAATCCTGATTTGAACCTTTGTCATAACCAATGGCAACCTCAGGTGTTATTTAGCGGTTCGGCTGCCGGCACTTCCTACGCTTGGAATGCTGCTGGTGCAAACGTTGGTGCGCCTGCCGGGGGTATCGACTCGCTGAATGCTTTTGTGGCCAACAATCCAGGATTTGCTCTGATCAGCTCTACGGTAGTGGTTTCTCCTTTATTTACCTTCAATGGGGTCAGCTGTCCTGGAATCAAAGACACCTTCCAAATTGTTGTAAATCCTGAACCATCGGTATTTCCTTTGAACAACCTCATCCTTTGTCAGGGAACGAATTCTGCTGTGGTACCTATTCTTGGACCCATCGGAGGAACTACGTTTAATTGGGTCAATTCCAATGCTGCGGTAGGGCTTGGATCAACAGGTACGGGAAATATTCCCGTTTTTGTTGCGACTAATCCAACCCAATCACCCATCCAATCCACGGTAACTGTGACGCCTTTATTCGTCAATGGAAATGTGCAATGTCCTGGACAAACTACCTCTTTTACCGTGACCGTAAACCCTGCTCCGACGGTTGATACGGTTAACTTAGCGATATGTCCCGACCAAAATGTCGCTTATACCCTGAATGCGGATTTGCCGAGTACCTTCACGTGGTATGCGACGCCTAATCCTTTGGTGATCAATGAGACCTCGAATCCGGTTCAAAGTTCGAGTACGATCAACGATAATTTGATCCAAACCACCAATGCACCTCAAACGGTGCAATACAATGTAACAGCAACTACAGTAGCGCACGGATGCGTTGGAAGTGGCATTGTGAACGTGGTAGTGAATCCATGGCCGACAATCGCTTTCACCACACTGAACCCCCCTTATTGCGATCTGACCCCAATAACTTTCCAAAACAACTCAGTTGGGTTATACGACTACCTCTGGCAATTTGGAGACGGAAGCAATAGTTACGTGGCTAATCCAATTCATCAATTCCTTTCGGCCGGCACTTATAATGTTACGCTCACAGCTACCAATCCGTTTACGGGATGCAGCGACAGTGTTGTGCAGCCAGTGAGCATTTCACCAAGTCCAAATCCCGGGTTTAGTTACTCGGACTCAATTGGTTGTGGGCTTCTTGACGTGGTATATACTGCTGATATTTACAACCCTTCATGGATTTATCAATGGAATTTTGGTAATGGAACAATTACGCAACAAGTAGGTCAGGTTGGTTATCAGTATCTGATTAATGGCTGTTACGATGTGAGCTTGACCGTAACGAATCCAGTGGGGTGTACCGCAACATTAACCTATTCAGATATTGCGTGTGTTTACGATAGCCCGGTTGCGTTAATAGCGGCCAACCCTACATGGGTTACGACTCTGAACCCCTTGGTGGAATTTACGAACAACTCAGAAAACGCTTCCTCTTATGAATGGAACTTTGGAGATGGGTCCTATGGTTACGGTTTCGAACCAACGCACCTATTTCCATCTGTGGCCGCAGATTACTTAGTATCGATGACGGCCATGAATGAGGTAGGTTGTAGCGATACCGCTTATGTGAGTATCCACGTAGAGGAGAACCTGATATACTATGTTCCGAATACCTTCACCCCCAATGATGACGAAAAAAATCAAGTTTTTAAACCGATATTATCACAAGGATATAAAGCAGGAACTTATTTGTTCAGAATTTACAACCGCTGGGGAGAGTTGATTTTTGAGTCCAGAGACTTGGAAATTGGATGGGACGGAGACTATGGTCCAAACGGCACCAATTGCCAAACGGGAACCTATACATGGGTGTTGAATTTCCAAGTCTTGCAAACGCAAGAGGACAAGGAATTTGTGGGCCACGTGAATTTGATCAAGTAAGGATGCCAACGGGTGCGCCCTTTGATGCGTCCGCCGCAGGCGGACTACTCGGTTACCAGCACCCAAGGATTAAGCCCCCCTCAAACCACCAGCTCCCTTCCGCACTTGAAATGCCCTTCGGGACATTCTTTTTTTCCGTGCAAGCCGCACGGACGGCAAGCCAGCCCACTTACTTCTTTGACCTCCGAAACATCCGATAAGGGACCAAAGCCAAAGTCGGTAACCGTAGAGCAAAAAAACGCCGTTACGGGAGCATTCACCGCTGAAGCGAAATGTAAAGGACCCGAATCGTTGACATAATTTCGCACCGCTCCCTTCATGAGGGCGATCGATTCCATGAGCGAAAGTTGGCCCGCCAAATTCACGGTTCGTCCTGTACTTTGTGTGCTGATGGTTTCGCACAGCGTATGGTCACTTGGTCCGCCCAATAGGTAGATCACGTGATTTTGTTTTTTTGATAGCTCCACCCATTGCTCCATTGGAAGTTGCTTTGTTGCCCACACCGATGCCGGAGCGAAACATACGTAAGGTTCCTGTTGAAAGGCCTGTACTTTTTGCCGTGCGTTTTCACTTGGAAATAAACTCGGTTTGGCTTTTCGTTCAATGCCCAAAGCTGATACCAAGGTGAAATTTCGGTCGGTTTCGTGGATGCCTTGCATGACCGGATGGGGCAGTCGCAGATTGTAAAACCGCGACCATGGATTTTTGTCAAAGCCTACCAAGGTTTTGCCTCGGCTCAGTACTGCAAGGAGACCAGAAGAAAAGAACCGGTGTATGTTGACGATGTGGCTGTATTTTTCCCTGCGATTCTCGCGAATTAAGCGCCTTATTTCCCGCCATTTTCGCTGCTTGTCGAAGGTTTTCACCTTCCGAATGGATGGATGCCCCATCAACAAGGCTTCATGTCCCTTTTTCACCAACACGTCAATAGTTGCTGTGGGAATCTGCTCTTTTACGGAATTGATCAAGCTGGTGGCTAATACCACATCGCCCAAAAAAGCGGTTTGTATCACGAGCACTTTAGCGTCTTTATCGAATAACATAAACCTCACCTCGTTTGATGTATTGATTTCCTGCTGCGTCGTAAAATTCCATGACGTAAATGTACATATCGTTGGGAACCAACTCGTCTTTTGCTCCGTATTTGCCGTTCCATCCTTGGTTAAAGTCGGTGGTTTGAAATACGATATTGCTCCAGCGGTTCATGATCGTCATGGAGAACTTGGTGGGGTCTACGTTGATCGCAACGGGTTTGAATACGGCATTTACACCGTCGGGTACGATGGAATTAGGGATATGAATGATCGGGGGATAGATCAAACAGATTTCATTGCTTCGGCATTGCTCTTGGATTCCGTAATTGTTCATTATTTCGAGCGCTTCCACCACGTAGCATATCTGCCCGGGAAAATCCCCTGAGTTGACGCTGTCTTCATAACTGAATTGCCCGGGAGGCAGTGTTGCGATCAAGGCTAGGGTTCCTCCTGCATCTTCGCGGTAAATCTCGTAATGGTCCACCCCAACTTCGAAACCTAGGTAAGGAGTCCAGTTGAGGGTATTGACTTGTTGTTCGTTCATGGCAAACCCTTGGCATAAAATGGTGGTTGCGGTGTTGGATGCTTGCCCTAAGGTACCACAGGTATCGATGTAGCGTGAACGGTAGGTATTGGTCTGGTTTTGTACGTCCGCACCGAGATCGGTATAGCTGGCATAGTTGGCACTAACGTTTGCCGTACCGATTACGCTAAAATTCCCCGGGCTGGTTTCCTTTTCGATTTGCACTTGTTGGATGCCTGCATTTTGGTCCACGTATACCCTGATGTCTACCTCCGTTCCGTTAACGCTTGCGGCAGTGAGGTAATGGTAGGTTGGTTGGCCAGGTAAAGGTACAATGAACGTAAATGGGTTCGATAATACGCTATTGCCATTGCTGAGATAAGCACGAATATACAGCGTGTAGGTATTTCCGCCGAGCACGTTTACGCTCGCATTCAGGGCGGTGGTGTTTCCCAAGGGAACAAGGGCGCCGTTTTCCAAAGAAAGTATTTCAAACCCGTTGACCGACCATCCTTGGTAGTTGCTCCAATTCAAGTCGATGGACTGGTTGCAGGCATTTACCCCGCCGTTCAATAAGACCGTTCTGTTTAAAGGGGCTTTTCCAGAGGTTTGATAGGTAATTGGAACCGCGTTCGTAAAACACGAATCGAAGGCTGCCACAGAAAAGGTAAAGGGCCCAGGACCTGACGGAGGATAGGTGTAACTGGTATTGTTAATTCCCCAAACGGTGTCAATTTCATACAGCACTCCGTTGCCATCGAGGGTGTAGATCACATAACCATAGGTATCGGGTTGGCTGTTTTGGTTCCAGGTTAATACCACGTTTCCGCTTGCGGGATCGAATCCTACTCCTTGTATGGAAGGAATCAGCGGAGTGAGCATGTCTTCAAAGGTTCCGGAAGGCATGTTGGACTGAAATACGCAGTTGTTGAAGGGATAGGTGATTTGGTAATGCAATACGCCGTTGCAGATACGAACCGTATCCTTGTAGAAGGTGGTTCCGAAAGGAACGCTGTCATACAGCATCCAAGGGCCATTATCAATTTGTTGGTAAATATAGTATTGGCCGCCGCTGAGGTTAGAACTGGGAGTATTCCATTGAAGAACTGCAGTTCCGTTCAAGGGGTTGGTTAATTGCAGTACGATGGGCCTCAAAGTATCGCTGAATTTTAGTATGCTACCGTTGCACCCTGAAACGACCCCTAGGTAAAAATCTTGATTGGCTTGGGCTTCGGGAATGGAATAGGAAGTGGTGTTGATGGAATTAAGGGTGGCAATGAGGCCGTTTTGCAAGGAGTATATGTTGTACGAAACGAAGCTGTTTTGCGGATTTGCCACGGCATTCCAGCTGAGGGTATAGTTTCCGTTATTAAACCCAATGCAGTTGAGGTTGGGTGCAGGGATAATTCCTGGATTTTTCAGGATGATTTCCACCGTGGAGTAGGTGATTTTAGGAACTTGGCAATAATTGTCTTGGGCTTTGAACACGAAGTAAAACGGTACCGATTCAGCGGCTACGCCGAAGGAATTGATCATGTGGTCGCAATCGGTTTGCCACGTGAACGCGACATTCGCTTGTCCTTGTCCGCTTGCAGGTAATCCGTTCGTGAAGGCGCAGGGTTCAATACCACATCCGGTTGGAAGGGTGAAATTGGAGCCGAACATGGGGCCGGTAGCACTGATGGTTACGGTTTGTCCAGCGCCGTTTTGTAAAAATCCGTTATCGGAGGCAATGACGTTGAAATTCACCAAGGTTCCCGCATCGACCATAGTGGAAAAACTGCCTCCGGCAAAAGGAGGCGTAAAGGTGGGGGCGTTGTTGGGTTGGCAAGGCACCACGCTTAATTGCATTTCTCGTTCTACCCTGGCAATGAGTTGACCCATGCGGAAGGAAGATACGCGGATTTTAACGACAAAATTCCCCGCTAAGGTGGAGGTAAAGGATAATTCTCCACTTTGAGGATTGAGTTGCGCGGGAATGCTTCCAGGACTTAGTGCAGCACTCGGAGTGGGGGAGGTGAAGGAAAATCCTGGGTCGAACGGGACGGGAGCTGGATTGGTAGGAGGATTGAAGCTGCCTTGGGGAAAATTATTCAGCGGCGTGGCAAATTCAATGAATAAGGAATCCTGGTCGGGATCCACAGCATTCATGTTGTAAACGAAAGGGTCACCTACGCAACTGACGAAGTAAGGAGCTTGTTGAAATTGCGGGGAATTGTCTTGGCAACCGCTGTTGCCGCCAACGGCGAACATGGTGGCAGAGATGGTCATTCCGTAGGTTGAAGGATTGTTGAGGTTGGTAATGGCATTGGATCTTGCAAAGTTTTCGTAGGTGAAAATCCAACCTTGGCTCGGTGGCGTGCCTGCCATCATGATTTCGCCAGAACGGTATAAAACCCTTTCATTGGCACCAATTCCGTTACCACCGTTCGAGCCTATTCCGCAATCAAGGGGCTGAGGACCACCGGAAACTTGCGTACACGATGGAGAAATATCCGTACGAGAGATGAAATTGACGTTAATATTGGTGAGTGTAGGGTGGTTCCAAACGCGTAAATTTTCCGATAAAACATTGACTTCGGCGCCGTTGCAGTCGCGGTAAAAAACCAATTCGAAAATGTAGCCTCCGGTTCCTCCACAACGCCAGGTGATTTCTCCTCCCATGACATGGGAAGCTTTCGCCACGCTGATGACGGTAAAAAGGTAGAAAATAACCAAGAAAAACCTCATGCGCGCGTAAAAACGTAAAGCTTCATGTTAAATTGTACGAAAAGTGAATAAAGAAGTTGCTATCCCGCCGTAATCACCAACATTTCTTCTGAATTCAAATGTTTAAAGGCGGTTGATTGAATTTCTTCAGGGGTGATTTCCAACAAGGTCTTCAATGCTTTTTGATAGAAACTAAAATCCAAACCCTTGGTTTCCGCGACGGAAAACAACTCCATCATGGCGAATGGACCGTCTGCACCACGTAAGAATTGCCCCAACAAATAGTTTCTCACTAAATTCAATTCTTCTTTCGGCACCAGTTCGTTGCGCATACGCTCCAATTCCAGATTAATTTGTACTAAAGTATCTTCTAAGAATTCTTTCCCTACCTCGGTTGCAATGACAAAATAGCCGCTGGATTGGTTTTCGCCTAAGTAACTCCCTATTCCATAGGTGTATCCCTTGTCCTCGCGGATGTTGGACATCAAACGGCTGCCAAAGTATTCTCCGAGAATGGTATTGACCACCGTCATTTTATGGTAATCGGGATGTGAGCGATCAAAAAGCAACTTACCAATCCGTATTCCGGTTTGAACAGCATCTTTTTTCTCTAGGGTAATTTTTTCCCGGGAGGTCTTAAATTCTGCTAAACCTTGCATCGGTACCTCGTTCTTCCATCGTTCAAAAACTTTTAAAACTGAGGTAATTTCAGCTTCACTTGGGTTACCTACCCAATTGATTTTTCGCAAGCCGCATTTGAAGTTTTTTTCAAAAAAATGGACCAGTTGTTTACGTGTGATTTTTTCAAAATCCTCAGGCTGATTTAAGCGGCCGTAAAGAGTTCCTGCGAACAGGGATGCTTGGAATTGACGTTGGGCCAGGGTGCTAACTTTCTCCAAAGAAACCTTTAATTTATCTTTCCGCTCTGCCTTCATTCGCTCGAGCTCCTCTACAGGAAAGACGGCGTTAAAAATGGACTCTTCGATGAGTTGTACAAGAGGAACGGTACATTCGTTGAGTCCGTAAATGCTCAGGTAGGCGTGGTCGGCACTTACGCTTGAATTGAAATACCCACCAAAATCGTCGATCATATCGTTGATCTCGGCCATACTTTTGTTCGAAGTTCCTGCCAATAACAATTCGGTGGTGAGTCCTGCAACAGTTTTATCGTCGTAGTTGGACCCCGCGTCGAACATCAAATCGATTTTAACCGCCTCGCTGGTCGTATTACGCATAATAAAAACCGGAATACCATGGGCCGTAGCGTAACGATCCGGTTGGAGAAAGTGGATTTCACTTTCAAGAGTAACGCATGGGGGTTCTGAACGGTTTAGTTTAGGCTTCATGGGAAATCTGGGAGGGGTTGATAAATAACCTTGAACAGTTGGAGGCCTTGAATAATTCCTTTGCACAAGCTAGGAGCTCTGCAACGTTGATGCTGTTGTAAATGGCTTCTTCTTGGTTGATTCCTTCGGCATCGCCGAGCAGTTCGAAAAAACTCAAATTCATCGCACGGTTGAGCAATCCTTGTTCTTGGAAGGCTCGGGAAGTTTTGGCTTTTCTGCGTAAACGCTGTAAATCGTTCTCCGAAATGGGCTTGGATTTGAAGCTTTCAAGCACCTGCCATAGGGCAGCATCGAGTTCTTCGAAGGATTTTCCGGGCACCAATTTTCCCGAAACGATGAACAGTCCTTCATCGATTGAACCAAGGATGTAAGCTGAAATTTCCAATACCAATCCTTTTTCCTTCTTAAGTTGTAGGTCGAGTTGCCCGGATTTTTCTTTCCCGATTTCATCCGAAAGCACATCGGCTAAATAATAGCCCGCTGATTTACGTTCCGCCATTTTGAAGGCATAGTAAAAAGCGGCAGTTGGTACCTTGCGTTCCAAGGTAAGGGTACGGTATTCCGTTTGTTGTGGTTCACGCAGGAGCATTCGAGCCGGTTTGTTTTTGCCAGGAATGTCTCCGTACCATTTTTGCACCAAGTCTTCGATTTGCGCATGTTCAAAATTTCCGCCAATTGTTAAAATGGCATTCGATGGATGGTAATAGGTTTTGAAAAAGTGCTTCACCTGGTCCATGGTCGCGTCTTCAATGTGCGAAATCTCTTTTCCGATGGTCGCCCATTGGTAGGGATGAACTTGGTAGGCCAAGGGGCGAAGTGCTAACCATACATCTCCATAAGGTTGGTTTAGATATCGCTGTTTGAATTCTTCGATGACAACGCTTCGCTGTATTTCAAGGCTTTTTTCGGAGAAGGCCAATGACAGCATTCGATCGCTTTCCAACCACAGGGCGGTTTCAATATTCTGGGACGGAAGTACGTCGTAATAATTGGTGATGTCATTGCTCGTAAAGGCATTGCTTTCTCCTCCGGCGCGTTGCAAGGGGCTGTCAAAATCAGGGATATTTACCGAGCCACCAAACATAAGATGTTCGAATAAATGGGCGAAACCGGTATGGTAGGGGTCTTCGTCGCGGGCTCCTACGTCGTACAAGGTATTGACGACGGCCATAGGAGTAGTTTTATCCTGGTGAAAAATTACCGTTAAACCGTTTGATAATTGAAAACGATGAAAGTGAAGCATTTTACTTGGCTAAGCGTTCAATATTTTTAAGTTCATGCGAGTACTCTTGCCAAATTTCACGAACGACATCTCCTGCAGGTTTAATAGCTCGTATCATGGATGAAATTTGACCAACCTCCAATTCCCCTTGCTCGAGATCACCTTCGAACATTCCTTTTTTAGCACGACCTCGACCCAACAGCGCAGCAAGTTCTTCCGCGCTCGCATGGTTCTCATAATGCCGGACAATTTCTTGATAAAATGGATTGTTAAGAAGTCGAACGGGGGTAAGTTCTTTCAGGGTAAGTTTTGTATCGCCTTCTTCGGCATTTAGTATCATGGATTTAAACGCTTCATGCGCGCTCGATTCCGGTGTGGCAATGAAACGGCTTCCGATTTGTACGCCTTCTGCACCAAGGATCATCGCTGCCAGCATGGATTTTCCACTTCCAATCCCACCCGCGGCAATGACAGGAATTTCGAGGGCTTCACAGACAGAAGGAACCAGGCAAAAGGTTGTTGTTTCCTCACGACCGTTATGCCCCCCTGCTTCAAATCCTTCCGCTACTACTGCGTCCACCCCTGCTTCTTGGGCCTTCAGCGCGAATTTGCGCGAGGAAACTACGTGAACCACTTTAATTCCTTCAGCTTTCAGTTGTGAGGTAAAGGTTTTTGGACTGCCTGCAGAAGTAAAAACAACAGGGATTTTATGTCGGATTATGGTGGAAATATGCTCTTCAATGTTGGGATATAGTAAGGGGACGTTTACGCCAAAAGGTTTGTTTGTGGCTTCTTTGCATCGAAGGATGTGTTCTTGCAATATATCGGGGTACATAGATCCCGATCCAATCAGACCCAAACCCCCTCCGTTTGAGACGGCGGAAGCTAATTTCCAACCAGCACACCAAATCATACCTCCTTGAACTATAGGGTATTGGACATCAAATAGAGTACAGATTCGGTTCATGGCAGAGGTTATGCTACAATACCTACAAAAGTATAAATTTCATCGCGTGTTTTGGTGCTCTTGTTTCATCCCATTTTAATCTGTATTTTTAACTCGATGAAGAATATTCTGTGTTGCTTTATTTTGTTGATTATCCCGCTGTCATTTGCACAAAAGGAGCGTGGGAATTTTCAACCGATATCAAGTCCCAGAGCAATTGAATTTTTTGAAAATAAGGGTCAATGGCCTTCGGAGGTTCTTTTCAAGGCAGAAAAAGAAGGCGGTAAATGGTGGATAATGAAGGATCGAATGTTGTACCATCTGCAGGATTTGAGTGCGATGAACCACAGCCATGAGCATCAAAAAGGGATGAAAGAAAAAAAACCAAGCATCAAGCAGCACCTCGTTGAAGTGCGGTTTTTAAACGCTCAGGAATACCTCGGATCAGATTTTTATGGAAAAACAAACCATTATCAAAATTACTTTATTGGGAAGGATTCTTCTCGTTGGGCAAGTGGCGTCTACGGGTACAAACAAGTGGTCCGAAAAGCCCTCTACTCGGGGATCGATTTATTGTTAATTAATGACGGACCTAAGCATGAGTACGGATTTAAAGTGCACCCAGGGGCCAATCCTGAGGAAATTATAATGCAGTATAGGGGGCAAAGCTCAATTTCTGTCAATCGAAAGGGTTCTTTGATCGTAAAAACTCCCTTAGGAACCGTATCCGAGGAACAGCTGAAGGCTTACCAAGAAAAAGATGGAATGCGCATTCCCATCACGTGTATTTTCAACGTTAAAGGAGATGAGGTGCGGTTTAAACTGGGCCCCTATGACCATTCTTTGCCGTTGCTCATTGACCCCACATTGGTTTTTGCCACTTACAATGGTGCGGTTTCCGACAACTTTGGCATGACGGCTACTTATGGACAAAACGGTGAGGCATATTCAGGTGGAATGGTTTACGGAAACGCTTTTCCCGTTCCCAATCCGAGTGCTTACGATCCTGTGGGGAATTTTTCTGCAATCGGTGGAAACTACGGGATTACCGATGTGTTCATCACCAAATTCAATCCAACCGGAACCGCCTTGCTTTGGTCAACCTTTTTGGGTGGGGGCGACATGGTGCAAGGCACGGAAACCGCAAACAGCATGATTTGCGATTCATTGAACAATATTTTAATTTTCGGAGCAACTTCCAGCATTGATTTTCCAACCACGGCCGGAGCGGTTCAAAGCAGCCATGCTGGGGGAGTAGCCAATGCTAATTTTTTTTTCAATGGGGTTTATTTCTTAACGCAAGGAACCGACCTTTTCGTCTCCAAAATCAGTTCCAACGGTCAAAACCTGTTGGCTTCAACGTACTTCGGTGGAAGTGCGAATGATGGAGTGAATTACAAGATTAGTTCGCTACCTTATAATAATCCAGCCCTGTACGATTCATTAACGACGAATTACGGCGATCAATTTCGAGGTGAAATATCCTTAGATCAAAACGGTAATGTATTGGTGGCAAGTTGCTCCAGGTCACTCAATTTTCCAGTTCAGAATGCCTTTCAGCCTTCTAATGCAGGAGGTCAAGACGGAGTCATTTTTCGGATGAATCCGAGCTTGACGAATGTACAATTTTCTTCCTATCTAGGAGGAACTCAGAACGATGCTTGCTATTCCGTGAAAGTGGACACGCTGAACAACATTTTAACTTGTGGAGGAACTTCTTCTTCCAATTTTCCGGGCACGGTAGGTGGTCTTTGGGCCAATTATCAGGGAGGAAAAACCGACGGTTTTGTCATTCGATTGAATCCATCTGGCACTTCCATTACCGCTGGGTCTTATTTGGGAAGGGCTCAGTACGATCAGGCCTTTTTTGTGGAGGTGGATCGGGATAATAATGTATTTGTATTGGGCCAATCGGAAGGTGGGATTTTTCCAACGTGGAATGCCCCCTATACGAATTCCAATTCCAGTCAATTTGTTATCAAAATGTCGAACAACCTGTCGACCAATATGGCTTCAACGATAATTGGAAATGGCAGTAGCCAAATCAATATCTCGCCCGCAGCTTTCTTGGTGGACATTTGCGGAAACATTTACATTTCCGGTTGGGGGGCCAATATTTTACAGAACGTTCCGCTATCGGGAATGCCTGTTTCGGGAAACGCTTATCAGCCAAATACCACAGGTTTCGATTTTTACCTTATGGTATTGGAACATGATTTTTTAAGTTTGCTTTACGCGACTTACATGGGCGGTAACAGTTCTACAGAGCACGTCGATGGTGGCACAAGCCGCTTCGATAAAAACGGGGTTGTATATCAATCCGTTTGCGGTGGATGCGGTGGTTTTAGCGATTTTCCTACAACTCCAGGGGCTTACTCCAGTCAGAACAATAGTTCAAATTGTAATAACCTTATCTTTAAGTTCGATTTTGACCTGATTCCTTCAGCACAATTTATCGCCAACCAAACCATAGGTTGTGAAGACTTGCAGGTTACCTTCAATAATTTTTCTTCCATCAACGATGATTATTTGTGGGATTTTGGAAATAATAATACGAGTTCTAGCATCTTTAATCCAACCATCACGTATCAAAATCCGGGAGTTTATCAGGTGTACTTATACGTTACCGACAGTGTCTGTGCCTTAACCGATACGGCCATGACAACTATTACGGTATTGGACTCCGTCAATTTCACCTTATTGGACACCGCCGCTTTGTGTTCGAACAATCCTTATTTGTTGACCATCAATACCAATGGCGCTCCAAGTCAGTACCTATGGGCTACGAATTCGTCATTTACCCCTCCCATCAACTCCGGTCCCAACGACCCTAATTACCTTGTTACAAGTAGCAATCCTGGTTGGTATTATGCTTCGGCTTCTAACGGGTATTGTTCCAAAACCGACAGCATTTATGTGGAGTTTGGCGTTCCTGTGGTTGCGGCCTATCAACCAAGTCCTCAAAACGGTTGCAGCCCGGTGACCATCAATTTCAACAATTCTTCAACCGCCACGACCAATTTTTATTGGGATTTTGGCAACGGAACGGTGGATTCTGTAAATTTTGAACCCCAGGTTACCTTCGTTCAACCGGGCCAATACACTACGGAATTAATTGTGCTCGATACCGTGTGCAATGCCTCGGATACGAGTTCTGTGGTTATCAACGTTTATCCCAACGTTTCGTTCAACCTTCCGAATAACTTATACCTCTGTACAGATAGCTCGTTGGTGCTTTTGCCTTCGAATATACTTGGAGGAGCTAATAATTTTATTTGGTCGAGCAATAACCTGTTCAACGATACGCTGAATGCTGGTGTCGCTGATTCCTCCCTTGAGATATTGGTTCCCACAAATGCTGTATTCTACTTAAGTGCGGACAATGGGAATTGTTTTTACACGGACTCTGTTGAGATACAGGTTTTCTCGGAATCTGTAAATATTAGTGGTCCTGATTCCGTGTGTTTGAACTCTCCAACGTTATACAATGCCGTTAACAGTTCTCAAGAAACGTTTTCGTATGTTTGGTCACCTTCTAACATTCTTCAAGGACCCAGCAATCAGTCTTCGGTAAACATTGTGCCTTCCGCGTCACAATATCTTTATTTACAAGCGACGAGTTCCAACGGATGTATTGTCGAGGACTCTGCCTACGTTTTTGTTTCCTACATCAATCCTGGCCTTGTTCAAGCATCGGTAGTCCCCCCGATTGTCAACCCGGGTACTACGGTGTCGCTTTTTGGAAGTCCTTCAGGCTATCCTATTTATCAATGGCTTCCATCAACCGGCGTTCTAAATTCCAACGCTCAAAACACGCAAGCTACGGTTAACGTAACTACGGTCTTTACCTTGATTGTTTCCGATGGGGTCTGTTCCGTAAGCGACACTGCGGAAGTTAAAGTGTATGAAATTATTTGCGAATTGCCCTATGTATATGTACCGAATGCCTTTTCTCCGAATAACGATGGCAACAACGATGTGCTGTACGTGAGGGGTTTATTTGTCGAGAAAATGCTTTTCCGAGTTTTTGACCGCTGGGGGGAGTTGGTCTTTGAGTCCACTGATGTCAATTACGGGTGGAATGGTATTTACCAAGGAAGGAAATTGGATCCCGATGTCTACGACTTTTATTTACAGGTTACCTGCTACGGCGGCTTGGAAAAAATCACAAAAGGGAATGTTACCTTAATGAAATAACTATGAAAAAAATAATCACTCCCAAATCAGAAAAGTTTTTAGAACAATATTTAAATAACGCAAGTCCAACAGGGTTTGAATCTCCCGGCCAAAAGTTATGGATGGATTACATGCGGCTCTATGCCGACGAGTTCATCGTGGATAATTACGGTTCCGTGGCTGCGATCATTAACCCGGGAATGCCCTATAAGGTCGTGATTGAAGCGCATGCCGACGAAATTTCCTGGTTTGTACATTATATCACCAGCGATGGTTTTATTTATCTGCGACGAAATGGGGGTTCCGACCACATGATTGCTCCTTCAAAGCGCATTAATATTCATACTGATAAAGGGATCGTTCGTGCGGTATTTGGTTGGCCAGCAATTCATATGCGTCACACAAAAGATGATCCACCTTCGATGAAGAATATCTTTTTAGATTGCGGATGTTCTACCAAGGAAGAAGTGGAGAAATTAGGGGTACACGTGGGCTGTGTGGCAACTTTTGAGGACGAATTCATGGTGTTGAATAAAAACCGATATGTAGGAAGGGCTCTGGATAATAGGGTTGGGGGATTCATGATTGCGGAAGTGGCTCGCTTACTTAAAGAGAAAAAAGTGAGTTTGCCTTACAGCCTTTATGTGGTGAATGCCGTTCAGGAAGAAATTGGATTAAGAGGCGCGGAAATGATTGCCCATCGAATCAAGCCTGATTTGGCCCTCATTACCGATGTTTGCCACGATACGGGAACGCCCATGGTGAGTAAAATTGAAAACGGTGACCAGAAGTCGGGCGAAGGCCCTGTATTAACCTATGGTCCCGCGGTGCAAAACAATTTCTTGCGACAGATCATCAAAGTAGCCGAGAAAAATAAGATTCCTTATCAAAGGGCAGCGGTTTCACGGTCTACTGGAACGGATACGGACGCGTTTGCCTATTCCAACGAAGGGGTTACAAGTGCGCTGATTTCCTTGCCGTTGCGTTACATGCATACTACGGTTGAAATGGTGCGAAAAGAAGATGTAGAGTCCTGCATTGCGTTGATCTTCGAGACCGTCAAATCTATTAAAGCTGGACAAGATTTTCGCTATTTGAAGTAGCCAAGAATAAAGCTCCGTTTTTTCTTTCCTTTCATGATTTTAAGTTAACTTTAAGTTAAACTTAACCTTATGAAAACACGTTTATACTTGGCAGTTTTATGCCTCTTTACCTTAGGGTCATCTTTTTCCCAAGCCATTAATGAGGGCTTCGCCAACGTTGCCGGGCTTACGGCCGCGGGTTGGAATCAGCAAAACCTCAGTACGCCTATTGGAAGTAATCCGAATTGGGTCCAGGGGAGTTCTGCAGTATTTCCCGAAAATTCGGCTCCGGTGGACTCCTACATTGCTTCAAATTTTAACGCAGTTGCTGGCGCAGCTACGATCAGCAATTGGTTATTTACCCCAACACTCAACCTAAGCAACGGGGCTTCTATTAGTTTTTTTACGAGATCAATTGGTAGTATTTACCCGGATAACCTTCAGGTTCGAATGAGTACGAATGGGTCGAGTACCAACGTTGGAGCGACCAACACCTCCGTGGGGGATTTTTCGAATTTGTTGCTAGAAGTAAATCCTGCCCTAACAGCAGCGGGGTACCCTTCCACTTGGACCCAATACACCATCAGCGTCTCGGGTTTGGCGGCACCCACCTCTGGGCGAATCGCTTTTCGCTATTACGTTCCAAACGGGGGGCCGAACGGCGTTAATTCCGATTTTATAGGCATTGATGATTTTGTATATACGCCTGTTCAACCTTGTAACTTCACCGCTACGGCAAGTGCCAATAACGCCATGGGAGGCGCTCCTAATGGAACAGTAACCTTGAGTGTAGCAAATGGAACAGCTCCTTACACCTATGTGTGGTCGAGCGGCCAAGTTACCCAGAATTTATCTGGACTTGCTCCAGGAACGTATTCGGTTACGGTAACCGATGCTGCTGGATGTACGGCTTCTGCCTCTGCCAATGTCCTCAACCTTGCTGGACCAACGGTTTTACCCAATTCCAATGTGGTGAGCAGCTACCAGGTCGTGAACGGTGGTTTTACCCCCCAATGGGTTTGTCCAAATCAGACGCTACAAACCGATGGTGGAATCATGAAAATTTATTTAGAATCAGGCGCTACGATGATCACAGGTGGTGGAATAGACACGGTGTATGCCAAAACGGGGTCTACCATCACCATGACGGGAGGAATTCATGTAATTTATCATGAGCCCGGTGTTACATTAAATATGAACGGTGGTATTCCAACGCTATTTCCTTGTTCCAGTTTGATCTTTGACTATTCTCTCGCTCCTGCAAACGGATGTGCTCCAATGATGAATTGCAACCTGTCTGTTGCTCTGGCGGTAAGTAACCCTATTGGAGGAGGAAATAATGGCTCGATAAACACAACCGTATCGAATGGGACTTTTCCATTTACCTATTCTTGGAGTGGCGGTCAAACTTCTGCGAATTTAAATAACCTAAGTCCCGGAGGATACCAGGTTATTGTTTCCGATGCTAACGGATGTTTGGATACTGCCGCAGCAACGCTTGTTAATCTTGCTGGACCAACGGTTTTACCCAATTCCAATGTGGTGAGCAGCTATCAGGTCGTGAACGGTGGTTTCACGCCTCAATGGGTTTGTCAAAACGACACGCTCTACACCGATGGAGGAATCATGAAAATTTATTTAGAGTCAGGAGCCACAATGATTACAGGAGGCGGAATTGATACGGTGTATGCTAAAACCGGTGCTACGATTGTAATGAGCGGCGGCATTCATGTGATTTATCATGAACCTGGCGTTAACCTCGTGATGAATGGGGGAATCCCGACCCTTTTTCCTTGCCCAAGTTTAGTCTTCAATTACACGCAGGCACCTGCTAATGGATGTGTTCCTGTTCCGGTATGCAACCTGAGTTCCACTGCAACTACCACGAACATCGATTGCCATGGAGCGGCCTCCGGTTCAGCTACCGCCAATGTGTTAGGTGGGGCCGCACCCTTAACTTATGTATGGTCGAACGGAGCTACAACACCAACGGTGAGCAATTTGCCTGCCGGAACCTATACGGTTACCATTACCGATGCAAACGGATGTACGATTAATCAAACCGTGACCATTACCCAAGCAAGCGTATTAAATCCTTTAACATTTAGCACCAATAACCTTTGCGCAGGTGAGAACAACGGCAGCATCGATTTAACCGTTGCCGGTGGTACCCCTCCTTACACGTATTCATGGTCGAATGGCAGCACGTCAGAAGATATATCCAACTTGGCGGCGGGTGTTTACACCGTCACCGTTAACGATGGTGCGGGTTGTACCGCTTCAACGAACGTTAACATTACCCAGCCTGCTGCCGTTTCCATTACGACCTCATCCACCGATGAAATGGTAGGAATGGATGGTACCGCTACCGCTACTGTATCGGGCGGTACTCCGAACTACACCTATTATTGGATGCCCGGAGGACAAACAACTGCCTCAATCGGCGGTTTAGCTGCGGGGATCTACACGGTGGTGGTATTAGATGCCAACGGTTGTGGGGATACCTTGGAAGTGGTGGTCGGTTCACAAGTTTCATTAAATGAAACTGGACTTGCCAATGCGTTGCTTTATCCCAATCCTTCCAACGGCAAAGTTTATCTTTCCTTTGAGAATGGAGGAGTAAAAGAGGGGGTTATTGAGGTTTACTCGATGGATGGAAAAAGAATGTTAGTTCAAACATTGAAGGATGATTCGCAGTATGAACTTTCGTTGAAAGACTGGGCGTCTGGAATGTACCGCGTGTCGATAAAAAGCAATTTAGGCACAGCGGTATGGTCCTTAGTTAAACAATAGAAAAAATCAAAGAAACAAGTAAGGGTCGTCCAGTGCTTGCCTTTTGGGGGGAACGATTCGTAAGATATTCAAAGCCTCTCTTTTTCAAATTGCAGTCGTTTTCCTTTTATGGAATCGTTGAACTCACCTTCGTTGTACACCATTTGTCCGTTGACCCAAGTGGTACAAATTTTACTGTTAAAATTCTTTCCTTCAAAAGGCGACCAACCGCACTTGTAAAGAATGTCGGTGTTGCCATCGGACCACGGTTTTTCCAAGTCAATGAGCACCAAGTCTGCGTAATATCCTTCACGTAGGTAGCCTCGATCCACCATTCGGTACAACTCGGCTACGTTATGGCTCGTCTTGGCAACAATTTCCGTTAAACTCAGAGCCCCCCGGTGATACCATTCCAGTAAAGCGGGTAGGGCATGTTGCACCAAAGGACCTCCTGACATAGATTTTTGGTAGGGCTGCAGCTTTTCTTCTAAGGTATGCGGTGCATGATCCGTTGCTACGATGTCTAGTCGGTTTTCTTTCAGGGCTTCAATGAGTCCAATTCGGTCTTTGGCGGTCTTTACGGCAGGATTCCATTTGATCAGGGCGCCTTTTGTTGCGTATTCTTCGTCGGTAAACGTCAGGTGGTGAATGCAGGCTTCGGCGGTGATGCGCTTGTTACGAAGCGGCACGGAAGCTTCAAACAAGTGGGTTTCTTTTTCGGTAGAAACGTGGTATACGTGCAAGCGGTTTCCGTGACGTTTTGCGATGTTTACCACCGTTTTTGTTGCATCATAACATGCTTGTTCTGAGCGAATAATGGGGTGCAATTCGAAGGGAATATTATCTCCGTAAATCGCTGAGTAATGCGCCAATTGGCGGTGGATTTCCGGTTCATTTTCACAATGTAGCGCCACCAGGGTCGAGCAGCGTTGAAACAATTGATCCAAAAAATCTGGATGGTTGCATAAGATGCTACCCTCTTGGTTGAAATAAAGTCCATCGTCGGTGATGCCACAAACCCACTCGTTATCAACTTTTAAGGCTTCTTCCAAGTTGGAACGGCTGATGCCCATAAAGAACGAGTAATTTGCAAGGGAGGATTGCTTGGCAATCTGGTATTTTTCCTCAAGCAGCGTTAAGTTGAGGGTATTGGGAAGCGTATTCGGCATATCCATAAATCCCGTGATTCCACCTGCTACCGCCGCTCGAGATTCAGAGGAGATGCTCGCTTTGTGCGTTAGACCGGGTTCTCGGAAATGCACTTGATCGTCAATCATTCCGGGAATTAATAAGCGACCATTTCCTTCAACGATGTGGTCGGCAGCGAGGTTAATGCTCCTATCAATCCGTTCAATGCGCTCATCCCGGATGAAAACATCTCCCATTTGGTCGTTTTGTTCGTTGACGATTCGAACGTTTTTAATAAGTGTTGTAGCCACAGTGTCTTGACTTTGCCACGAAGTTAAGGGTTATTTCAATTGGTTCAGGTTTCCTTGCTTCTTGGTAGTAGGATGAACTTCTGACTTGAAACGATTAGGCTAAAATATTCAGCAGATAATGGTAAAGTACTCCTTATTGAGTGGCTGTTTCCATCACCCAATAATCTTCCCATTCGCTATTTTCTTTGTGATAGTAACCAAGGCCGATGGATTTTGCATCCTTGTTTAACATGTTTTGGTAGTGCCCAGGACTCTCTAACCATTGGTTGAATGCATCTTGCGCTGAGGAACTACCAGCTGCAATATTTTCTGTATTGACATAACCGTTTTCTTGATAAAAGCGTTCACATCGTTCAAACGCATCAAGGGAAAGTTGTAAATCAGCACCAACTCTATTGTAGGTGTCGTGTTCAAAGTACCCTTCATTCGCCATATCAGCGGCGTGGTATCTGCAAGCATATTGCAGTGAGGTATTCAAGGTCAAGGCATTGAGTCCTTTTTTCCTTCTCAAAGCATTGATTAGCCCTAACATGATTTTTTCTTCACCATTGGACATATCTTCGATACGTTCGCTTCCATCGGGGTTATTCGAGAAATTGATGTCGCTAGCTGTAGTATTTTTGTTATCCAAGTTTGGATAAGCTGTTTCTGGGAAATGGAGTAGAACCCATGGGGTAATAAGTAATAAAATTGTTTTCGCAATCATTTTTTTATCGTGGAATAATTAAGACGGATTTTTCGGGAAAATTTCAACAGGAAATTCATTGCTTTGATAAAATGCGCACTTCAACCCGCCGGTTACTAATTCTTTCAGCCTCCGTTTTTTCGGGTAAGGGGAAAATAGGCCGCGAGGAGCCAAAGCCTTTATGACTTAACCGTTTCTTGGAAATTCCGTTATTTACCAAGTAATTGTATACGGCCTTCGCACGCATTCCCGATAAATTGAGTTCGTCGGACGTGTCGCAGCAAATGTGACCTTCAATGGCCAATTTCAAGTTCGGATTTTCTACCATGGTCGTGAGTAACTCAGACAGCGATGGTAAGGTTTCAGGTAGTAGTTGGTCTAATCCGGGTTCAAAATTCAACTGATTAATTTTTATTTTATCGCCAAACTTGGCCATTTTTATTTTTTCAGAGAGCTTTTGCTGAAAATAGATAACCACTTTTCGGTCTAAGTGATTTGCGCTAAGCACCTCCCCCTTTCCGATCACCGATGCTCGAATGGCAACCTGAGGATTTAAGGAGTCAAGGAGTTTTTTTACGTTTTGAGCTCTTCGTTGGGAAAGATCGAGGTTGTAAATATCCACCCCAAGGGAATCGGTGCTTCCAACAATTTGGTCGATGGAATATATGCTCGTTTTAAGGTATTTTTTTAGCCGGTTGACTTCACGTGTTGTCAACTGATCTGAGTTGAAGTTAAAACGAACTGCCAGCGAGTCTTGTGCTGCCAGGCACAAAGGAATGAATAGGAAAAAAAAGAGGAGTTTCACATGGGTTGAAACGATTCGTACTAAAACGGTTACACGTTTTCAATGAAGCGATAATTTTCCCGATCCCGTGGAACCCAAATCGTAAATGCTGGCGGGGTTCCCGTACAATTCAATGTTGCCTTCCCCTGAAATCTTGTAAAATAGGCTATCGAGGCATCGGAGGTGAATATCGCCCTTGGAGTCGTTTTCAACTCGGGCAGTGTTTGCCAATAACTCGGTTGCATCAACTTCCATAAGGGCATAATTCCAAAGTTTTAATTCTTGGCATTGTCCTCTTAATTGTACAGATCCACCGCAGGGAAAGTTATTCCAGAAGTAAAAGGTTGTGCACTGAACGTTTAGATCGGCTTGGTTCAACTTACTTTTAAGAATTAAGCCTAACTCATTTGCTACAACAGGTAATTTGCTGCGAATAAAACATGTTTCATTGGCTACGACTTTTGAAATTTTACTAAAATGAACTTTCACATGGATTTTATTGCTCTCAGGGAATAACCAAAGCATTTGATTATCATTCGTTAAGGTTAACGTGTTTTGGCTCAAATGGGGAGTGATTCTCTTCAAAAACCTTTCGTTTCCAATTATTTCCAGTTTGTTGAGGGAATCTTGAATGAGTTCTACATCAAAAACATCGGCTAAGACCAAGGTATCAAAATATCCTTCGATCGGCCGTTCAAGTACTGTGGATTCAGTTTTTTTACAAGCCGTGAATACGACAATTGTAAGAATTAAACTTAGGCAAATGATTGTTTTCATCGTTTAAAGTAATAACCAAAACCAAGTTCCGGGTAATCCAGAATGTGCAAATGGGATTTCATCGTCAGATGTACCAGCAGATTCGGTGTGCAACGCCATCGGATGATTCCACGGTTGTACATTTTTGAGGAGTGTAAAGGATTTTGCAACCCCAAATACCAACCTTCCTGTAAAATGAAACTGAAGTTGCCGTAGGCGATTTCTTGAGAAAGATGAACACCTGTGCTAATTTTATCGAGCGGTTTAAAAACGCTGTTCGGTTTTAAGGTCAATTCTGCCTCCGTTGAGGAATCGTAAAAAATATCCATTCCACCTCCAAAAAACAATTTATAGAAGGCTTTATATTTATATTCAGCGCTGAAAGATGAGGTAAAATAGAGTGTGCTCTGGAGCGCTCGCGTGTGTTTACCTCCGGCAGCATAGATAAAGGCGAATTCGTGGGAGCGCTTATATCGAGGTATTTCAGAACGTATGAAAGCATCCTGTTGACCAAGTCTTTTCGCTAAGCCTGCATGAACATAGAACATGTTTAAACCCAAATTAGGTTCGGCCATGTTGGCATTGGAAAAATGGGCAAAACGCAAACCCATTTCAGCATTAACAGAGGTGGTCAAGGGGAGTTTTAACCCCAACTGGTAGTCAAAATGCATGTTTAAATGCGATCCAATGGAAATGTTGGTTGGATTGGTATGTAAATCAAAACGGAGGGTAGAATACCCCAAGCCAAAGCCAAATTGGTGGAACAGGGAACAGGTTTTACGTCGGAAAAAATAAGTTCGAAAAAAAGGATATACGGCTAATTCATTGCCAAAAACGGAAGGGTTTCCCAAGGTGCTTAAGAACAAGGTGAACCCATACTCCGGGTAACGATATTGCTGTTCAGTAGTGTTTTTTCCGAGTGTTCGTTTGAGCCATGTGATTTCTGCTGACTGAAGCGTTGATTGAGACAAGTAGGCAATATTGCTGTATTCAGGTATGAGCCACCCCTGGTTCCATTTTACGAGAAGATAGGAATTGTTCCGCCAGGTGTTCTGGCTCACGGCCATGGTGACCCAAATTGAAAAAAACGGAACAACAAGGTATTTCACGATTTCCTTTTTCGGGGCTTCCCAACGGTGCTTTCTTCCTCAAATTTAGCCTTCATCGTCGGGTTGTTGTGGGTTAACTTTTTGATAGTTAGGTCTTGGGCCTTATCATTTGCCAAGCGCAGTTGATTTGCTGAGGTTAATAATTCCGATTTTACCTTATGCATTTTTGCGATGGAGGCGTCGATTTCTTTAATGGCCTGCTCAAAATGTGCTGAAGCAGATAGGTAATTCTTGGAGAATCCTTCCTGAAAGTTTGTTAATCGTTCTTCAAAATTCGTAATATCCACATTTTGATTGCGTATTTTGGCCAGTTCCTGCTTGTACGACAATGAATTGAGGGCAGCGTTTCGTAAAAGCGTAATTATTGGAATAAAGAATTGTGGTCGAATTACGTACATTTTATCAAACCGGTAGGAAACATCTACTATTCCTGCATTGTATAAATCGCTATCAGCTTCCAGCATACTTACTAGCACGGCATATTCGCATTTTTTTTCTCGTCGATCTTTATCCAATTCCTTCAAAAAATCTTCGTTTTTCTTTTTGCTGGAGCTGCCTTCGCTTTCGTTTTTCATTTCAAACATAATGGACAAAATTTCAACCTTATTTTCGTCATATTCCCGATAGATGTAATCTCCTTTACTCCCGGAGGAGGCGTCGTTGTCTTTCGAAAATTCGGCCCTGGGGAATGCCGCTGCACGAATTTTATTGAATTCGTTTTCACAATGCAATTCAAGGCTTTCTCCTACCATTTTGGTAGAAAGTTTCATTTTCATGTCCTTTACTTGTTTAATTTCTTCGTCCTTGTATTGAATGATTCCTAAATAACGGGTTTCCTCTGCTTGCATTTGTTGACGCAAGTTGGATTCAAGGTTTTCTTTTTCTAAGTCTTTCGTTAATAATGCATTTTTTAATGTATTGCACTCCTTTTCCAAAGAACCAACCGCTTGAGTCACCGCCAATGTTTTTTCGGTTTCGACGTTATTCAATTTCGCTTGTAATTCGGTTAGTTGTTTTTCTCTCTCCAAGAGGGATTCCCGAATTTTATTTTCGTTTTCTGCCCTAAGTAAAGAAATTTCTTGGTCTTTTTTTGAGAGCTCTGACTCATATTTGTTTTTTAAGGAGGCCTCTGTTAAGGCCACTGTTGATTGTTTATCTTTTTCGGCGGCAGTCATCTTCTCATTAATGTCTTTTTCGAATTCTGAATTTCGTACTTGTTTTACAATTTCAGCAAATCCTGCTTGATCAATGTTAAATACGGAATGGCATTTTGGACAAATTATATCTTTCATGGGGTTTGTGTTTTATACGTTATGGAGGCGTGCACATTTTTTGCTTAAGCATGTCGCACACCCATTTAGGCTGATTTCTTCCGTAAGGCTTCACTTCTGAGCTAGGCTTACCTAAGGCTCATTTCGAAAAGGTTTCAAAATACCCACGCTACTCCTCTTTCCGGGCTACTTTGAATAAACGCGAATCGTATCCGATTTCGTCCGCGAGTGACATAATGAGCTCATCAGTAAGCGGTGCATTTTTTGGGGTTGTAAAATGAACTGCCAGCTGTTCGTCTTTGTAGATGCTTTCTGCCCCTTTTTTTGTGAGTAAGTCCATGAATTTTGGTGAGAGAAAAGGGCACATCAAGGAGTGGGCTTCTGCTGTAACGGTGTAATAAATTTTACTTTGTGCATTTGCACAAAGCACAAATGTTAGACCAAGGATAAGGATTAAGTTTTTCATAGTGAATTTATCTAATAACGGTAATATTTCCATGACGCACGGATGTTCCACTTTCAATCTTATAAAAATAAACGCCTGCTGATAACTCTTTGGAGGATGAATCTAATCCTGTAAATGGAGTTTCATTTCTAGAAAAGCGATACACTAAATTCCCCCAACGGTTGTAAATGGACATCGTGTATTCTAAGCATTCGTCAAGAATTACGTCCATTTCTAAAGCGTCATTCACCCCGTCACCGTCGGCTGTTAAAACGTTCGGAATGGTTTGCTCTTCAAGGGTCTCTTCTGGGATTAAATCAATGTTTTGAGTAACCGAATATACGCATGGGTAGTCGTTGGTCACGATAAAGGTCACAGGGAAGGTACCGGAACTCAGAAATTGGTGTGAATACGTCAAAGAGTCATCTCCTAAATTTTGATTGTCAATGGACCATGTGATATTGAGAATGTTCTCGTTGGCAGGAAACTGACCGCTCAAGGCGGCAATGTAGTCGCAGAGCTGGATATAGGTGAAAGAGGGAATAGGGTTGGTAGGCACCTCTAAGGTTTGAGTAAGCGTATCCAAACACTGTCCTATCTGCGAAGTGATAACCAGGGTCATCGAAGCTAATCCCGATTGATTGTAAGTATGTGAAATCGTAGCATTTTGACTTTGCAGGGGATTCCCATTTACTGACCACTGGCAACTTAATAGGTCATTGAATACGGGATTCACCGTGCTAGTACTTGTGAAATTTACGGTGGTTGAATAACAATCAATGAGATAGGTGAAATCGGCACTCGGAATGGGGTGAGATTGAACGGCTAAAGTATCGGAATTGATACAACCATTTGTATCAACTACTTGCACAATTGCGTTGGAGGTTCCAATGGCCATTGGGTTGTAGTTGTAGTTGTTACCCGCGATTCCGTTCCAACTGTAGGTTACGGGAGAATTCGAGACAGCTGAGAGGATTACGCTATTACCCACGCAAACAAGGGTATCGTTTCCGGCAAAAATATCAGGGCGATCTACGACAAATGAGTCGCTTATAGCACAGAATTCAGGGACATTGTAAGTAGTATAATACATCCCATCTGCGAGGCCATTTGGCACAAAAACTCCTGCATTTGAAACATTGGACCCGCTCCATATTCCACCCGCAGGACTCCCCGTAAAGTTGACAGGGCCCGAACTACTACAAATTAAATCGGGAACGGTGGTTTGAGGATCAATTACATAAATATTTCGAACCATTGTATCCGAGGCTAAACCACAATTTGAGTAGAGATAAATTGTGTAAACGCCAGGGTTTGCAAATACCACCTCGGGATTGGTAGTACCATCAAAATACAAACTATCTATTTGCCACTGTTGAAAACACGTAAGTCCCACAAGGGTAATATTTGTCAACAGCACGGTGTCATTGACGCAAACGGTAGAGTCAGATATGCTAAAATTTGGAATACTGGTACAAGCCTGACAAACGTATTGATCGTTGGGAATAAAATTGAGCGAGCTGATGGCGGGCACATCATGAGTAATGTTAGTCGATTGAATACTACCGGCCGTTGTTGCCGTAAGCGCAACCGGTACCTCAATTAGTTGGGGAGAAAACATTTGACATCCAACCGTGCCCACACTATCAGTTTTGATGAATAGAGGATCGAAGCTTGCATCAACATTCCCAAAATATGGAGAAGTTGTAAACGCGGAAATGTTAAAGCCTGCATCGTTGTTGTATTTGACCCCTATTCCTTTATCGCGATCCTGACCACCGTAAGTCTTACTCCACTGCAAACTACCGTTGCTGGAAAGGGAGAACAATAGGATGTCTTTTTCACTGAGTGGTTCAAAAATGTTTGCCGCTGGGTTTATTCCTGTGCCAAATGAGTTGGTATGCCCAAGAACTGCGTAACCACCGGGGTGTTTAGTGATATCGCGGGATTGATCCCTTTGAGCTCCGCCGAATGCTTTGCTCCAAAGGACAGCGCCATCTGTTAGGGATAGTTTAGCTACTAAAATGTTTTCACTGGCCATTCCTCCGAGGTAGGTTGGGGAAGTTATCACTATGCTATTATCCAGGGTATCTACTAATCCTTTACACGACCAGGTAGTGTGGTCTTGATCAGACCATCCGCTGCCTCCGTAGGTTTTATTCCAGATGAAGTTTCCATTCGCGGTTAATCGAGCGACGGCCACGTCTTTGCCGTTGTTTGCTCCAACGCTTGTCAGTACAATGTCTCCATTGGTAACTTCATCGAGCCAAAGACCCATATCGCCCATGCCATTGATCTGACGACTCCATATAGGTAAGCCTGTATTGTCCGTTCGCATCAGAAAAAGGACTCCACTGTTTCTGCCAAGAGCGATGATATCGCCATTTGATGCCTCAAGGGAATACATCATCCATTCAAAATTATACCGTCGTATCCAAAGGACGTTGCCGTTAGCGTCTATTTTCATATTGAAGGCGCGATAGGTTGATGGAGAACCGGAATAGAGTCCTGAAACTAAGTAGTTTCCATCGTTCATTTGAAATATGCTTTTACCTCCTTCTTGCGCTCCTGTTCCGTAAATTTTAAACCAATCGATGTTACCACAAACATCCAATTTATAGACGTAAATGTCGCAGTCTCCGTGAGAACCGTTTCCTTCGTGCTGCCCCGTCGCTATGAATCCACCATCATCGGTTACCTCCATTTGTAAGGCTCCCTGCATTCCGGAAAGATTGTACTTTCGATAGAAGGTATTGTTCTGCCCAATGGCTAAAAAAACGTTAGATACTAGAGTTAGGAAGAATAAAAATTTAACCATTTATTTTACTTGCTAACGCTAAAGTAAAAAATAAATGTCAAGTTTAAATGGTTAAAATCAATTATTCTGCAAGGTTTCGTTTTAAGAGGTTTTCTCGGTTGGCAAGTGCCATAATAAAGTCTAAAATAAAATTGGTGCGCTTGTGATAAATGTCCCAATCGATAAAAGTGATATCGTCAGTGGGTTGATGGTAGTCTCCGCCTAACATACCGTCGTAAAAAAATACTACGGGGACTCCTTTTTTTGCAAAATTGTAATGATCGCTTCGATAAAAAATACGGTTTGGATCATTTTTTCGATCGAATTTTCCATCCAAGGTGAGCTGCTGGGTGTTGTCGTTGAGGGCTCGCAGTATCAATTGAGTTTCGGAACTAATACGACTTTGGCCAACAATACACACATAATTATTGCTATCGGCGGTAATTCGGTCGGGGTCAATTCGACCGATCATGTCGATGTTGATGTTACAGCTCACCTTATCTAACAGGAGGGTAGGGTGGTCGGAAAAGTGACTGCTACCCCACAGCCCTTTCTCTTCTCCGCTGAACGCTATAAAAACGACGGTTCTTTGCGGCCCTACGCCTGTTTTCTTGAGCCGCATCAAAGCTCCGGCCATAGCCAATAATGCAGCAGTACCGCTGCCATTGTCGTCTGCGCCGTTGTAAACAATGCCGTCGTCGATTCCCAGATGGTCATAGTGCGCTGAAACCACGACATATTCATTGGGAAAGGTGCTTCCATCAATGTGTGCGATGATGTTGTATGCTTTGAGGTTTTCTTGAGGAGTGCGGTACTCTTGCCGGTATTTTTTACCATTACCCGGGCTAAGTCCAAGGCGTAGGAATTCCTTTTCCAAGTAAACCGCTGCTTTTTCGATCCCGGGAGTGCCGGTTTCGCGGCCTTCCATTGCGTCGCTTGCCAAAACCTTCAAATGCCTTTGCAGGTCAATCAATGCGACCGTATCGATGGATTTTTGGCAAAATGAAAGTGTAAGGGCAAAAAAGAATGCCAAGGAAAATAAAGTTTTCATGCTACAAGGAACTTTGAAACGGGTCATGGTTACAAGTTTACCTAAAAAATGGTTGCCTCAGGATTATCCAATCGAACCATTCGTTGGTTAGGGTGTTTTGAAAATATGGGATATCGTATGCTATTTGTAGGTTTGTTCTGGTCTTTTGCGTTGCACGCCCAGGACTTACGAACCTTCAACGCGGAACGGAACAAGCGCGATCAAGCGTTGATGCTGAGCTTAGGTTCTTGGGCCAGCGCCAATGCCGTCACCGGAGCCATCGGATGGACAACGGCCAAGAATCCCGAGACGAAGGCATTTCATCAGATGAACGTCATGTGGAATGCGGTAAATCTCGGTTTGGCGATTCCGGGGTATTTGAGAGCGCGCAATGCGAAGGCGGTTATGTCCTTGTCGGCGACCTTGAACGAGCAGCAAAAAACGGAGCGCATTTTTCTTTTCAATACCGGCTTGGATATTGCTTACATCACCGCTGGGTTTTTATTACGCAGCATGGCGCTTAATAACCAAGCCAAAGCAGACCAACTCAACGGTTTTGGTAAAGGGCTCATACTTCAAGGTTCTTTTCTTTTTGCTTTCGATCTAACGGCCTTCGCTATTCACCATCGGCATGGAAAGCAAGTCTTGAGAATGGTTGAGGAGAAGGAATAGGGATTAATATACACGCTACTTTTTTACCGCACCCTTCGGTACGCCCTGCGGACTACTCAGGGTACGTCAATGTAGCAAAAAGCTCGGTGCAGGGTTTAAGGAACGGCGCTCCACCCCTGAAAACTGACCGTTTCGGCGATCCTTCGGCTTCCTCACAGTACCCAGTTTTCAGTTCGCTTTACTTGTCCCTTAAACATGCGCCAACGGCATTCAACGTTTTCCGGCACTCGGATGTTTTGGTTTCAGCGCCGAACTGAGCCGCTTTTTTTTTGGAGGTAGTTGAAAAATCACCGACAAAACAGCGGCTCAGGAGGGGATGAAATGGTTCGATTGAAGTGGAATTGTAAGAGGGGAATAATTTCCGAACCAAGAAGCAATCCCGTGCCTTGATTTTTTGTTTCTTTTGTACCAAGACAAAAGAAAGTCTCCTCTTCCCTACATATTCCTGCGGTACTGACCGCCCACCTCAAACAAGGCCTCCGTGATTTGTCCCAAGGACGCGTACTTGCAGGCTTCCATCAGTTGCTCAAACATGTTGCGGTTGTTGATGGCGGCTTCTTGCACTTTACGGATTTGTTCTTGCGCAGCAGCTCCATGCGTGCGCTGTAATTGTTCCAACATGCTGATTTGGTAGACTTTTTCTTCTTCGGTAGCACGAATTACTTCCTTGGGCAATACCGTAGGCGATCCTTTCGAACTCAAAAAGGTGTTCACCCCAATGATGGGAAATTCCCCGGTATGTTTTAGGGTCTCGTAATACAGGGATTCCTCCTGAATTTTGGACCGTTGATACATCGTTTCCATCGCCCCCAATACGCCGCCTCTTTCGGTAATTCGGTCGAATTCCGAAAGCACAGCCTCCTCAACCAAATCGGTTAATTCATCGATGATAAAAGATCCTTGAAGTGGATTTTCGTTTTTGGCAAGACCCAGCTCACGGTTGATGATTAACTGTATTGCCATCGCTCTACGCACCGATTCTTCCGTTGGCGTAGTGATCGCCTCATCGTAGGCATTCGTGTGCAAGGAATTGCAATTATCGTAGATGGCGTATAAAGCCTGCAAGGTCGTTCGAATGTCGTTGAAGTCAATCTCTTGGGCGTGCAAGGAGCGTCCGGAGGTTTGGATGTGGTATTTCAACATCTGCGCTCGCGCATTGGCGCCGTATTTTTTGGCCAGGGCTTTCGCCCATATCCGTCTTGCCACACGGCCAATGACGGCATACTCAGGATCAATGCCGTTCGAAAAGAAGAACGAAAGGTTGGGTCCGAAGTCGTTGATGTTCATGCCTCGACTCAAATAATACTCCACGTAGGTAAATCCGTTCGCGAGGGTGAAGGCTAGCTGGGTTATAGGATTAGCACCCGCCTCTGCAATATGGTACCCGGATATGGATACCGAATAAAAGTTCCGCACCGCGTGGTCGATAAAATACGACTGCACGTCGCCCATTAACCGCAAGGCAAACTCTGTGGAGAAAATACAGGTATTTTGGGCTTGGTCCTCTTTAAGGATATCGGCTTGTACCGTTCCGCGAACTTGTTTTAAGGTATCGGCTTTGATCTGTGCGTAAACGTCTGCTGGTAAGACTTGGTCTCCCGTTACCCCAAGAAGCATGAGGCCTAATCCATCGTTTCCTTCGGGCAGTTCACCCTGGTAACGCGGTCGCTCCGTGCCTTTCTCGCGGTACATGGCGGCAATCTTTGCTTCCGTTTCCTCGCTTAAGCCCTGTTTGCGTATGTACTTTTCACAATTTTGGTCAATGGCGGCATTCATGAAAAAACCAAGGAGCATGGGCGCAGGCCCGTTGATGGTCATCGATACTGAGGTATTTGGATGACTTAAATCGAAACCTGAATACAGTTTTTTGGCATCGTCCAAACAACAGATCGATACCCCCGAATTGCCAATTTTACCGTAAATGTCCGGTCGAGTAGCCGGATCATTTCCATACAACGTAACCGAGTCAAAGGCCGTGGAAAGGCGTTTTGCTGGCATTCCCAAGCTTACATAATGAAATCGCTTGTTGGTTCGTTCAGGTCCTCCTTCACCGGCAAACATCCTTGTAGGGTCTTCGCCTTCTCGCTTAAAGGGAAATAAACCAGAAGTGTAAGGAAATTCTCCAGGAAAATTTTCTTGCAAAACCCATCGTAGAATGTCGCCCCAACTCGTATACCTGGGTATGGCTACTTTGGGTATCTGTTTGTGAGAAAGCGATTTCGTATGGGTATTGATGCTTAAAACTTTGTCACGGACTTTAAATTGATATTCCGGGTTCTTAAACGTTTGTTTTTTAGCGTCCCAATTTTGCAGGATTCCCCAATTTTTAGGGTCAAAGTTCAGTTTTTTTTGTTCCAAAAGTTCTTGAATTTCTTTGATTAATCGGTCTTTATCGGATAAGTTACTTTTGGCTAATGTATCTATGGAACTTTGTAATCCCTGCAATTGGTTGGCAACTTCCACCTGTTGGTCAACCCACTGATCGTAAGTTCGGTTGTTTTCTGATATTTCGGATAGATAGCGCGTGCGATCGGGCGGAATGACGAAAATTTTCTCCGACATTTCGCGGGTTATTTCGAAGGTCGATGCTAAGGAAGCCCCCGTTTTTTCGACTACCTTATCCATGACAATCTTGTACAACGTATTCATTCCAGGGTCGTTGAATTGTGAAGCAATGGTGCCGTGAACGGGCATTTCATCCAGGGGTTTATCCCATAAATTGTGGTTGCGTTGGTATTGTTTGCGAACATCTCGCAGGGCATCCAAAGCTCCACGCTTGTCAAACTTATTCAAGGCAATCACATCGGCAAAATCCAGCATGTCGATTTTCTCTAATTGCGTTGCTGCGCCGTATTCCGGGGTCATTACGTACAACGCTACATCGCTGTGGTCCAGGATTTCAGTATCCGATTGACCAATGCCTGAAGTTTCTAAAATTATTAAATCAAACCCTGCAACTTTCAGGATTGAAATGGCTTCAGCGACGTGCTTCGAAAGGGCTAAGTTGGATTGTCGTGTCGCCAAGGATCGCATGTACACGCGGTCGCTTTTAATGGAGTTCATTCGAATCCTGTCGCCCAACAAGGCGCCGCCTGTTTTGCGTTTGGAAGGATCGACTGAAACAACGGCAAGGTGTTTTTCGGGAAAATCGATCAAAAACCTGCGTACCAATTCATCCACCAGAGAAGATTTTCCTGCACCGCCGGTTCCTGTAATCCCTAAAACGGGGGTAGCAATAGTTTCCGCTCGGGTGCGGATAGCGTTCAAGTCCAATTCGTGTTTTGCCGCATAGTTTTCTGCTGCGGAAATCGCGCGAGCGATTTTGGGCACTTCGGCAACGGTAAATTCTGTGCTGTGCTCGGGCAAGGTTTCTCCTAGCGGGAAATCGCATTGTTGCACTAAATCGTTGATCATACCTTGTAATCCCAGAGTTCGGCCATCGTCGGGGTGATAAATGCGAGCAATACCGTAGGCATGAAGTTCATCAATTTCTGAAGGCAGTATAGTTCCTCCGCCACCGCCAAAAATTTTTATATGCGGGGCTCCTTTTTGCTGCAGCAAGTCGAACATGTACTTGAAATACTCCATGTGCCCTCCTTGGTAGGAGGTCATGGCAATAGCTTGAACGTCTTCTTGTATGGCACAATTGACCACTTCTTCTACCGAACGATCGTGTCCAAGATGGATTACTTCACAACCGGTTGCCTGAATGATTCTTCGCATGATGTTGATGGCAGCATCGTGTCCATCGAACAAGGAGGCTGCAGTTACTATGCGAATTTTATGTTGGGGCAGGTATGGGCTTACGGGTTCCATGGTTATATTTATGCCGTAAAATTAAGGAATTTTAGCCGTTCATAAGTGCTTCGAATTCGGCTTCTGTTGAGGGGGCATAAGGAGGTGCCGCTTCGACCATTTCCTGGATTCGGATTTTTTCAAAGTAGGTTTTAGCCTGCACTTCATGCACCAAAGTTTTAGATCCAAGGCACTGTATTTCAATGAAATGTTCGTAGTCCGAAATTTTATACAGGTTTTTTCCGCTGGTATGTTTCCGGTATAGAGGGAAAATCATGCTTGTTGTTGAATGAACTCAATGGCAATTTTATTGAAAGCTTCGGGTTGTTCGACATTTACTACATGACCGCAATCTTGGACAATTTCCAACTGCATGTTGGGGTTGCCGTGCACAATGTCTTTGGCCGGTCCCACAAATAAGTGGTCTTCGCTGCCCATGATGTACAATGCCTTGTCGTCTTTGTTTTGGTGATGCAGGTAGTTTAAATACTTCGCGACTCGGTTTGTAAGTTTGAACCAGCGATTGAATTCTTTTTTCGTGAGTTGTTTAGCCTCTTCGATAAAAATACTTCGCGACTCCTTGTGGTTATCTTTTGGCATAATGATGTTGGCAAATAACTTGTATAAAGTCATGTGAGGAAGAATAGGTTGTAAGGTTCTTCCCAATTTAAGAAAGAACCGCGACTTTACATCGAGTTGGGTTACAGCTCCCGCGAAAATCATAGATTTCACTAATTGCGGATAGTTTAAGGCAACCTGACGGATGATGATACTGCCCAAGGATAACCCTATAAAATGTGCTTTTTTAATGTTCAGGAATTCTAAGACTTCGGCGACATCTTTGGCGATGAGTGCGAAAGAATATTTAGCTATGTGAGGTAGGTTTTGCGACTTTCTGTGACCACGGAGATCGATTAACAGCAAGTTAAAATGTTCATTGAATGCTCGGGTCTGTTTAAACCAAACGTTGGAACTCCCCCCAAAACCATGGATAAATACGGCCCACTCAGAACTGTTGGGATTTAATAGAATTTTGTGATGGAGCATATGTAAAAATAGAAAAAGGGCCTGTTAAAACCCTTTTTCACGCTGTTTAATTTCCGTTACTTTTTATCGCTTACCTCTTCAAAGTCAACGTCCGTAACCTCATCTTCGGGATTCCCCGCCTCCGCAGTTGTACTTGAATCGTTTCCAGCGGCTCCCTGAGCATTCGATGCATTGTACAGGTCTTGGGAAGCAGCTTGAAACACTTGGTTTAGTTTTTCCATTGCAGGCTCTAAATTTTCCATGTTTTTAGCTTCGAACTCCTTTCTTAACTCATTCAGGGCATCTTCTATTGCTTGTTTTTTGTCGGCAGGGATTTTGTCTCCGTATTCTTTTAGCTGACGTTCTGTTTGGAAAAGGGTTGAATCAGCCTTGTTGATTAAGTCTGCTTCATCTCGTCTTTTCTTGTCCGTGTCAGCATTAGCTTGAGCCTCAGCTTTCATGCGCTCGATTTCCGCATCACTTAAGCCCGATTTGGATTCAATTTTGATGGATTGCTCCTTTCCTGTGCCTTTGTCTTTTGCCGAAATATTCATGATACCATTGGCATCAATGTCAAAGGTTACTTCAATTTGGGGTACACCTCGGGGCGCAGGTGGTATGTCAGCCAATTGGAATCTCCCAAGGGTTTTGTTATCGGCAGCCATGGAGCGCTCACCTTGCAGTACATGGATATCTACAGCAGGCTGGCTGTCAGCGGCAGTGGAGAAAACCTCCGACTTCTTTGTGGGAATTGTGGTATTCGCATCAATTAACTTGGTAAAAACGCCTCCCATGGTTTCGATACCTACCGATAAGGGAATTACGTCCAACAATAACACGTCTTTCACTTCACCCGTTAATACGCCTCCCTGGATAGCAGCACCAACGGCTACTACCTCGTCCGGATTGACGCCCTTCGAGGGGGCTTTCCCGAAAAACTTTTCGACAGCATCTTGGATAATGGGAATTCTCGTCGAACCTCCAACTAAAATGATTTCGTTAATGTCTTTTGGACTCAAGCCGGCATTCTTCAATGCTGATCGACATGGAGCGATGGTTCGTTCCACTATGGTGGAAATCAATTGCTCAAATTTCGCCCGTTGCAAAGTTCTAACCAAGTGTTTTGGTATACCATTTACTGGCATTATGTAAGGCAAATTAATCTCACTCGATGTGGTTGAGGACAGTTCGATTTTGGCTTTTTCTGCAGCCTCTTTTAAACGTTGTAGCGCCATCGGATCCTCGCGAAGGTCAATGCCTTCTTCCGCTTTGAATTCTTCAGCTAACCAGGTAATTATCGCGTTATCGACATCATCGCCTCCTAAATGCGTATCACCGTCTGTAGATAATACCTCAAATACGCCGTCTCCCAATTCTAGAACCGACACGTCGTGAGTACCACCGCCAAAATCGAATACTACGATTTTTTGGTCTATGCCCTTTTTGTCAAGACCGTAAGCTAGAGCTGCTGCAGTGGGTTCGTTGATGATTCGTTTAATGGTGAGTCCGGCAATTTCTCCGGCTTCTTTCGTAGCCTGACGTTGAGCATCATTAAAATATGCTGGTACTGTAACAACCGCTTCAGTGATTTCGGTTCCTAGATAGTCTTCGGCGGTTTTTTTCATTTTTTGTAAAATGATGGCCGAAATTTCTTGAGGAGAGTATAATCGATCATCGATTTTCACCCGAGGCATATTGTTATCGCCTTTGACCACCTCGTAAGGAACGCGTTTGATTTCTCTTTTCGATTCATCGTAGCTGCTTCCCATGAAGCGTTTGATTGAATAAATTGTTTTTTTCGGATTGGTGATTGCCTGACGCTTTGCAGGATCTCCGACCTTACGCTCGCCTCCTTCTACAAATGCAACAACCGATGGCGTTGTTCTCTTTCCTTCTGAATTGGTAATAACCACCGGCTCATTACCTTCCATGACTGATACGCATGAGTTCGTGGTACCTAAGTCAATTCCAATTATTTTTCCCATTTTATGTTATTTAAATTTTAACGTTGAGAATGGCTCAAGGAACGTGCCATCAGGAAGAGTATGACAAACAAGGAAAAATTTTCAAAAATCAGTGACGATTTGTCATAAATAGCACGATAAATTCTAAATTTTGTGCCGTTTTTACAAGTTTTATCCGGTAGTTGATCGTGCAATGCCCCGTTTCACGATGAAAGGACTTAATCTTAAAGATGGATGACCTCACCGTATGCGGCAGCTGCGGCTTCCATAATAGCCTCAGACATGGTAGGATGGGGGTGCACCGTTTTGATCAAATCCATGCCGGTAGTTTCCAATTTGCGGATGGCCACGATTTCTGCAATCATTTCAGTTACGTTGGCTCCAATCATGTGGGCCCCTAAAAGCTCTCCGTATTTTGCGTCGAAAATTAATTTTACAAAGCCGTCCTTTGCTCCGGCAGCACTGGCCTTTCCAGAAGCAGAGAAAGGAAATTTCCCGATTTTAACGTCAAGTCCTGCAGCTATGGCGGCTTTTTCAGTCATGCCTACCGAAGCGACTTCAGGAGAGCAATAGGTGCAACCGGGCACGTTGTTATAATTAAGCGGATCAGGATGATGACCTGCCAATTTTTCAACGCAGATTATTCCTTCGGCTGAGGCTACATGCGCTAAAGCCGGCCCTGGCACTAAATCTCCGATGGCATAGTAACCGGGAATGTTGGTTTGATAAAATTCGTCGACCATAATTTTTCCTTTATCTTGAATGATGCCAACTTCTTCTACACCTAATTCTTCAATGTTGGCTTGCACACCAACTGCAGACAATACCACATCGCATTCTATTTTTTCTTCTCCTTTCGAAGTTTTAACCGTAACAACGCACCCTTTCCCTTTTGTGTCAACAGATTCCACTGAAGTCTCGGTCATAATAGTAATACCTGATTTCTTGAACGATTTTTCAAGTTGCTTGGATACATCTTCATCCTCCAACGGAACGATATTTGGCAGGTATTCAATAAGGGTAACTTCCGTTCCCATAGCATTGTAAAAATAAGCGAATTCCACCCCAATCGCGCCTGAACCCACCACCACGAGTTTTTTCGGTTGTTGGGTAAGTGTCATGGCTTGTCGATAACCAATAATTTTGTTTCCGTCTTGAGGCAGGTTTGGAAGTTCTCTAGAACGCGCACCTGTCGCAATAATCACGCCCTTTCCAGCACCATAACTTGTTGACTTACCTGCTTCATCGACTACAATAACTTGTTTGTTAGGAGCAACTTTGGCTGTTCCTTTGAGGACATCGATTTTATTTTTTTTCATTAAGAATTGGATACCTGCGCTCATGCCATTGGCGACATCCCGGGAACGCTTCACAACGGCACCGAAATCAGCAGAGGCTTCTTTTACGGCAATTCCGTAATCAGCCGCATGCTGCAGGTATTCAAAAACTTGCGCGCTTTTTAGCAACGCCTTAGTTGGGATACAGCCCCAATTTAAACAAATTCCCCCTAGCGATTCCCTCTCAATAATGGCTGTTTTCATTCCTAATTGTGAGGCTCTTATTGCTGTAACATAACCGCCCGGACCACTTCCGATAACTATAATATCATAATTCATACCCTTTTATTTGGGATCAAAATTAACGAAAATAGCTGAATGCATAAGTATCGGGCAGGTTGCGTTTTTATCGCATGAAAGGTTAAATTTCCTCAATTTCCCGATGTTAGTTACAAGGATTGTTTCTGGTAAGATATGGTAAAGAGCGAAAAAGTGTATAAAATTTGCGGCCATTAGAGTTTTTTTTTCGATCAACGATTAAACAGCTGAATTGATCAAGATCGGAGGCGTTTTTGGCTGATGAAATTGCTTAAAGCCCAACACCTTGGGTTAGATGTTACAACGAAGAAATTTTTACACTTAATTACTTTCGTTTTGTGCATTTGTAATATATTTGCAAAACGCAACTTAGTTGCATTAATGAATTCTATGTACAAGTATCTTCTGTTCTTTACTCTTTTTTACTTAAACTTGACCGGAAATGCTCAGGCCATACAAGTCACCGTTTTAGACAGTACGGGCAAACTTCCGATTTCTGGGTGTACGGTGTATTTTCCTCACTCAGATCAAAGTTACATTACAGATGCCGCAGGAAGAATTCAGTGCACCTCTTGTAAAAGCGGGTTGAATCCTGTTAAAGTGGTGGCGGCAGGTTACCGTATTTTTTACGATGAACTTTCATTCGACGCTCCCAATGTGACTGTTTATTTATTGGCTAAACACCTTGACCTACATGAAGTAACGGTTTCTTCAGGTGCAATGGTGTTGAAGAATAAGAATCCGTTCCATGTAGAAAGCCGAAAGTTATCGGATTTAAACGCTATTTCTTCGGTTAATTTAGGCGAGCTAATAGGTAAAATTCCGGGTGTTTACGCAGCACCCTTGGGCAATGGTATTAGTAAGCCGGTGATCCGCGGCATGCAAGGTATGCGTATTGTTACTCTATTAAACGGGATGCGGCTAGAGGCACAGCAGTGGGGAGGGGATCATGGTATAGGGCTTACTTCTCTCGGTATTTCAGGCGCTGAAGTGATCAAGGGGCCGTCTACCTTGTTGTACGGCGCGGACGCCTTGGGAGGGGTTATCTATCTGGTAGACGCTCCGTTCGTTCCGCTCGGGTCCAGGGCAGTAGACGCAGGCGTGGAAGCATTCTCAAATTCTATGGGTGGAAGAGTTCAGGTAATGTTTCGGGAATCCTACAAACGATTTCGTTGGTTATTTGCATTGAATTATTCGAACCACGCAGATTTTCAATTGCCAAACGGAACTTTTGCCAAAAATTCAAGGTTTAACGACATCGGTGGAAAACTCAACCTTTCATATTCTGGAAAGCGAGGCCTCTATGCCTTAAGATATACAATGAGTCATTCGATAGTCGGAATTCCCGGCCATACGCACGACTCAACAGCAACCCCATTAACTTTTCAGGTGGAAGAACGTGGTAGAAACTACGAATTACCGGCACAATATTTCCAAAACCATTTGCTCCAGGCAAGTGCGCATTGGTACCTTGATAAGTCAGACCTGCAGTTGATGATGGGAGGTACCGCAAATCGCCTAATTGAATACGATGAAAAAATAAGCGTTCCCTCATTGAGCATGTTGCTTTCGAATACCATTGCACAGTTTAAATGGACTTATAAATGGACTTCCAAGATTCGCTCAATTACAGGCTTTCAAGGCATGTTTCAGGACAATTCGAATGTTAAGAACCCGTCTGACACGTTGATTCCGAATGCTCAGGTACTGGATGCGGGTATTTTTACTTCCCTAACTGCCGACTTCGGTAAATGGAACTTGCAAGGAGGTATTCGGTATGATTTTCGGGGATTAAATGTGGATATGCAAGGTCAACCGGCATTAAATTATTACGGATTTAATGGAACTTTCGGGGCGGTTCGATCTTCTGGCAAGAGCATTTTAAGGGCGAATGTGTCCACTGGTTTTCGTGCCCCACACCTCACGGAATTGTTTTCAGACGGATACCATCATGGTGCACTGAGGTATGAGGTTGGAAAAAAAGACCTAAAGTCTGAAAAGGCAACCCAATTAGACTTAACATTCGAACGTCAAACCGAACACGGAGTATTGTTGGTCAATCCCTTTGGCAATTATGTGAGAGATTACATCTATTTAGAATCGCTTGATACGTTAATGGAGGGAATTCCTGCTTTTTCTTACGTTCAAAATAACCAGGTGTTATTTTACGGGTTGGATTTAGGATTCCATTTTCACCCTCATTTCGCCCACAGACTTCATTGGGAAGTTTCGGTTTCATACATTGCCGTAAATGCTTTGGGTGACAGTTCCGTTTCTCTCATTCCTCAGCCTCGATTGATGAATTCCCTTCGCTATGAACTGAATTTGGGTAAAAAAGTAAGTTTGAGGGATTTCGTGGTCCAATCGACCTTAATGGGGCCTCAAAATCAAGTTGCCTTCAATGAAACCGCATCACCAGCTTACCACGTACTAGACGCTGCGATCAGCGTTGTTTTTGGAAAGAAAGAAGCACTTACCTTAAAAGCAGGTGTCCGCAATTTGCTGAATACGTACTACATTGATCATCTTTCGCGTTTGAAAAACATTCAAATGCCTTTTCCAGGAAGAAACGCATACTTGAGTGTTTCTTACGCCTTAACTAGTAATTTTAAATCCTCAATACCATGAAAGTAATTTTAATGACGTTCTCGTTTGCCCTTGCCTTTGCCTTCGTTTCTTGTAAAAAGAACAAATGTGCAGACTGCCATTATGATAAGGATGGCGCCGAAATTGAAATCGGTGAAAAATGCGGCGATGAAATAGAAGAACTGGAAGCTAACGGCTACACAGATTCTACTGGCACATACGTTGTGCATTGTGGACATTAAAGTCTGCTTGTCGACCTCTTATAAAATCCCGTTTACGGGATTTTTTTTTGTTCAATCTGTAAATTGAGGTCTTGAGATATTGATTATTTTTGTACAAATTCATCTATGGAATTAAGTGTGCAGAAGGCAGCAACTTTGGAACAGGCTCGCGATCTTGGGTTAACTGCAGAAGAGTTCGAGGCCATTCAAGGAATTTTAGGGAGAACTCCAAATTTTACCGAAACTGCCGTGTATTCCGTCATGTGGTCGGAGCACTGCTCTTATAAAAACTCCATTCTTTGGTTGAAAACGCTTCCTAAAGACGGCCCTCATATGCTGGTTAAGGCGGGAGAAGAAAATGCAGGTATTGTGGATATTGGCGATGGACTAGGATGTGTTTTCAAGATTGAATCGCATAATCATCCGAGTGCTTTGGAACCCTATCAAGGTGCTGCAACAGGTGTGGGGGGTATCAATCGCGATATTTTTACCATGGGTGCTAGGCCTATTGCGCAACTGAATTCCTTGCGTTTTGGTGATTTGAACCTACCAAGAACTAAGTGGCTCGTAAAAGGAGTTGTTAAAGGCGTTGGAGATTACGGAAATGCTTTCGGAATTCCTATTGTCGGGGGCGAGGTTTTTTTTGACAGTTCTTTTAATACAAATCCCTTGGTTAATGCGTTTTCTGCCGGATTAATCGATACCAAGAAAATTATTTCAGCAACGGCTAAAGGAGTTGGAAATCCCGTGTTCATTGTGGGGTCTGCCACCGGTAAAGACGGAATTGCAGGAGCCGCTTTTGCATCGAAAGATATCACGGAGGACTCAGCGAATGATTTACCCTCCGTTCAAGTCGGGGATCCTTTTATGGAAAAACTGCTTTTGGAGGCGACCATGGAGTTGGCTCAAACGGATGCTGTTGTAGGAATGCAGGACATGGGGGCTGCCGGAATCACCTGTTCTACCACAGAAATGTCCGCATCGGGTGGGGTTGGAATGGACATTTATTTGAATAAAGTACCCACGCGTCAAGCGAACATGCTTCCTTACGAAATCCTTCTATCGGAGTCGCAAGAGCGAATGCTGGTAGTAGTTCATCAAGGAAAAGAATCTGTCGTAACCTCAATTTTTGAAAAGTGGGATTTGCACGCTGAACAGATAGGCCATGTCACGGAAACCGGACGCGTTAGGTATTTTATGAACGATGTTCTCGTAGGGGATGTTCCTGCTGATTCCCTGGTTTTAGGGGGTGGAGCACCTCAATATCGCAGAGAATATGCAGAACCGGCTTATTTTAGGGAGGCACTTAGTTTCAAGTCCGATTCAATTCCGGTTCCAAAGGACCTTAAAAATATTGCCTTTCAGTTACTGGGTTTACCAAATATTGCTTCAAAACGTTGGGTTTACGAACAATACGATTCCATGGTGGGCACGGTCAATATGTCCACAAATGCACCAACGGATGCGGCTATTGTGTCAGTGAAAGGCACAAAAAAAGCACTCGCGATGACGGTAGATTGTAACTCTCGATACGTCCATGCAAACCCCGAGGTTGGGACCATGATTGCCGTAGCGGAAGCGGCTAGGAATATTACCGTTTCAGGGGGTGTGCCTTCTGCGGTTACCAACTGCTTGAACTTCGGAAACCCGCATAATCCTGAGAGTTACTGGCAATTCGTCGGATCCATTAAGGGAATGAGTGCTGCTTGCATAAAGTTTTCGACTCCCGTAACCGGAGGAAATGTTTCTTTTTATAATCAAAGCATAATTGGGGGCAAAGAAGTTCCTGTTTTTCCAACACCAACTATTGGTATGATAGGGGTTTTAGAGGATAAAAATCGGTGTATGACCTTGGATTTTAAGGACAAGGGCGATTTGATATATCTGGTTGGAAATTATACCGATGATTTTAGTTGCTCCGAATATTTGTATTCCATTCATGGAATTAAGTTATCCCCCGTGCCTTACTTTGACTTGGATAAGGAGTATGAAATGCAGGCAACCGTCCGAAAAATGATCGACTTAGGATTGATTAATGCTGCTCACGATGTTGCAGACGGTGGTCTTTTTGTCACCCTTACGGAAATGGGCTTGCCCCGAGGCTTAGGATTTGATATTGAAACGGATATGGAGGTAAGAACCGACGCATTTTTATTTGGGGAAGGACAGGGGAGAGTGGTCGTGACACTTCCCGAGGAAAAACGCGATCAATTCAACGAATTCTGGAAAAAAGCCACGGTTCCGGTAGTATTATTGGGTCACGTCACGAAAGGTAAATTGCAAATTGATTTAGAACCTTTTGGTTTTATCGATGAAGCGCGCGATATTTACATGAATGCTTTAGGGCAAAAAATAGAAAATTAAATGGAATACAATACCACGAGAGGGGCACTTCTCCTTCCAGAGTATGGGAGAAACGTTCAAAACATGATTGCTCATGCCTTGGAAATAGCAGATCGCAAGGAACGAAATAGGGCTGCTCAGGCAATCATTGAAGTAATGGGCCAATTAAATCCTCATCTACGTGACGTAGATGATTTTCGTCATAAACTATGGACGCACCTGTTCGTTATGTCAAACTTTCAATTGGACGTGGATTCCCCGTACGATACACCAAAGGCAGAGTCGCTAAAGGAAAAGCCACAACGAGTTGAGTATCCCAATAGCAATATTAAATACGGTCATTATGGAAAGTATATACAAGAGATATTGGAGTCGGCTTCAACCATCGATTCGTTGGAGGAGAGGGAATATCTGAAAATTACCATGGCGAATTTTATGAAAAAACAATTTTTGGCATATAATAACGATACGGTCGAAAACAATGTAATTGCTAATCAGTTAAAAGAATTATCAAAGGGAGCCCTTGTTTTGGAAAATCCGGATGAATTGATGAACACCAACGTCTTACTTAAATCAATGGGCATTGGAACTGCGAATAAAAAATTCAATAAGAACTTTAAGCAAAAACAAAAGAAAAAATTTAGGAAATAATGCCATCTTTCGAAATTCATGGAGGAAAGTGCTTGAAGGGGGATTTATATCCTCAAGGAGCAAAGAATGAAGCGCTTCAGGTTCTGTGTGCACCCTTGCTAACCCCAGAAAAAGTCACCATTTCCAATGTTCCAGACATCATTGATGTTAATAAATTAATAAGCCTCTTGCAAACTATGGGGGTGAAGGTGGAAAAAGTCGAGAAAGGAACTTACATTTTTCAGGCGAAAGACATTGATTTATCGTATCTCGAAACCGAAGACTTTAAGAAGCGTGCTTCATCACTTCGGGGGTCAATCATGATTGTTGGTCCTTTATTGGCTCGGTTTGGCAAGGGCTTTATCCCAAAACCCGGCGGGGATAAAATTGGTCGCCGTCGATTGGATACTCACTTTGAGGGTTTTACCCTTCTTGGTGCAAAATTTAACTACGACGCAGGAGAGCACTTTTACTCTATTGAAGCAAAACAATTAAAGGGAACTTTTATTCATTTAGATGAGGCATCTGTCACAGGTACTGCAAATATTTTGATGGCGGCTGTTATGGCGGCTGGAAAAACCACTTTCTACAATGCTGCCTGTGAACCCTACATTCAACAATTGTGTAAAATGCTGAATTCTATGGGAGCCAAAATTACCGGTGTTGGTTCTAACTTGTTACAGATTGAGGGAGTGAAAGAGCTTAAAGGCTGTTTTCACAGAATTTTGCCTGATATGATCGAAATAGGTAGTTTTATCGGATTAGCTGCAATGACCCAATCGGAAATTACCATTAAAGATGTAAGTTGGGACAACCTTGGAATCATTCCCAACGTTTTTCGCAGATTAGGGATAAAATTGGAGCGAAGGGGAGATGATATCTTTGTCCCAAGGCAAGAAAATTACGAGATTGACACCTTCATCGATGGTTCAATTTTGACCATCTATGACGCTCCTTGGCCCGGTTTTACCCCGGATTTATTGTCGATTATTTTGGTGGTCGCTACCCAAGCAAAAGGTTCTGTTTTAATTCACCAAAAAATGTTTGAGTCGCGCTTATTTTTCGTGGATAAATTGATTGATATGGGAGCACAAATAATTCTCTGCGATCCACATCGAGCAACGGTAATAGGTTTAAACCGCGAACATCAATTAAAGGGAATCTCGATGACTTCTCCTGATATAAGGGCGGGGGTGTCGCTGTTAATCGCAGCGCTTTCAGCGAAAGGAAAAAGCGTAATTCACAATATCGAACAAATCGATAGAGGATACCAGGATATCGAAATCCGCTTGAACAATATCGGAGCAGATATTCGGAGAATACGATGAATAAATTTAGATTATTTGCCTTACTTGGTGTTTGCGTAGTGATAGCGTGTGCCTCCTTTGTCTTTGTTGAGAAAAATAGCGTTCCCAATGGACTCGCTCCAGAAATTACCATGGTTTCTCCTTCGGGTAAAAAATTGAAACTTTCCAAATTACGGGGAAAAATGGTGCTTATAGATTTTTGGGCATCATGGTGCGGACCGTGCAGAAAGGAAATGCCGAATGTGGTGGAGGCCTACCGGAAATACAAAAAAAAGCGCTTTCAACAAGGTAAGGGTTTTACCGTATTTAGTGTTTCGTTAGATCGCGAGGCCTCCCTGTGGAAACAAACTATTGAGTCCGATAACATGACGTGGAAATACCATGGACTTGATGAGGGAAACGCAATCTCCGACCTTTACGGGGTTAATTCCATACCAACTGCATTTTTAATTGACGGCACAGGAGAAATCATTGCAAAAGGAAATGAGCTAAGGGGACTGAACCTGCATATCACATTGGATAAGCATTTAAGAGAATGAGTTAAATCCTATCGAGCACGAATTTAATCAGGTTTTGCATTGCATCTTGGTATCCTTTGGAAAACGTGGTTTTTGGCCTGTTAGCAATGCCCAAACAAATGGTGGCACAACGATGTCCGAGGCTTTTTCCAAGGGCAAATAAGGCCGAACTTTCCATTTCGAAATTGATAAGCCGTAAGTTATTTTCCGAGAAATATTGTGCCTTTAATTGAATGCCTTCTAGCTTAGTCCCAAGCCTCAAGGCACGACCTTGCGGACCATAAAAACCAGAACTGGTTATTGTAATCCCCGGAAAACATTGAGAACCTGTTAGCGCATAGGTAAGGTTGTCATCCGCAGCAATAAAATATGTATTGATTTCTCTTGGAAGTTGAAGAAACGCTCGTATTCGTTCATTCATTGCTCTCTCCAAATCATTGAACGGTATATCGTAAAAGTGCGCTACGTTATCCAATCCAAAAGCATGAGTTGACACTAAATAACTGTGAACGGGTATTTCCGGCTGCAAAATTCCGCAGGTACCAATGCGAATCAAGTTCAGCGACTTTTTTTCAGCTTTTTCGTTACGCGTGCTCAAGTCAATATTGACGAGAGCGTCTAACTCGTTGACCGTAATATCAATGTTATCGGTTCCGATTCCCGTTGATAAGGCAGTTACCCTTTTTCCTCGATACCTACCGGTGTGGCACGCAAATTCCCGGTGTTGGCTTTGATGTTCAATGGAGTCAAAAAATGCCGAGATAAGAGGCACCCGGTCTTGGTCACCGACTAAAAGAACCGTTTCCGCAATTTCATGCGGAAATAAACCGAGGTGATAAATCTGTCCTTTAGAATTTAGGGCAAGTTCAGTGGGGGGATAAAATTTCAATGGAATGAGTTATAGGCTACCGAACACCCTTTGCAGTAGGTCTGTTACCCTTGCTCCCGGATTTTTACGGATTTTATTTTCTTCTTTTTCGACTATAACGAAAAGGCCTTTGATTGCCAACCGGGTTACGTAGGTATCCAGGTCCGGATTGATTTTTTCACCTCCTGTAAATTGAGTAACCGCATTGTATTTCGTAATAATTGGATTCCAATAAGAAGTTAATTGGACTTTGCTGGTGGCATTTTTAACTTTGGGAAGAAAGGCGACAACAAGGCTGTCTGTGGTTTTATCTTTTAAAAACTTTGTAGCTGATCCATCACCTCCTTTTAAAATAGCGAACCCATCCTGTATCGACATATTTAAAATGGCTTGCTTAAATATAGGCAATGCTTCTTTTACTGCTTCCTCGGCAGCTCTGTTGAGCGTAGTTTCAAATTTGTCCACTTGTCCTTGCATGCCTAAACTAATTGCCTTTTCTCGGACTTTCATCGCATCTGGAGGAAAAGGAAGCCTAATGGCAATGTTTTTTAAAAATCCATCGGTAATGGAAGTTGAATCCACAGAGTTTTTGATCCCAATGGAGAGCGCTTCTTTCAAGCCTTTGATAACTTCGTCGTTGGTTAATTGGGGCTTTGCGGACGGAGTTGAAACTATGGGTAAAGAACTTAACTCAATTACGCCGCAAGCAACGAAACTGAAAATAAGAGCTGTCAAGACAATGGCCTTATTCATAATTTACCTAAGAACATTGATAAATCCTTGCTTTATTTTTTTACCGTCGCTGTCACGTTCCTTGTACCAGGCTGTCCATGTGTAAATTCCCGGCATAACCTTATTCCCAGCGTACTGACCATCCCATTCTGCCGAAGCATCATAAGTTTCCCAAACGATTTGTCCCCACCGATTGTATACCACCAAGTGAAAACCTGATGGATCAATACCATCCACATAAAATTTCCAAGTTTGATTATGTTCGTCGTCGTCCGGTGTAAAGGTGTTCGGAACATAAAATACCACATCAGGAATAATCTGAAAGGGAAGGCTTACCGAGTCGGAGCATCCTTGAGCCGTTGTCACCGTTAAATGAATGTAATGGGTTCCAACTTGACCTTGCGGAAATGTGAATGTTGCACTCATTCCATTGCTCGTAATTTGCTCCGCACCCGCACAGCTCCACTGCCAATCAACAATATTTCCTTGGGAGTTATCGTTAGCTTGCACGTTCGTTTCAAACCAAGTTACAGGATTTCTTGAGAGCACGAAATCCGCAATCGGCAACGGGGTTACTTCAACCAAATCTTGTATACTGTTCGAATAGGCACAACCATAAATTGAAGTGGTAGTCATACTAACGGAATAAAATCCAGGACTCGAGAAAGTGTTTGAGAAACTTTGGTTTCCCGGCACAACGATTTGATCGCCGTTTGAAAAGGTGTATTGGGTTGTTGCAATCTCAGAACTGTTGCTGGAGTTGTTGCTAAACGTGAAATTTCCCGGCATGCAGAGTATAGAATAATTGGGGACGATGCTTGGAACTATCGGAGTAGGAAACGTAATTGTCAAACACTCCTGAACACTAGGCGATCCGCACTGCTCGGAAAGCGTAACACAATACTGCGTTGGAGTCCCTGATGGATCAACGGTCACGGAACTTCCCGGTCCGAATACATTACCTGCGTTGTCAACCCAACTGTAAATGTAGGGAGAAGATCCCCCTGTACCCAGAGCCGAAAGTACGATACTTGCCGCCGGGCAAATCATAGTGTCTTGTGTCAAAGACAAAATGGAAAGAGGAGGGGGTTCACTTATTACGATGAGGGTGTCTACCGTACATCCGTTTGCATCGGTTACGATTACGGTGTGCGGCCCTGCTCCTAAATCGATAGCTGAATTCCCCGTAGAGGCCGAACCTCCAACCCATTGATAACTGTACGAAGGCGTACCTTGTATTACACTTACCGTTGCTGTTCCGTTCGAGGCACTGTTGCAGTTCGCATTAACCACATTGGATAAGGTAAGTTGCATACCCGGGATTTCAGTAATTGTTGTACTTACCGATCCCGAACAACCCGTGGGTGTCGAAACAACGCAAGTGTAAGTGCCGGCAGCTAATCCCGTTGCAGTTTGAGTAGTTTGACCATTGCTCCAGGCGTAGGTGGTACCAGCTGCAGGTGGGATAATTTGGGCAGTAGCAGTTCCGTCGTTACCCCCAGGACAACTTACTTGGGTCATGGTAGCTGAGTATTGGGCAGGGGTGTCACCAATAATTCCAGTTCCGGTTGCTGGACAGCCACTTGCGTCTTGAACACTCACCGTATAGGTACCCGCAGGTAGGTTGTTGACCGTTTGGGTGTTGCCGATGTTGGGAGTCCAGGTGTAGGTAAAAGGAGGCGTTCCTGCAGTAGGATTGGCGGTAACTGATCCAATGCTTTGTGAGCAAATGTCATTGACCACGGTAACATTTACTGCTGCTCCCCCAATGGAAAGCCACGTCGTATCATTGGTAATGGAACCTACATTTGCGTTACAGGCTGAGGCGGATAAATAATAGCCCGTTGGGCCCGGCGAAGGGATGTTGTTGACAACGAGAACACCGTTGTTGTAAGGAAAGGTTTGCCCTAAAGTATTGACCCAAAGAAAATTCGTTCCGGGACTGGAAACCAAAATATATGGAATTTGAGAGATGGTGTATTGGTTCGTATTGTTTGGAGCGGTTGGCGTGAACCTTCTTCCATCTTGGTTTGCTCCCCAAACGGTATTATTTCGACCAGGTGTAATGTGAGCAACCGTCATCGGATTATTTTCGGATCCTTGGATGGCCAATCCACCATTCCAACCTTGGCAAATAGGTTTGTTTCCAATATGCAATTCAAACACGTTGGTGGTTTCGTATAATACAATCGCCATGTAATTGCATTGTTGGGTGCAACTAAACATCATGATATTTTTGTAAAGAACCACAAAACGTCGGTTGGGTGCCACACCAATCGTTTGGTATTGAATTTGTCCTCCTAGACTTGGGTTGATATCTTGGTAAGTCAACATGATGGAATTTCGTGCGGAGGTTAACTGCATATTTGGTAGGGGAGGAATTCCTCCTAACGACCAGGGACAATAACCGTTAGCGTTATTGAGATTAAAGGATATAAGCCCGTTCGAACCAATGACACATTGCGTGTAATTCTGTCCATAAAAATTAAATGGAAATCCGACGTTGACTACTCCTGACCACTGGTCATCGGATAAATTCACTTGACTCGGTTGATTTAAGTAAATTCCGGCTACATTGTTGATGTTTCCAACGTTACAATTGTTGATGGTAACAGATTGTCCTGGGCATGCTGCAGTGTCCTGCCCCAAGCACATGACAATTTGCGAGTAGCTTATTTGAACTACATATAGACATATGGCAAGAATAAATGTGCGCATCCAGTTGACGGGTTATAGAGTTTCTCCGTGTACGAACAAGCATCTTTTCCGTTGCTTGTTTAAGTAAAATTAACAATAATTTTTTGAAGTTATCAGTTGAAGACTTTTTTAGCCAAGATTGTTAAGGGGCGTTACCTACACCGAATAGGGTGCAGTGAATCCATTTACAGGTTTCTCATCGTTTCCAGTTTTCCTTGATGCAGCTTGTTCCCTTCAGCATTACATGCCTGTAGGTATGCAGGGAATTTACAATTTCTTAGGCTAAGGTATGGTGTATCATCGCAACAAGGTAACATGTCCAACAAAGGCCTTTCTTTCATCCCGATAGGGTGATTTAATGATGATTTTCCAGGTATATACGCCGTCTTGAATGCTTGATCCGTTAATCCTACGACCATCCCAGCCAACCAAATGGTTATGGTTTTCCCAAATCAATTCTCCCCATCGATCGTAGATGTAACAAGAGTATTCATAGGGATCAAAATCTGCGCTGATGACTGGAAACCAAGATTGATTGTATTCATTGCCATCGGGTGTAAAGGTGTTCGGTACATAGATTAACTGTGTTTCGTTGAGTGTTACCACGCGGTTGGTCGTATCAGTGCATCCATATTGTGTGTAGACAATCAGCGTAATCAAGTAATTAGCTGATGTAGTGTTTGGAAAGAAGTGTAAGGGTTCAAATTCTGTAGAACTTGTACCATCGCCAAAATCCCATACATAAGAACTACCCCCATTACTCTGGTTAATCATGGTGCTGGTATTTTCTAAATCCGTAATAACCATCGGGCTTGGTTCAAAATCGGCAATGGGTAAAGGGTAAGCGCATAAATAATTTTGAACTATGGTTTCCCATTCACATCCCAGTGCTGTAGTTAAGGTTAGTCCTATATCGTAGCATCCTGGGGTATTGAAGGTGTAAGAAATTGGGCCTGAACCAAATGCCGTGGCGCCATTACCGAAAGACCATTCGGCAGCCGTAAAGGGTGTCCCTGTTGATGTGTTGTTGAGTATGAAGGTGAAAGGAATACAATCGGCAAGCACCGGAGCAGTAAACGAAGGAAATGCCGCATTTTCAATAGTTATTGCCATTGTATCGGTATTTATACATCCGTTGATGTCGGTCCCAGTAACTGTATAGTTATTGTTAATCAGAGGAATGAAGTAGTCGTTATTTATCACACCATTGTTCCAAACATAACTCACCGCACCGCTTCCCGATAACACGGTGGAATCACCTTCACAAATGATTTGATCGTTTCCTGCACTTACAACGGGATTAGCCCAAACAGTTAGCAACATTTGATCAGTGTCAATACATCCGTTTACGTCCGTTCCTGTCACGGTGTAGGTCACTACTCCCACGGGAGGGGTAAATGTTTGACCATCCAATAATCCATTATCCCAGGAATAATTGGCAACACCAGAACCGGTGATGGTTACCGAACTTCCATCACAGACGCTAACATCCGGTCCGGCAGCCACGATGGCTGCAGGATACAAAGTAACGTACAAGGAGTCCGAGTTCACGCAACCGTTTCCGTCGGTTCCAGTTACCGTAATCATTTCACTGGAAGGAGGAATGTAGGAACCTCCGTTTGTCGTACCCGTTTCCCATACATAAGAAACCGCGCCCGTTGCTAATAGAGGAATGTTAAAGCCAGGACAAATAGTGGTATCGTTCCCTGCAAAAACAGGCGGAAGCGGATGAACGGTTACCGCTTGATATAACGTATCCACACAACCACCAATATTCGTTGCAGCTAAACCCAATTGAAAAGTTCCCGGGTTTTGATATACATGCCAAGCGTTCGTGGTTGTCGCATTTGGGGTGTTGTCTCCCCAAATCCATTGGTAAGTCACGGCTGCTAAATTTGGGTCATTAGTAAGGTTGGTCGTGTTAACTGTGTCAAAAACGCAAGCGTTGTTGAAGTTGAAATTGATAACAGGAGGTGGGAGTACGTTGATGGTTTGTGAAATCGTGTCACTGCATCCGGCTTGAGTGAACACAATATGGGTTACCGTGTAGGTCCCCGGATTTGCGTAGGTGTGCGATGGGTGTTGGTGAGCACCTGGACCATTTCCTGCAACGTTGCCGTTGATGGTTGATCCGTCTCCAAAATCCCAAAACCATGAGGCGGCACCTCCGTTTGCCAACGGGACTCCGTTGATGGATGTTGGGAGAATGGTTGGAGTACTGGTGAAAAGGGTAGGAGACCAAGGACAGGCTTGAGTAACCGTGAAATTATTGCTCACGGTGGTTGGAATAGCTTGAGCAGTCAGCGATACCTGACAATTTCCCTGATTTGAAAACGATTGCATGGTAACTGTATAGTTGGGCTGTGCCAATGCCGCCGGAACCGTTATAGATTGGGTGTTCTGACCGCTACTCCAGTTATAGCTCTGGAAACCGGCAGGACCCGCAATACTAATGGTGTTTGCTCCAAAACAATAATCCAAGTCAAGAATCAATGGCATACAGTCTGCCACAACATAGGCATACCCAAAGTGCCCTGAATAATCGCAATCTTTTGTGGTGAACTCGATGGTAACTTGTTGATTTGTGTAGGCAGTTAGGTTAATTCCTACAATTGTCCAGGGTAACCACTTGACCCCCCCACAGGTCTGAAAATTCTGGCCTGGTTGACCTGCATAAACGGTATATTGACCACAGTTACCACCTATTTGATTTCCAGCTGGACCCAGTAAACGCATTTGAAAAACAGGTTGGGCGTTCGGTGGATGTCCGGGATCTTCAAGCACAACAGCATATTTGTAAATGAATAGGGCGTTTTGTGGAGTAACGGTCATCGTGTAGCGTAATTGCTCTCCTTGGGCTCCCGTACCCGAATTACCAAGTCTTGCGGATGAAGTACTTCCTGTCGGTACTATTGGCAACCCTCCGCAGGAAAAGGGATCAGTTCCAGCTCCGGTCATAATGGTGTGGCGACCATTCACAATCCCCATGGCTGCCGCGGGATTTGAATAATTTCCCGTAAAACCTTGCCAATTGTTAAAATTCCCCATGCTCAAATTAGCATTCGGACAACCTGGGTTATTTTGCGCAAACCAGTGCGGACACGCGAGCAAGAGGCATAGAAAAAAGAGCGTAGTGGTTAGGTTCACGTGGTGATTCGGTATGGCATGACAAATATGTTATTTTTTTTCGGAAAATACAACATACGTAAATATACGAATCTCCTTTATTTTGCGTTGCCTTTGCCTTTGAAAAAAAACTTGGGTTAGTGTCTTTATGACACTTATTGGACGCTGAATTTGTGAGTAAATTGAATCAAAAACTTTATAACTTTACCCAAATTTTAAACTCATCGGTATGTCAAATATGTTCCAAAACGAAATTGATGCCTTCATGGAAAATGTTAAGATCAAAAACGGTCATGAGCCCGAGTTTTTGCAGGCGGTACATGAAGTAGCTGAGGCCATTATTCCTTTTACTGAGGCGAATCCAAAGTATAAGAATGCCAAAATTTTAGAGCGAATAATAGAGCCCGAAAGAACCATTATTTTTAGAGTTCCTTGGTTGGATGATCAAGGGAATGTGCAAGTGAACCGGGGATACAGGGTTGAATTTAATTCAGCTATCGGACCCTACAAGGGAGGCCTTCGATTCCACCCTTCAGTTAATCTTTCCATCCTTAAATTTTTAGGTTTCGAACAAATATTTAAAAATTCCTTAACAACACTGCCCATGGGTGGAGGTAAAGGAGGTTCAGATTTTGATCCTAAAGGGAAATCCGATAATGAGGTGATGAAGTTTTGTCAATCTTTTATGACGGAATTAAGCCGACACATTGGGGCTGATACCGATGTTCCTGCTGGGGATATCGGCGTTGGAGGACGTGAGATTGGTTACATGTTTGGCCAGTACAAAAGAATTCGCAATGAATTCACGGGTGTTTTAACAGGAAAAGCGCGAAATTGGGGAGGATCCTTAATCCGCCCAGAGGCAACCGGTTATGGTACCGTATATTTCGCAAAAGAAATGCTAGCTACCAAAGGTGATTCGTTCCAAGGCAAGACCGTAGTGGTATCTGGTTCGGGGAATGTTGCCCAGTTTGCTTGCGAAAAAGCCACGCAGCTTGGAGCTAAGGTAGTGACCTTTTCCGATTCCTCCGGTTACATTTATGACTCCGATGGAATCGATGCTACCAAACTTGCGTTCGTGATGGAGTTGAAAAATGTACAACGTGGTAGAATTGCGGAATACATTAAGAAATATCCGAATGCTAAATTCGTGGAAGGGAGACGTCCATGGGAAGTTAAGGCGGATATCGCATTGCCATGCGCTACGCAAAATGAGCTAAACGGTGACGAGGCAAAAGCGTTGATTGCCAACGGCGTTAAATGCGTTGCAGAGGGTGCAAACATGCCATCCACACCTGAGGCCATTGCTGCGTTTCAAGCGGCCAATATTTTGTTCGCTCCCGGGAAAGCTTCTAACGCGGGAGGGGTGGCTACTTCAGGTTTGGAAATGTCGCAGAACTCCTTGCGTCTTTCATGGCCGGCAGAAGAGGTTGATCAACGCCTGCATGGAATCATGGTTTCAATCCACGAAGCTTGTGTAAAATACGGCACCAAGAGTGACGGAAACGTGGATTATGTTAAAGGAGCCAACATCGCCGGATTTGTTAAAGTAGCGGATGCTATGATGGATCAAGGATTGGTTTAAGCTAATACATAATTCCCTCTAAACCCACTTCGGTGGGTTTTTTTATTTCTTAATTTTAACCCGTGGAAAAACAACTCGAACAATTATCCCTTCGCTTCAACCGTGAAGGCTTCAGCAACGAGGAACTCCTGGAAATTTACAAAGCCCTCGTTCTACCGAGGCTGATTGAAGAAAAAATGTTGATTTTACTTCGTCAAGGAAAAATCACGAAATGGTTCTCCGGTTGGGGCCAGGAAGGAATTTCTGTGGGGTGTGCCTACGCTTTGGAATCCGATGAGTTTATTCTACCAATGCACCGAAATCTGGGGGTTTTTACCACCCGGAACATTCCGTTGAACCGACTTTTTGCTCAATTTCAAGGGAAAATGTCCGGCTTTACCAAGGGGCGTGACCGTTCTTTTCATTTCGGCTCAGTGGAACATCATTTGGTGGGCATGATTTCACATCTGGGTCCTCAATTGGGTATTGCTGATGGGATTGCTCTGGCGCAAAAACTATCGAAACGGGCTAAGGCTACCTTGGTGTTTTCGGGGGATGGTGGCGCATCGGAAGGTGATTTTCATGAGGCGTTGAATGTTGCGTCGGTTTGGGACCTGCCCGTGATTTTTTGCATTGAAAACAATGCTTGGGGCTTATCAACCCCTTCCAATGAACAGTTTCGATGCCAGCAATTTATTGACAAAGGCATAGGTTATGGCATGAAAGCGGTACAGGTGGATGGTAACAATATTTTAGAAGTCATTCGTACAGTACGAACCATCGCTGAGGAAATTCGGTTGAACCCTAAACCCTATCTTGTGGAATTAATGTCCTTCCGCATGCGCGGACACGAGGAAGCTTCGGGAACAAAATACTACCCTGAAGGGCTGCAAGAAAAATGGGCATTGAAGGATCCAGTCCAAAATTATGAGTTGTTTTTATTGAAAGATGGAATTATTTCCGACCAAGATGTTGCTGAAATTAAAGAGGATTTTAAAACCTTGATTCAATCATCCTTCGATGCTGCGAACGCTGAACCTGAAATTCCTCTTAACATGGAAAGGGAATTTACGGACCTATATGCCGAACACAACCAATCGTTAGTTTCACCCTCCGGCGCATTGAGAGAAATGCGGTTTATCGATGCCATTCAAGATGCCCTTGCACAGAGCATGGAGCGACATCCGAACCTCGTACTGATGGGCCAAGATATTGCTGAGTACGGTGGAGCCTTCAAAGTTACGGAAGGCTTCGTCGAGAAGTTTGGTAAGGACCGCGTTCGCAATACGCCCCTGTGCGAGTCCGCGATTGTGGGCGCTGCTTTGGGGCTGTCGATTTCAGGTATGAAGGCCATGGTGGAGATGCAATTTGCTGATTTCGTCACCTGCGGTTTCAATCAAATAGTCAACAATTTAGCCAAAATTCATTGGCGCTGGGGCCAAAACGCCGACGTGGTAGTTCGAATGCCTACTGGGGCAGGAACCGCTGCTGGCCCTTTTCATTCGCAGAGCAATGAGGCCTGGTTTACCCATACGCCTGGACTCAAAGTCGTTTATCCATCGAATCCCCATGATGCAAAAGGATTGCTTAACGCGGCCATAGAGGATCCTAATCCGGTGTTGTTTTTCGAACATAAAGCCCTATACCGTAGCGTTAAAGGCGAGGTGCCTTCTGCGTATTATCAATTGGAAATTGGCAAGGCAGCCGTGGTTTCCTCAGGAGATTCGGCAAGCGTAATTACCTACGGTGCGGGCGTTCATTGGGCTACAGAACTGAAGGAAAGATTGTCGCTCGACCTGGAAATCATCGACCTTCGAACCTTGTTACCGTTGGATACAGCCACTATTTTTGCTTCGATTAAAAAAACAGGTAAAGCGCTGGTTCTTCACGAAGATTCTCTGTTCGGAGGCATTGGAGGGGAAATAGCAGCACTGATCAACGAACATTGTTTTGAATACCTTGATGCTCCGGTGAAAAGGGTAGGGTCTTTGGACACGCCGGTTCCTTTTTCTGCTATTCTTGAGGAACAATATCTACCTATCAAACGCTTTGAAAGCGCCATACAAGAACTTCTTGCTTATTGATGGTTTCGCGGATGGTAGGTGAGGATGGCATCGCGTAAAAAGCGTTGATCCATGTGGGTGTAAATTTCTGTTGTCGTGATGGATTCGTGTCCCAACATTTCTTGGATGGCACGTAAGTTCGCCCCTCCTTCCAGCAGGTGGGTGGCGAAGGAATGACGAAAGGTATGCGGGGAAATAATTTTTTTGAGTCCAATGGCTTGCGCTAGTTGCCGAATGATGGTAAAGATCATGACCCGAGTTAACCGTTGGCCACGACGGTTCAAGAACACAATGTTCTCATCTCCTTTCAGGATGTTCATGTGCTTGCGCTCATGGTCTAGGTAAAAAGACAGTTCCTTTTCTACTTTTTCGCTGACGGGCACCAGCCTTTCTTTGTTCCCTTTTCCAATGACCCGAATAAAGCCTTCTTCAAAAAATAAATCGGAGAGTTTTAAATTAACCAGTTCACTTACGCGAATACCGCAACTGTAAAGCGTTTCCAGTATTGCCCTGTTGCGGTGACCTTCTGCCTTGCTAAGATCCACCGCCGAAATTAAGGCATCGATTTCTTGAATGTCCAGGACTTCGGGAAGTTTTCTTCCTAGCTTGGGTTGTTCTAAAAGTTCGCTTGGGTCGTTGGCTATAACTTGTTCTGCAAGCAGAAAACCAAAGAACTGTTTAATGCCCGATATGATGCGTGCTTGGCTTCTTGCGCTCAGCCCTAAGTCATAAAAAATGGAAACCAAATCCTTGAGGTGCTCATAGGTTACCGATTCTACTGCCAATTGACGTGCAAGGCAAAAGTCCATGAGCTTTTGTAAGTCCTGCTGGTAAGCTAAACAGGTGTTCTCCGAAAGTCCTTTTTCAATGCGCAGGTATGCAACAAACTGCTTGTGTAGTGAATGCCAATTCAATTAACGCGATGCTTAGTTCTCCATAATTATGTAGCCTTCTGGTATTATGAATTCCGAAGGCATCATTTTTGTTTTCAAGACAGAAGACACTTCAAATTTGACCTTTGTTCCATCCGACAATGTTCCTTGGTGTAAAAGGGGAAATCCTGAGGGGCGAGAAGCCGAGGAGGAAAGGTATTGACGAAAAGGGCCAATCAACAAGGGGTTGAGTTTTAAATCGCTCGCGTACCACGTTTTAACTTCTGAGTTACCTTTGGGGCTAATGCATTTTTGAAGGTATTCGTCGCAAGGATAACCAAGCAGGGTTTTCTTATTGCCCGTTTTTACGAAGGTGCAATTGCAAACTTCCAGGGTGTCGAACATTGCTTGTTTCATTTTAATTGCCATGTTCTGTTGTGGCATGAGGTTGTATGTTCCTCTATCCAGCAAATTAAGCATGATCATTTCCATGCCTTCCATGACAAAGGTGGTTTTGGACGCTTTTTCTGAAATGGTAGACCGATAAGCAATTTCGTTTTCTCCAACAGTAACCTTACAATCAATCTGATATTGAGCATTCGTAAGAATTGCAAATGAGCAATAAAATAGGAGTAAACGGACTTTCATGATGGGTTATTTTTCACCGAAGATAGAAATTTTTGAGGTTTATTGCTTTTCACGTACCTTTGATGGATGAAAATAGCCATTGTTAATGGCCCTAATCTTAACTTGCTCGGACAACGAGAGCAGGGCGTATATGGGTACCGTTCTATGGAAAACTATTTTGACGAGCTACAAGGCCAATTTAACGCGGAGTTGTTGTATTTTCAGTCCAATGTTGAAGGAGAATTGATCAATTACCTTCAAGGATTTTCAGGAGATGGTATTGTCTTGAATGCCGGTGGATACACCCATACCAGTGTGGCATTGCGGGACTGCATTGCAACTTTATCAATTCCCGTTATTGAAGTGCATATTTCCAATGTAGCAGCTCGGGAGTCTTTTAGGCACGAATCTTTTTTAACGCCCGTTTGCAGGGGTTTGATTATGGGTTTTGGCTTAGAAAGTTATGCCTTGGCCCTTCGTTTTTTTGAACCTCAATGAACCTAGATTAAGTTGAAGTGTATTGGCGTTAAATTTTACGCCATGAAACATCTATTTTTTGCCCTTGCCCTTTTTAGTTTAAGCTTCTATTCCTTTGCTCAAATCAGCAAACGCAAGGTTCAGTTGGTCATTTTATTCGATACGTCTAACAGCATGGACGGCCTCTTAAATCAGGCAAAATCGCGCATTTGGGCCATCGTTAATGAGGTTTCCAAGTTGCGTTTTCAAGGGGAAATCCCTCAACTAGAAATCGCCATGTACGATTATGGAAACCAGGCTTTACTTCTTAAGGATCATTATGTTCGGCAGCAATTGAATTTTACGCAAAACCTCGATTTGGTGTCGGAGAAATTATTCGGTCTTACCACGAACGGTGGCGATGAATTTTGCGGAGCAGTTATTCAAACCTCGTTGAAGGATTTATCTTGGTCAAACGATTCAAAAGACCTGAAGATGATCTACATCGCAGGAAATGAACCTTTTAACCAGGGTCCGGTATCGTACAAGGAGGCCTGCGCTTTTGCAAAGTCCAAAGGCGTCCTCATCAGTACCATCTTTTGCGGTGCCTACGATGAAGGAATTAAAACGTTTTGGCAAGACGGAGCAACGTGTTCAGGCGGCGATTTTTTCAACATTAACAGCGATCAAACCGTACAGTATATTTCCACTCCCTACGATTCTTTAATTCAAAGCTATAATTATAAACTGAACGGAACCTATGTTTCCTACGGGAGCGAAGGTTTTCTTCGAAAAAGCAAGCAAGAACGAGAAGATGACAATGCGGGTGCCATGGGTGAATCCGTCATGGTAGAGCGAATCAATGCTAAAGCCAGCGCGAATTACCGCAACGGAGATTGGGATTTGGTGGATGCCGTGGCGATGGATTCTACCATGTTAAAAAAATTGACTCAAGAGCAATTGAGCGACGAATTGAAAGGTAAAACGGAGGAGGAGATTAAAACCATCGTAGCGGAGAAAACGAAAGAACGCGAAAACTTTAAAAAAGAAATCGGATTTTTGAATTTACAGCGTGAAGCCTACATTGCAGAACAAACTAAGAAATCCGAAGGAAAATCGGACGATTTTGGAACGGCGGTATCGAAAAGTTTGAGGTTGCATGCAGAGCAAGTCGGTTTCGATAAAACTTCCGAATAATGTGGGATAATCGGTATATTTGCCAAAAAGTATACCATGGCATTGCAACGAGATGATCGGATCAATTATGTAAATATTGGATTGATGGGGATAACTGCTGTGTTGGCATTCTTTTCGCCCTTTGAAACCTTTTTGTTTGCGTATGCTTTTCTTGGACCACTGCATTATTTAACGGAAATGAGCTGGTTGCACGATCGCCAGTATTTTGCGAGGGGGAAATACGATTTTACCGTGTTATTGGTAATTGGTGTATTGCTGTCGACGGCTGCTTTCGCCAACGATTTTGGTTATGATTGGGAAATATATACCCAATTTGTCGAATTGAATTTGTTTGATAAACTGTTGGTATTTGCCCTTTTTTCCGCCATACTGTTTGCGCTTGTAAAGAATGTGTTTGTGAAAATCATCAGTTGTTTACTTTTATTCGTTTTTGTTTCGGGGTGGTTAAGTAAGGAAAACGCTGTTACCAATGAAAGCAGCACCACCATTTTCGCTTTAACCTCCCTGCTTCCGACGCTAATTCACGTTTATTTGTTTACAGGCCTCTTCATGTTGTACGGAGCCTTAAAGTCTCGAAGCAAGTCGGGCTTGTGGCAAATGGTCGCCTTTATACTTTTCCCCTTGATGCTTGTTTTCTTTATACCTGTGGATAAGGAGAAAAGTGCTCCTTCTGATTACGGGAAAAGAGCTTATTATGCGAATGGCAATGGCTTTCATAACACCAACTTGAGCATAATGTCTCATTTCAAGTTCATTCCGCAGGTATCGAACAACGATTATGTCAACTACGTTCTAAAAGACCCAAAGTACATTCCTGACTCCATTAAATATGCCTTTGTTTTGGATAAATTATATACCAACAAACGTTTTTCAGTTGTCGGTAAAGATACGATGGTGAATTATCGGTTGAACGGCCCGAGGTATGAGGATATTGAATGGATTGCTTCAAGTCCCGTGTCGAAACCGGAAAAAAGCTACCTCGACTCTATTTTTCCTTTAGAAAAACAAAAATTCATTGATGCACAGGCGGCCCCTTTTCTAGCGCGTAAAAATGAGCCGTTCATGGTCGACAATCCTGAATCTCCTTATTACATGAAACCGATTACCATTGCACAGTTGATTCCTTCGAGCCATCCCGCAATTTTTGATTGGATTTATTATTCCCAAATAGGTATTATGCTCATGCGATTTATCGCTTTTGCCTATTTGTACCATTATCTGAATTGGTTCAGCAAAACGGAAATTATTCAGTGGCACAAGGTTCCTAAGGTCCGCTTCATTGCGGTGATTGCCCTTTGGTTAGCCGCTTGCGGTTTTTACCTGTACGATTACGGTTTGGGCCTAAGCATCCTTTTTTTCTTGAGCTTCACGCATGTCTTACTGGAGTTTCCACTGAACATCGTTTCGATTGTAGGAATCGGAAAGGAAGCCTCCTTAATTTTCAAGCATGGCTTTAAACCTGTAAAGACGGATTCCTAGCTTTTATTTCTGCTTTAAAACCGGCTTCGTTGGCTGGAGATATCAAGATATCATCCCATTTTCCATAGGATACCACCAGTCCTTTCCAAGCGGTGTTGATTTTCAGCCCCGTGTACAGTCCTTTTTGCTGTTCAATTTTAGTGATCTCTTGTATTGATATTTTTTTTCGAAAGCCAAGAATATGGCAAGTTAAGTAGGTATCGTCAACGGTATAATACGTTGTTTTAAGCAGGAGAAAAAGCAAGAATCCCAAGGCTACCCAAACAGCACCTAAAAAGAATAAATCCGTCGTTTTCCCCCCGGAATAAAGGATAAGGCAACCGATTATTGAATTTATAATGAATACAAATCCCCAAATAATGGGAAAGGTCCAATCTTTTTTCGATTCAAAGCGTATTACCACGCAAATAAGGGTTTCGACCCCATTAAATTTTGGACTTCTTTTTTTACAACATCAACATTCGACTCAGACGTATCGGTAAGGGTTCGGTCGATGAGGTCAACCATGCTTTGAATTTCCGCTACGCTAACTCCTCTCGATGTTACTGCTGCTGTTCCTAAACGAATCCCAGAGGTAACAAAGGGCGATTCCGTATCGAAAGGAACCATGTTTTTGTTGACGGTGATGTGTGTATTGCCTAAGGCTATTTCGGCGTCTTTTCCGGTAATTCCTTTGTTGCGCAAATCAATCAGCATGCTGTGGTTGTTCGTCCCTCCTGAAACAATGTTGTACCCGCGTTGTATTAGAGCATCTGCCATTGCTTGTGCATTGTTCTTTA
>Ga0194125_10000158_pt1 | contig 101085 bp, 87 predicted proteins | sample TA2KigC250mmetaG_FD_148626 | JGI IMG/M metagenome (GOLD analysis project Ga0194125, IMG submission 148626) | Freshwater microbial communities from Lake Tanganyika, Tanzania - TA2015034 Kigoma Deep Cast 250m | ecosystem: Environmental > Aquatic > Freshwater > Lake | place: Tanzania: Lake...
GCGCGGGCCGCCGCGCCCCGGGCGTGCAGCGCGCCGATCACCGCCGCGGAGGCGCGGCAACGCGCGCAGGACCGCAGATGATCGTCCGCCGTCGCGTCGCGGTCAGCCGCGCGCGTCAGCAACTCCCGCATGGTCCGGTCGCACGCGGACCGCGTCATGCCGGTCTCCTTCCCCCGCTTTCCTCGCCCAGCATCTCCCGCAAGCGCTCCACGGCGCGGCGGGCCTGCCACAGCACCGTGCCCAGCGGACGCCTCAGCACGCGCGCCGTCGCGTTGAACGTCAGCCCGCCGTCGAATCGCAGCGTCAGCACCTCGCGCTCCCGCTCCGGCAGCGCCGCCAGCGCCCCGCGCAGGCGACGGGCCGTCTCCCCGGCCATGAGCTCCGCGTCGGGCCCCGACGTCCCCGCCGCCGCCTCCGCGGCGCCCCCCGCGAAGAACTCCTCGCCCGGCAGGGCCTCGAAACCGCGGTGCCGCAGCACGTCGATGGCGCGGTTGCGCGCCGTGCGGTACAGCCACCCGGACACGCCCCGCGCGGGGTTGATCCGCGCGGCCGAGCGCGCCAGGGCCACGAAACAGTCCTGAACCACGTCCTCCGCCAGCCCTTCGTCCCGGACCACGCCGCGCACGTAGGCCAGAAGGCCCCGCCGGTACTTCTCAAAAAGCCGCGCGAACGCGTCCGTGTCGCCCGCCCGCAGGCGCTCGATCAGGCTGCGTTCGGTTTCCCGCCAATGTCGGCCGTCGTCCATACCTACTACGGGTCGCGCGCGAAACTTATTGGCACCCAATTCGGTGTGATGCTATAGCATGCCGCGTCGGATGTAAATTGGAGGAGACGCCATGGACGAGCTGCTCAGACTCCTTCGGAAGAACGCGCTGGAATCGCCCCATAACCTGGCCCGCATGCTGCGCCTGACCGAGGACGAGGTGCGCCGCCGCATCGCGCAGTACGAGCAGGACGGCGTGATCCGCGCCTACCAGGCCGTGGTCAACGAGGACCGCCTGGATCTGGACCGCGTGCGGGCCGTCATCGAAGTCAAGATTTCGCCCGAGCGCGAAGGCGGATTCGACCGCGTGGCCTCGCGCGTGGCGCGTTTCGACGAGGTGGAATCGCTGTTCCTGATGTCCGGAACGTACGACCTGCTGGTTTTCGTGAGGGGCGCGACGCTCAAGGAAGTCGCGTGGTTCGTCAGCGAGAAGCTGGCCACGCTGGAGGGCGTGCTGTCCACGGCCACGCATTTCATGCTCAAGACCTACAAGGATCAGGGCGTGCTCATGCACGTGGAGGAGCGGGATGAAAAGCTCAAGGTCTCGCCCTGATTTCGTGGCGCCGCACCTGCGGGACGTGCCCCGCTCCGGCATCCGCGACTTCTTCGAAATCGTCAGCCAGCGCGAGGATGTCATCAGCCTGAGCATCGGCGAGCCGGACTTCGTCGCGCCCTGGCACATCCGCGAGGCGGCGGTCTTCGCCCTCGACCGCGGCGCCACGTCCTACACGGCCAACCTGGGCCTGCGCGAGCTGCGGCAGGCCGTCGCCGCCTACGTGCGGCGCTCGTTCGGGCCGTCGTACGATCCGGACACGGAGATCCTCATAACCGTGGGCGTGAGCGAAGCGCTCGACCTTGCCGTCCGCGCGGTCATCGCGCCGGGCGACGAAGTTCTGTACCACGCGCCCTGCTATGTGTCCTACGCCCCCGTGGTCGCCTTCGCGCACGGCCGGCCGGTGGCCGTGCCCACGCGCGCGGAGGACGGGTTCCGCCTGCGGCGCGAGGCGCTCGAAGCGCAGGTCACGCCGCGCACGCGCGCGCTGATGCTGAATTTTCCGACCAACCCGACCGGCGCGGTGCTCGCGCGGGAGGACGCCGAGGAAATCGCGCGCTTCGCCGTGGAGCGCGACCTGCTTGTGATCACCGACGAAATCTACTCCGAGCTGACCTACGAGGCCGAGCGGGTCAGCGTGGTCGCCATGCCGGGCATGCGCGAGCGCACGATCTTTCTGAACGGGTTCTCCAAGACCTGGGCCATGACCGGTTTCCGCGTGGGTTTCGCCTGCGCGCCGCCCGGGTTGACCGAGGCCATGATGAAGATCCACCAGTACACCATGCTCTGCGCCCCCGTGGTCAGCCAGCGCGCCGCCATCGAGGCCCTGCGCGGCGGCGACCGCGACCGGGACCACATGCGCGCGGAGTACGAGAAGCGGCGCAATTTCCTGCACGCCGGGCTCAACGAGATCGGCCTGCCCTGCGGCCTGCCGGGCGGCGCGTTCTACGTGTTCCCCTCCGTGGCCGGGCGCGGCTTGACGTCGAAGGAGTTCTCGCTGCGCCTTCTGGACGAGGAGAAGGTGGCCTGCGTGCCCGGCTCGGCGTTCGGATCCGCCGGCGAAGGCTTCATCCGGTGCTGCTTCGCCACGGACATCGAGGACATCAAGGAAGCCCTGGCGCGCATGGGCCGCTTCGTCAGGCGATTGTCTACCTGATCGCGCTGCGCGTAAGCTTGCACAGCGCTTTCCACAGCTCCTCGGGGTCTTTCGCCGCCAGGAGCTCCTTGCGCGCGTCGGCTTCCATGAACGACGTGGTCAGCCCGGAAAGAAGCTTGAGGTAGAACGCGCTGGCCGCGGTCGGTATCACCATGAAGAAGAACATGCGCGTGAGCTTGTCGCCCGGCGCGCCGAACTTCACGCCGGCCCGGCTCACGCCCAGGGCCAGCGCCAGGCCGCCTCCCTCCACGCCGCGCACGTGCGGGAAAGCCAGGCCGCGGTCGGTCGCGGTGCTGATGATCGACTCGCGCCGCAGCGCCGCTTCGGCCAGCACGTCGGCGCGGTCCACGAAGCCCTCCGCCGCCAGCTTGCCCGCCAGTTCGGCCACCACGCCTTCGCGGTCCGCGGCGGACAGGTCGGGGATCATGAGCGAATGCGACGAGAAGCGGGAAATGCCGACCTTGCGCGGAGCGGTCCTGCGCGCCACGGGCGCCGCGCGCCGCGGCAGGCCTTCGGGGTAGTAGAGCATGCGCGCGCAGTTCGGGCAGGTGTGGATCTCGCGCTCGAGGCGCACCGCCTGCACCAGGCTGATGGGCAGCTTCAAACCGCAGGACGCGCAGCCGCCGTCGGAAACCGCCGTGATGACCACGCGGTCCTTGCGGTTCATGCGCTCGAACTGGCCGCGCACGGCGGCCGGCAACTGGCCGGTCATGGCCGCGATCGATTCGTCGAGCTGCTCGAGATGCCCGCCGGAGATCTTCTGTTCGTCACGGATAAGCGTGAGCTCCTGAAGCTGGATCAGATGGTTCGCCACCGGATGCATGCGTCGCGTTTCCTCCTGCGGTTGCCGCTCTCCGCCACGCGCCGTTCAGTCCCACAAAATGCGCCGGATGTCAAGAAAGCCGCGGCGCGGCGGCGGCACGCCGGCCCGCCACGGGGCCGGTTCATGAAGCCGTCCGGAGACGCCGTCCTTTTGCCGATGCCGGCCGAAGATTACCGCTCCAACTTCAGCACAACGCCGACCGCGTTGTTGGCGGGACGAACGTCGTTTCCGCCCGCAAACGTGGCAAGGGCGGACACGTCCGCCCGCTCCTGGCCGCCGGACAGACGGATTTCCGCCGCCAGCGTCTCCCCCGGCGCAAGCGCGGCGCGCGAAGCGACGCGCGTCACGCGGTTGACCGTCATCTCCAGCTTCGCGTCGGCCAGCGGCTCGGTCCCGCGGTTCTGCGCGGTTACCGCCACCGCGAGCCGTCCATCCGCCGCCGCGTACACGTGCGGAAACCCGACCGCGATGTCGCGGACGCCCGGCGTGTCCCGCTCCGCGATTCGCGCCAGATCGATCATGCCCGCGCCGGTCGCGTCGTCTTTCCCCGGCGCGCCCACGTCGTTGGCGCAGCGTTCCAGCACCGCCACGGCTTCCGCGGCGCTCAGCCGCCCCGCGCCCATCAGCAGCGCCAACGCGCCGCTGACAAAGGGCGCGGAAGCGGAAGTGCCGCTGATGCGCGCGACCGCGCCTTCCCCCCCGGCCGCGGGCACGGCCACGCCCGGCGCGGCCAGGTCCACGCCCGCGCCGCGGTTGGAAAAGCCCGCCGGGCGGCCGAGGGCATCCACGGACGCCACGCCCACCACGCCGTCGTAGCGGGCGGGATAGCGCGCGCCGTCGGCGCCCTCGTTGCCCACCGAAGCCACCACCGCCACGCCCCTTTCCACGGCGTAGCGCACGGCCTCCTCCAGGATGAAGCTGTCGCCTTCCGTGCCCAGGCAGAGGTTGATCACCGCCGCGCCGCGGTTGACGGCTTCGACGATTCCCTTCGCGACGGTGAATGCGTCGCCCCGGCCCTCGCCGTCGAGCACGGGTATGCCGAGCAGGTCCGCCGCCGGCGCCACGCCCGTCAGTCCGCCTTCCGCGCCGGCGATGATCGAAGCCACGGCCGTGCCGTGCCACGCCGCCGGCCCGTCGGCCGCGCCCGTCGCGCCGATATCGGCGCGCGTGATGTTCGGTTCGAGCAGCGCGGGGTGCGGCCGCAGCGCCGTGTCCAGCACCGCCACCAGCGCGCCGGCGCCGCGCGCGGCCGGCATGCCCGACATGCCCAGCGCCGTGCGCCACTCTTCGGCGAACCGCTCGCGGACAGCGGCGGGCGCATCGGACGGCGCCTCCGCCGGCGAAGGTATCCGCGTCGCGTAGTTCGGCGAGCGCTTCAGGGCCAGCGGCGCTTCGGCCAGGAGCGCCGCGAGCCGGCGCTCGTCATCCGTCCGGATGCGCACGGCGTTGCCCACGTCGAGCCGGTCCAGCACCGCGATGCCCCCGGCCTCGGCCGCGCGTATGAAGGCGTCGCGGTCGGCGCGATTGAAGAAACCGAAGACGTATTCGCCCGGAATGGCGGCCGCACCGTTCGTTGCCGCGGGCGGGGCCTGCGGGCGCAGGGCGCGGGGCGCGGGCGCGGCGCGGGGCGCGCCGGACGATGCGCCGCGCGCGGCGCCCCCCGCCGCGGGGCGCGGCGGGGCCGGGGGCGCGGGCTCAACCGGCGCCGCCCGCCGCGGCGGAGGCCGGGTCGGCGCGGGCAGGGGCGCGAAAAGCAGCGCGGCGAGCCACGCGGCGGTCAGGACGACGGCTGCGATCAGGATGATGCGCGCTGTTCTCATCAGTAGGGCACGCGCAGGTCGATCAGCCGGCAGGCAATCCCGAACTTGCGACGCACGGCGCCGTGTCGTGCTCGATCAGGAACCGCACGCGCTCATAGTTCAAGTCCGTGATGCGGGCGAGCGAATCGTTCCAGCTCATGCCGTGATGGCACACCGCCAGGCCGGCGCCCGCGCGCGCGGCCGCCTCGAAGAACTCCAGGCAGGCGTCCACGCCGAAACAGGCCCGCCGCACCCGCCCCGAGTTCGCGACCTGGAGGCCGTTGCGCGACGAGTCCTGGAACTTGCCGATCGCGAGCTCGCGATCGAGGTAACGCACCAGCGCTTGCAGTTTCATGTGACGATCCGGTCAGTTCCGCCTTCCCGCCGCGGCTCCCGCTGAGAGCGAAGGCGGGTGGGCGAGGCGGGACTCGAACCCGCAAGGATCGCTCCACAGGATCCTAAGTCCTGCGCGTCTGCCAGTTCCGCCACTCGCCCCTCCGCGCGGCAGGCGCGGGAAATCACGCCTCCGCCGGCTCTTTGACCGGCGACCAGCGGGCCTTGATGCGCCTCACGAACTCGCGCCGCGCGCCCGGCAGATGCATGCTCATCACGCGCAGGCGCGACATCACCCCCCCGTAGTACATCGTCACCCACTCCGGAATGCGGTCTTCCGCGACGCGGATGATTTCCATTTCGCGCCGCGCGTTGTCGGGCGAGTCGGAAGCGTGCGCGGCGTTGACCATCACGTCGCGCCCGAACTCCCGGCGCACGGACCCGGGCCGCGCCTGGCGGGGGTCGGTCTGCCCCACGATGGCGCGGATCTTGGCGACCGCGTCGGGCCCCGCGTAGACCAGCGCCAGGCATTCCTCACGGCCCACGAAGCGCCGCTCGTCCGGCGTGCAGCTCGAGGGTCTGTAGCCGGTCATGAACTCCACGATCTTCTCGAACTGATCGTCGGCGAAAGCCGGCGCGATCTGCTCGCAGGCCGCCCGCACCGCGTCATCCGGGACCCTGAACCCGAATTCGCGCTGCAGGGCTTCGGACACGCGCCCGCCGCAGCGCTGCGCGAACTTGTTGCGCAGCGATTGCCGGACGGGCGCGTAGAAATCCTCGGCCTGCGCGATGGTCATGCGGACCTTCTTGACGGCCACGATGCGCAGGCCCGAAACGGAAAGCAGGTCGATGATGTTGCCGGCGCGGCCGCTGGGAAAGCGGAAGTTGTCCGGCTTGATCAGAACAAGCGTCTGCTCCGTCCTGTCGCCGCGATCGACGTCGCCGGCCGAAGCGATCATGCCGCCGTCCCGCGCGGAAAAGCGCGCCCACAGGCGCAGAGTGGAGGCCACCTGCTCGCGGGTGGGGCCGGCCAGCACGGCCGGCTCGAAGTAGCACACCCGGTTCTGCTCGTCGAGCACGTAGTCACCGTAGGTGTCGCGAACGGTTTCGCCGCTGCCGGACTTCAGCGTGGCGCTGCCGGTGACGCTCCATATCTTGTCCACGGCGTCCTCGCCTTCGAAAAGCAGCAGCATGACGCGCCGCGGCCGTCCCGTGGCCGGGTCCGGCGCGTAGGCCTTCAGGATGTAGTCCGGCACGAGGTTCTCGTGCTCCGAACCGCGCGTGTGCAGGTTGCGGCGCACCAGCGCCGCGTATTCGCGCACCAGCTCCGCGCTGGGGCCGAACATGCGGGCGGACGCCAGGCGCAGGTCCGTGCGCGCGACGTAGCGCGCGATCACGCCTCCCGTACGCGATTTGGCGATCGTGTACGGATTGATCATTACAAAGGCCAGTTCCTTAGCCATGACAGAATCCCGTGAGTCAAAAGCGGAGCCCGCGCGCGCCCCCGCGCGCGGAATGCTTCGGGCGAATAAAGCCGAGTTTTCGCGACAATGCAAGCCGGATTCGCGGTCCTCAGGGTCAGACCGCGAAAATAGAAATTACCCTTCCGCCACGCAGTCGGGGAAGTTGCCGGCGCAGGTTTCGTCTCTATTTTGGTTTGCGCGCCCGGTCGCGGGGCGTAGACTCTGTTCGCGCGGCCCTGTTTCCGCGCTCAACTTCGAACCCGCGAGGTGCGCATGGCTGTTCTTCCGGTGATGATCATCGCGTCCGCCTTCCTGGGACTGGCGGGCCTGCTGTATTCGCGCTTCCTGGCGCGCCGCTGGGGCGAGGATCCGGCGCGCCGCACGCCGGCGGAAACGAAGCGCGACGGACGGGACTATCTGCCCACGCCCACCCCGGTCGTCTTTGCCCACCACTTCGCCTCGATCGCCGGCGCAGGCCCGATCATCGGCCCCGTGATCGCGCTGTGCTTCGGCTGGGCCCCGGCCCTGCTGTGGGTGCTGCTGGGCGGCGTGTTCATCGGCGGCGTGCACGACTACCTGGCGGCGTTCATGGCGGTGCGCGAGGGCGGCCAGTCCGTGGCCACGGTCGCGCGGCGGACGCTGGGCACGGGGCCCTTCGTGGCCATGGTGCTGTTCCTGATCGTGTCGCTGGCGCTGGTCTGCGCCACGTTCCTGAACCTGTCGGCGACCGCGCTGACGAGCATGGTGCCGCAGGCGCGCCTGGCGCTGGATCCGGCCCAGACGCTCTTCAGGGTGGTCGGCGAAGGCGAGGCCCGGAAGGTCGTCATCGGCGGCATCGCCTCGACCAGCGTCATCCTGATCACCGCCGTGGCGCCCCTGGTCGGCTGGCTGTACATACGAAAAGGCGTGTCCGTGTGGGTCTGCTCGCTGCTGGCGCTGGGGATCTGCGCCGCCAGCATCGCCGCGGGCGTGCTGCGTCCCGTGGCGCTGAGCGAGAGCGCCGTGCTCGGCAGGCTCACCGGCACGGACCTCTGGCGACTGATCCTGGCGGCCTATGTCCTGCTGGCGGCGGGCGTGCCCGTGTGGATCTTCCTGCAGAGCCGCGATTTCATCAACGTGCACATTCTCTACGCCGGCCTGGCGGGGTTGGTCGCAACCCTGCTCGTGGCGGGCTTCCGCGGAAATGTCGTCGGCGCCGCCGAGGCCATCCCCGCCCTGGACATGACCGCGGGCACCCGCATGCTTGGCGCGTTCTGGCCGGCCTTGTTCATCACCATCGCCTGCGGCGCGGTGAGCGGCTTCCACAGCCTCTGCGCGGGCGGCACCACCTGCAAGCAACTCCGCAACGAAACCGCCGTCCGCCGGGTCGGCTACTGGGCCATGATCCTGGAGACGTTCCTGGCGGTGTGCGTGATCGTCGTGCTCGTCGCCGGCATCCGGCAGGACAACTACCTGCGCGACGTGCATCCCGCCCTGCTCGGGCTCGACGCCAGGTCCAACCCGATCCTCGGTTTCGCCATGGCGGTCGGCAACGCCGTCAACCGGGCCTTCGGCGCGCCCGTCGCCGCCGGCGCGCTGGGCGGCATGATTCTGCTGGAAGGGTTCCTCGTCACGACGCTGGACACTGCCGTGCGCCTGATGCGCTACCTCCTCGAAGAGGTCTGGCACGTGGTCTTCGGCACGGCGCCCCCGGAACAGGAAGAGGGCGAAGTCGGCGGGGCGTGCGGCATCCCCGCGTCGCTCGAAGTCGGCGACGTGCCGGCAAAGGCGGCCGGCCGGCCGCGTTCGCCCGCGGCGCGGATATTCGAGCACTGCTGGGTCAACTCTCTCATCGCCGTGGCCCTTACCCTGTGGTTCGCCTTTTCCAGCGGCATCCTGTCGCTGTGGTCGCTGTTCGCGACCGCCAACCAGTTGCTGGCCGCGTTCGTGCTGCTGCTGGGCGCGCTATGGCTCCTGCGCCGCGGCCGGAACGGCCTGGCGGCGGTTGTGCCGGCGCTGTTCATGCTGGCAACGACCGTGGCAAGCCTCTTCAGCCTGCTGGGCAAGTTCATGCCGCGCGCCGCGGCCGACGGCAAAGCCGCCGGGAACGCCACGCTCTTCGGCGCCGTGATCGTGCTCATGGCCCTGACGTTGTACCTGCTGATCTCCGGAATCCGCGCGGCACTCGGGTCCCGGCGGCGCGCGGCAATCACCCCGTAGCGGCGCATGCGGGCCGCGACCCCCATATTGCCATTCCCCCCGCGGTCTGCTAAACACTCGGGCATGAATTACGTCGAACTCGGCCGGGAAGTGATCGACATCGAGATCGAAGGCCTGCGCGGCGTGCGCGACGCCCTGGACGCCGGCTTCGGGGAAACCGTGCGGCTGGCCCTGAATTGCATGCAGCGCAAGGGCAAGATCGTCATCACGGGCGTGGGCAAGAACCTGCACATCGCGCGCAAGGCGTCGGCCACGCTGGCCAGCACCGGCGCCACGAGCGTCGTGCTGGACCCGGTGCAGGCCATGCACGGCGATCTCGGAATCCTCAGCGCCGGCGACCTGCTGCTGGCGCTGAGCTACAGCGGCGAGTCGGAGGAGCTGCTCGGAATCCTGCCCATCGTCAAGCGGCAGGGCATCAAGGTCGTGGCGGTCACCGGCGCCGCGGACAACGCCCTGGCTGCTTCCAGCGACGCCGTGATTATCGCCGCCGTGCCCCGCGAAGCCTGCCCGTTCAACATGGCGCCCACGGCCAGCACCACGGCCGCCCTGGCGGTCTGCGACGCGCTGGCCATGGTGCTGCTGCGCGCGCGCGGTTTCGGGCGCGAGGACTTCGCCAAGCTCCACCCCGGCGGCGCCATCGGGCGTTCGCTGCTGCTGCGCGTGCGCGACATCATGCGCACCGGCGAACGGCTGGCCGTGCTGCCTCGCGACCGGAAGGTCAGGGACGTGCTGCTGGCCATGACACGGAGCCGGTCCGGTTCCGCCGGCGTCGTGGACGACAACGGCGCCCTGATCGGCATTTTCACCGACGGCGACCTGCGGCGCCGGCTCACGGACAAAGGCGACCTCCTTGACCGGCCCGTCGAGGAGGTCATGACGTCCTCGCCGGTCACGGTGCGTGAAGACCGCCTGGCCGTGGACGTGCTGCGCCTTTTCGAGGAGCACAATATCGACGATCTGCTGGTCGTGGACGCGGCCGGCAGACCGGTCGGCGCCGTGGACGTGCAGGACCTGCCCAAGCTGAAGATCGTGTAGGAGCTCGACTCTCGTCCGCGTGCCCGCTCCCGCGCTCGAGCGCCGATCATCCCGCTTGCGGGGAAGACGGGACGATTCGAGACCCGGCGCTTCTCACCTTCCGATCGCCAGAAGCACTGCGCTGACGATCCCCGCCGCCAGGCAATACAGCCCGAACATCCAGAAACGCCGCCGGGCCAGCGCCCGCACGAGCCAGGCGATCGCGGCGTAGCCCACCGCGGCGGCGACGCCCACGCCCGCCGCCAGCGCCGCCCCGGTCACGTCCCCGAGGTCGCCGGAGGCCAGCTCGCCGGCCTTGAGCGCGATCGCGCCCAGCAGGGCCGGCACCGAAAGCAGCAGCGAAAATTCCGCGGCCGCGCGCGGCGCCAGGCCCAGGTGCCGCGCCGCCGCGATGGTCGCGCCGGACCGACTGATGCCCGGGAGGACGGCGAACGCCTGGGCCGCGCCGATGACGACGCCCCGCCCGACCGTCACGGGCCGGTCGCCGCCGCGGCTCCAGCGCACCGTGATCAGCATCAGGCCGCTCACGCACAGCAGCCATGCCACGGCCGGTGCGTTGTCGAACAGGCCCTCGAGCGCGTTCCGCCCCGCCGCGTAGACCGCCACGGCCGGCAGCGTGCCGGCCAGGATGGCGGCCGCCTCCGTGCGCCCCGCGCCGCGGCCCGTGGCCAGCTCCGCCAGCATGGCGCGGATGCGCCGGCGGTAGTAGACGAGCACGGCGGCCAGCGTGCCCGCGTGCAGGGCCACTTCCAGCGCCGCGCCGGGCGCGTTGAGCCCGAGGAAACGCTCGGCCAGCGCCAGATGCCCCGAGCTGCTGACCGGCAGGAACTCCGTCAATCCCTGTATCACGGCCAGGATCAGCACCTTGACAAACGGCGGCATGACGCGTGGACAATGCCCGGCCCGCGCGGATGTGTCAACCCGCCTTTGAAGCCAGGGCTCAGCGCGCCGCAACACGCTTGTCTCTTGGCGCTTCCCGGCTATTTACCCTTGCGGGCCGGCTTCCGGACGGGCTTCGGGACCGCGTCTGGCGCGGGGGTGTCCTGGTGAGAGATGGTGCGGCCGTCGGCGGACGTCAGCTCCACGTCCGGATAGAGCAGAACGACCTGCCCGTCCGCAACCAACCGCGCTTTCGGCGCGCCGCGCAGCCGGATGACCTGCCTGACCGTCATGCCCACGTAGCCTTTTTCGCCGTCCGGCGGGCGGCGACAAGCCGTTTCGCTCGATTGCCGTTCCGCCGCGATTTGACACCGCCCCTGCGCGACGGTATGCTGCGCCCATGGTTCCGCAGTGGATCATCGAGAAAAAGCGCGACGGCGCGGCGCTTGCCGAGGGCGAAATCCGCGCCTTCATCGAGGGCTACACCCGCGGAACGATCCCCGACTACCAGATGGCCGCGCTGGCCATGGCCGTGTTCTTCCGCGGCATGACCCGCGCGGAGCTCGCCGTCCTCACCGACGCCATGATGCGCTCCGGCACGGCGCTGGAAACGTCGCGCATACCCGGCGTCAAGGCCGACAAGCATTCCACCGGCGGAGTCGGCGACAAGGTCTCCCTCATTCTCGCGCCGCTGGCCGCATCGTGCGGCGTGGTCGTGCCCATGATCTCCGGCCGCGGCCTGGGCATCACCGGCGGCACGCTGGACAAGCTGGAGTCCATCCGCGGCTACCGCACGGACCTCGCCCCGGACGAGTTTATGGCCGTGCTCGCGGAATGCGGCTGCTCGATCGTCGGCCAGACCGCCGCCCTGGCGCCCGCCGACCGCAAGCTGTACGCGCTGCGCGACGTGACCGGCACGGTGCCCTCCATACCGCTTATCGCCGCCAGCATCATGTGCAAGAAACTCGCCGAAGGCATCGACGCGCTGGTCCTGGACGTCAAGTGGGGCAGGGGCGCATTCATGAAGACCCCGGAGCAGGCGCGCGAGCTCGCGCGCACCATGGTGGAAATCGGCGCGGGCGCGGGCAAGGCCATGTCCGCTCTGATCACCGACATGAACCAGCCGCTGGGCCGCACGGCCGGCAACGCGCTCGAGGTCGCCGAAACGCTTGAGGCGCTCTCCGGCCGCGGCGCGCCCGACCTGATGCGCGTGACCCTGGCTCTCACCGCGCAGATGCTGGTTCTGACCGGCCGCGTTCCCGACACGTCCGCGGCGCGGCCGATCCTGCAGGCGCAGCTCGGCTCCGGCGCGGCGCGGCGCCGCTTCCTGGAAATGGTCGCGCGGCACGGGGGCGACGCCGAGGCCCTGGCGTCCGGCGCCGGCCTGCCCCGCGCCCGCCTGCGCCGCGAGATCCGCGCCCCGCGCGCCGGCACGGTCAGCGCGGTTGACGCCGGGCGCGTGGGACGCGCCTGCCTGGCCCTGGGCGCGGGCCGCACGCGCGTCGAAGACGCGGTCGACCACGCCGCCGGCATCAGCGGCATCGTCAAGATCGGAGAAAGGGTTGACGAAGGGCAGCCCCTTGCCGCGCTGCACGCCAACGACGAAGGCCGTCTGGACGAAGCGCTGCGGATCATCGACGGCGCCTTCGCGATTGGCGAAGGCGAGGCCCGGCCGCCGGAACTGATCGTGGAAACGGTGAGACCTGGAAATGGCTGAGGGACCGCTCGGGGAGCGATGCATGCCGGAGCAGATTGACGAACGCGCACTGCTGGGGGCCGCCGCGGCGGCGGCGGCCGAAGCCTACGCGCCCTACTCGGGCCTGCGCGTGGGCGCGGCGCTCCTGGCCGAAGACGGCCGCGTCTTCCGCGGCTGCAACGTGGAGAACGCTTCCTACGGCCTCACCGTCTGCGCGGAGCGCACCGCATTGCTGGCGGCCGTGGCCGGAGGTAGCCGCGCCTTCCGCGGCCTGGCCGTGGCGGCCTCGGGCGCGACGCCGCCCTACCCCTGCGGCGCCTGCCGCCAGGTGCTGGCGGAGTTCTGCGATCCGGCCCTGCCGATCCTGATCGCGTGCATCGGGCGTCTGGACCGGGCGGTGCGCACCGATCTGGGCACGTTGCTGCCGCGGGCCTTCGCGTTGCGGGAGAAAACAGAATGAAAACTGCCGGCTTCCTCGCCATCCTCCTCGCCGCCGGAACAGCCGTTCCGGCGGCGGACCTGCAACCGGTCGCCACGGTTGAGATCGTCAGTCCAAACCGGTTGGACGCCGACCTGCGGCAGATCGGACGCGCCCTGATGACGCCGGGCCTGGCCGCTTCCTTGACGAACCGGCTGGCGGCTTCCGTCGGCCCGGCCGTCGCGGCGGCGATCGACGGCGGCCAGCCGCTGCAGATCCATGTGCTCCTGGACGCCGCCCCGGCCGGCGGCGCGGGAGCCGTATCGGCGGGCCGCGCGTGCCTGGTGTGCGCTTTTGCCGTCAAGGGCGGCGCCGAGAATCTCCTGACCGCCTTGAAGGACGTCTACGGAACGCATGAGAAGGCCGGCGCCGTGCAGCGCTTTCTGCAACCGGGGCCGGACAAGGCGGACGCGCCCCAAGCGCTTTACCTGACAGTCGTGGCCGACCGCGTGCTGGCCGGACGCGAAGAAGAGGCCGTGCGCGCCATGCTCGCCCGGCCGCCCGCCGCGCCGCGTGGCGCGGCGCTGGCCGACTGCGCGTTGACCGCGGAGATCGACGCTCCGGCCTGCCTGCCGCTCGCGGAGGCCTGGCTCGCGCGCTACGGGGATGCCGCCGCTTCGCTGGAAGCGGTGAAATCCGTCGCGCGGTTTACGATCGGCCTGACCGCCCGGGAGAATGCCGTGGAAATCCGCACGGCCGTGCGGCCGGCGGCCGGCACCGCGCTGGCCGCGGCGCAGGCCGCGGCCAGGCCGCCGCCCGCCCGCTACGAAAACGTTCTGCCGGCCGACGCTCTGGCGGCCGTGGCCGGAAGCGATCTGGCGGCGGCGGGCGACTGGCCGGCGCAGACCGCCCGCCTCGGCGCGCTGCCGGGCAGCGTCTCCGCCATGGCGTCCGCGACCGACGGGGGCGCGGCCCCGCTGACGCGCGTTCTCACCGGGGCGTACTGCGCCGGCATCGTGCAGCGCCCCGAAGACGGCGGCCTGGCCGCGATCCAGATCTACGGCGTGTCAGACCCGTCCGAAGCGCGGCGGCTGATCGCGGGAATGCTCGACAACCGGGCGTCGTCGCGCGCCGGAACCGGAGGCCTGGCGGTCAAGCCGCTGCAGCCACGCAAGCGCGGCGAAACGGACATCCTGCGCTGCGAATGCGCGGTCGGTCTTTCATCGCCGGGACTGCAGCCGGGCGTGGCGTCCCTGGTGTCGCCCTTCAGCCCTTTCGGACTGGAAGTGGCGTTCACGGAGAGCGACGTCGTGCAGGTTTTCGGCCCGCCGTCCGTCATGGACCGGACGCTCGATCGCCTGGCCGCTCCCGCGGCAGCCGGCATCGCCCGGTCGGCGGTCTTCACGCGCCTGTTTCCGCAAGTCGAAGTCCCGCGCGTCACAACCTACCGCGTCGAGGTCGTGCGCCTGCTCAGGGCCCTGTTCGCCGCCCTGCCGAACGCGGGCGGGGATCTGACGGCTCTGCTTCCCGAAGGCACGGGCGGCATCGCGGGGTATTCCTATATTGACGGCGGCGACGCCGTCAGCGTGACGCGGCTGGCGTATGACGAGCTGGTGAGCGTGCGCGGCGGCGTGCTGCTCGTGGGCGGGCTGCTGGCGAACTCCATGCGCGCCGCCGCGCCGGCCGCCGGAAGCCCGGCGGCCCGCTGCGCCGCGAACCTGCGGCGCCTCGACGCCGCCAGGGAGCAGTATGCCCTGGAGAACGGCCTGAGGGAGGGCGCGCCGGCGCCGCAGGACAAGCTGACCGAGTATCTGCCCGGAGGCAGGATGCCCGCGTGCCCCGGAGGCGGCGTTTATGCGATCGGCCGCGTCGGCGAACCCCCGCGGTGCTCCGTGCCGGAACACGCAATCAGATAGCCAGGCCCAGCTCACGCATGCAGATCAGCGTGCGTCCGCTGTCCGCCGGGCCGTCCGGATTGAAGATGTGGTCCAGGCGGGCTTCGATCCGCTTGGCCGGCTGCATGTCGCCAGCGAGCATCTTCGCGATCTGATCCATGCCGAAAGGTTTCGGCAGGCGGGCGCCGGCGTCAAGGCGCAGCATACGCTCGACGTCTTGCAGCGCGGCATAGCCGGACATCACCAGGACCTTGGTGCCCGCCGGGATCTTCGCGTTTTCCATGAACCAGACCCCGCTGCGGCCGGCCATCTGCACGTCCAGGAGGACGAAGTCATACTGGCCTGACTGTACGAGACGGGCCGCGTCAACGGCGTTGTTGACGCAGTCCGCCTCATGCCCGAGGCGCGACACCATGCGCTTCAGCGTTTCCAGGATCCGCGCGTCGTCGTCCACGAGCAAGAGTTTCATACAGCCCTCCCGTCTCCGCGCCTGGCTCAGCTCATACGAAAGCAAGACCCGTTCCATTGCGGCGCCGGGGACTGCAGCGGGCTCTCGAAAGTCGCAATACACAGATTCTTGACACGCGCGTGACACACGCTTGAAACACGGCGGCATGCGCCTCCGATGCCACCGGTCGCCGGAGGCCAATTCGCGGCCGCCGCGCGCCGTCCGCTCCGGCGGGCGGGCCGGCAGACCTCGCCCCGCCGCTGACATGCTCCCCGCTCACAGCCGGTCCAGCAGCGCCGCTTCGGTCGTGTCCAGCACCGACACGGCGTCGCCCCGCCGCCCGAGCCTCAGGAAGCGGCCGGGAGTCACCTCCCATGTCTGGAAAGCCGCGCCGCCGGCGCCCGTTCCGCGCGCCGTCGTGCGCGCGAAAGGAAAACGCCGCGCCAGCATCAGCCGGCAGGCCGCCGCGAATTCCGAGGCGTCCCGCGCGCTGTCCCAGACCGTGCGCCACACCAGCAGTTCGCCCTCCGGCGCCTTGCGCTCGAACAGCGCATAGCGGTCGCCGCCCCACCCCGCCGCGGCGGACGCCGCGGCCCCGGAGTCGGGCAGCTCCGGGTCTTCCCAGGTCCGCAGCATGGCGCGTATGCCCAGCTCGCCGAGCACGTCCTCTTCCACCAGAATCCAGTCCCCCGCAAGGGCGCCGGCCACGTCGTCAAGCGCCGGCAATCGCGGCGCGTCGCGCGGGGCGCGCAGCTTCTCCGGGTGCAGGACCTGCTCCGTGGACTGCGGCGGGTCCGCGTAGAGGCGGCTGACCGCTTCCCATCCGCCCGCCGCTTTCACCTGGTCGACCATGAGCGCCCCCTGCATGTACGCGGAGTAGAGCATCTCCACCAGCAGGCGCGGATAGCGCTTCAGATCGAGCAGCGCCGGCCCCAGCCGGCCCCAGCCCCGCTGCTCCGTGAAACCGCCCTCTTCCACGAGGTCCAGCAGCGCGTCCAGGCCCAGCGCGGCGTGCGACGCGACCGCGGCCGTGGCCATGGCTTCCGCCGCCGCCGCGTCCGCGGCTCCGGAACCGGCCTGGTTGCGGAGCATCCACGTCAGCATCACCAGCGTCGCTTCGCCTTCGACCAGCGACTGCCGGGCCTGGCTCATGTCGGCGTTGGCCAGCATGGCGGCGCGGTCCCCTTCCAGGAACGCGCGCAGGTCGAAATGCCGGTCCTGCAGCGCGTGGCAGAGCTCGTGGGCCGCGATCCCGTCGAGGACGCTCTTCGGCATCTCCGCGGTCAGCAGATAGTAGGTCCGGGTCTTCGGATCGTAGTACGCCGCGGTCTGGCCGGACAGCATTTCGCGCAGCAACGCACGCAGATCAGTCTGTTCCCGCAGCGCGCCGACCCTGGCCAGTCCCCGCATGTAGGCATTCAATCCGTCCGCGCCGTATTGTTCGGCGATCTGCGCCTCCAGGTACGCGAGGAAATCCTCGCGCGACTGGGGTTTCACGCTGACCGGCGCGTCGAACGCCAGCGCCCTGATTTCGGCCACGTCGCGGCCGATCTCGGCCGCGCGCCTCGCGCTCTCCTCCGGAACCGTCGCGCCCCGCTCCCCGGCCCCGACCGCGGCGGCGATCAACGCCGCCGTCACGGCGCCGGCCGCGCACATCCGTTGCGCCCGCCGGACCCGGACGACGGGGAGGCAACCGGGCCGTCCGGCGGGGGCGCGACACCGTCGTCTTCCAAACATGCGGTCTCCAGCCGCCGGGGCCTTCGTCCAGACGGCTTCGCGCTTCACTTCCCGTCTCGCAATCATCTCGTCTATGCCGGCGTTGTGGAGGCCGCGCATGGATTCAGCAAACGCGTATCGCCTGCGTTCAGGCGCGGCGTCAAGTGCCCGGGACGCTTGGTTCGGAGACGTGCAGTTGCTCCAAGGCTTCAGCGTCCGCCAGGTCCTTGGTTCTTCCGGATGCCCGTTTGTTCCGGATCAGGTCGGCTGCGGCGGGAATGTGTATCTCGATTCCTTCGATATCCACGGCCGCGGAGTTCCGGAACGTATCCTCAAACTGCAGCCCGGACGCCGCCGTGATGATGTCGATCCGCCTGGGGGCGACACCGATCTGGAAGACGGTGCCTTCCTTCTCGAAATCCGCTCTGGTCGCATTGCGCAGGGGGGCGCCAAAGCGACGAAGCGCCCTTAGAACGGCATCGGCGTTGTCGGGCGCGGGCATCACCCAGATATCGATATCCATGGTGGCGCGCGGATAGCCGTGGGCGGCAAGTGCGTAGGCGCCGACGAGAAGAAACTTAACCTTCTCGTCGACCAAGGCCTGCAACATGTCTCTGTAGTCTTCGTTCAGCATCGTGACGTTTGCTCAGAGAACTCACTTCACGGGTAAGCGGCCACACCAGGGCGATGCGCTCCGCGGGGGTCCCGGGTACGACCTGAGTATCCCGGGAATCCGACATCCGGAGTGTGATCGTGCGAGTCCGGTCCATGCGCTCAGGCTAGCACGTCTGCCCCCGGTCAGCAAATCAGATTGCACGGTCGACGCGCAGCCCGCATTGCGCCACATTAAATGTTACCGAGCGGTGAAGAACGGGAGGATGAGGAAGGGATCGTTGCGCGTCAGAACCACGCCCTGACGCCGACTTCCCCCAGCCCTTCGCGACTGTCATACGGATGCCGGTCCACGGGATTCCAGGCGCCGAAGAGCGACAGGCCCAGCGCGTTGCGGACCGGCATGAACTCCAGCTCCAGCCTCGCGCGCCAGGAGGGGCGGTCTCGCGAATCCACCAGCGCCGTGCCGCTGCCGCCGGCCACAAGCGCCCAGGCCGTTCTGATCAGGAGCGGATGGCGCGCCTCCAACGCGACGTCCCATGCCCAGTCCGACCCGCCCTGGAAGGCGCTCGGCGACAGCACGCCGCCGAGACCGCGCACGTAGCCGCCCGCTTCCGCGTACCAGACGATACGCTCGGCCGGCCCCGGCGGCGGCGCAAGACGGTAGCTCCGGGCCTGCGCGGCGCGCCGCATGGTCGTCGTCCCGACGCCGGCGAAGACGCGGTTGAAGTAGGCGCTCGACGGAACATTCACGTCTTCGCGGTCGTACCATACGGCGCCGCCTTCCTTCAGAATGAGATGCGCGCAGGCGTGGTCCCAGCCCGCGCGGCGCAGGATGCGCCGGCCGCGGTTTTCCCAGAAGGGCGCGATGCCGTAGACCGCGTCCATGGGCGAGAAGGGCAGCAGCGGCGCGATGCTCCGTCCGAAATCCGAGGCCAGCGAGGTTCCCAGCATCAGGTAGTCGCGGCGCCGCCACGAAAGCATCTCGCCTTCGAAGTCCATGCTCAGACGCGTCACGTAGCGGCGCGACTGCTCGAAGCCGCGCTGGTTGTAGAACCGCAGCAGGCTGACCTCGCCGCTGTGCCCGGTAAGCGCCTCGCAAACGGACGGCGTTTCATCGTCCTCCCATGCCCGCGCCGCCGGCGCACAAGCCAGGACGGCCGCCACGATTCCAAGCGCTGTCCGTTTGAATTCCATGGCGCCTCTCCTTGTCCGCCGGTCGCAAATCGGGGGCCCGCTTCCGAAACGGCGCGGTCCGGCCCGTCAGCCCCGTTACGCAACCGCGGAACGCGCACAGAAGGTAGCGCCGGACGGTCGGCAGGTCAAACCGGATGGCGCGGCCTTCGGGCGGTCATAGGGCTGATTCGTCTATCTGCATATGCCGTTGCGGATTCAAATGACGAATGACGAAATACCCAAGTCCGAAGGAAGCTCGACAGGTCGCAACGTCAATGTCCCTGTCCTCCAGTTCCCGGACGGCCTTCTCAATGAAATCCCCGGCGACCCTCGTGTCCGAAGCGAGGCCCTCCCGCCTGCGACTGAGCCGGAAGACTACAACCGACCCGTTGCCGCGTCAAACATGATGGCGAAGCGAAGCGTTTTCCTGGGTCGAAGCGTTTTCTTGTTGCTTTTCACGTCCGTTTGGGCTCCTCTGCCGCGGCAATCACCGGAAAGGAGGCGCGAACATGAAGCGGATGACGACCCGGACGGCGGCGGCGGGGGCGCTGCTGGCAGGACTTGTGGCGGGGTATGCGGCGGCGGGCCCGGAGTGGCAGATCAACGACGCGTCTTCGATGAAGCTGTCGTTCCTGGGACAGGTGCACGCCAGCTACACCGACGCCTCCGCGCCTGACGCCAACCGCGGCGACGCGTACCTCCGGCGCGCGCGCATCATTCTTGACGGACAGATCACCGACGGCGTCCGGTTCTTCGTCGAGACCGACAACGACAACGCCGGGCGCAACGGCATGCCGGCCGCGTCCACGGACATCCAGGACGCTTTCGTGGACGTGCGTATCGCCGGCCTGGATCACTGGGTCAAGGCGGGCCTGATCCTGCTTCCGTTCTCCTTCGAGAACCGCGCCTCGGCGGCTTCGCTGCTGGGCAACGACTACAACAGCGAGGCCATCAAACTGGTCAACACCTTCGTCTGGCGCGACATGGGCGCCGAGCTGCACGGCAATTTCGGCGCGCGGCTCGCCTACGCCGTGGGCCTTTTTGACGGCTACGACGGCTTCGCCGCCCCGGCCCTGGAAAAGAACGCCGACGCCCCGCCCAGGCTGACCGGCCACGTGGCCGTCAACCTCCTGGGCGACGTGGAGACCGGCTGGTTCTACACGCAGAACCGCCTGCACAAGACGCCCTATCTGTCCGTCGGGGCCGGCCTGGACGCCCAGGACGATGCCACGCGCGCGGTCAGCACCAACGCCGCCGCGGTCGCGGAGGAAGAAGACGCGCGGGCCGTGGTCGTCGACGTTCAGTCCGGGTTCAACCTGGGCGACCGGCTTGCGCTGACGGTCAACGCGGCCGTCTACGAGTGGGACAGCGCTCTGTTCCGCGGCAATACCGGCTTCGTCGAAAGCGGGCTGACGCTCGACAGGACCATGCTCACGCTCAAGTACAGCCAGACCCGGCCTTCGGCGCCCGGCGCCGGCTTCGGCGAGGACTACACGGCGGGCCTGCACTATTTCCTGAAAGGCCACGGCGCGCGCGCCGGCCTGGAGTACCGCTGGGGCACAAGCCCCGACCAGGCTCTGCTGGGGGTGCAGTTCCTGCTCTGACGCCGCCCGGATCCGGCGGTCCTCCGCGGACATGGCGCAACCGGGGCGGCCGGCGGCAGGCGTTTGCGTGCGGGCCCGGCGGCGCAACCCTCCGTTTCCAGGCATCCATTTCTTGATTGATGAACCCGGCGGGTACTGGCATACTGAAACTTGAGTGGAGAACCATGCCATGAACGAGACCAGACGACAGCCCGGCGCCAACGGCGGGTGGGTGGCTTTCCGCCCGGACATCAAGATCCTGGACTGCACTATCCGCGATGGCGGCCTGATCAACGACCACCTCTTCGAAGAGGACTTCGCCAAAGCGGTCTACGACACCTGCGTGGCGGCCGGGGTGGACTACGTCGAGATGGGCTATAAGTGCTCGAAGAGGATTTACGCGCCTTCCCAGTTCGGACGCTGGAAGTTCTGCGAAGAGGACGACCTCCGGCGGCTCGTGGGCGAGAAACCCGCGACAGTCAAGATGTCCGTCATGGCCGACGCGGAGCGCACCGACTACCACGAAGACATACTGCCCAGGGAGCAGAGCGTGATCGACTGCGTGCGGGTCGCCGCGTACATCCACCAGATCCCGGTCGCGCTGGACATGATCCAGGACGCGGCGGACAAGGGCTACGAGACGATGATGCAGTTGATGGCCGTCTCGGTCGTCCAGGAGCACGAGCTCCACGACGCGCTGAACATCATCGCCCGGAGCGCGGCCGACGCCGTCTACCTCGTCGACAGCTACGGCGCGCTGTATTCGGAGCAGGTGCGCGCGCTGACCGGGCTCTACCTGAAAGCCATGGAAGGCACGGGCAAGGAAGTCGGCTTCCACGGCCACAACAACCAGCAGCTGGCTTTCGCGAACACGATCGAAGCGATTGTCTCCGGCGCGAACCGCCTGGACGCGACCATCAGCGGCATCGGGCGCGGCGCCGGGAACTGCCCGCTGGAGCTGCTGATCGGGTTCCTGCACAACCCGAAATTCAGGCTGCGCCCCGTGCTGCAGTGCTGCCGGGACGTGTTCGTGCCGCTGCGCAAGAAGATCGAGTGGGGCTACAGCATTCCGTACGGCATCAGCGGCATGCTCAATCTGCACCCGCGCGAAGCCATCAAGATGCGCGCGGGCAGCGCCCCGGACGACTACGTGGCCTTCTACGACCAGGTCGTGGAAGAGGAATGACCGGCGCGCAGGCGTCGCGCCTGCGCCGGCCGGACCCCCTACCTTGCCACGTCCCGGCACAGCGACACGAACACGCGCCCGCGCTTCTGCAGCGGTTCCGTTACGCGCACCCGCTTCAGTTCCGTTCCGGCCTGGTTTCGCAGGACAACGTCGAACTCCGCCAGGTCCGGCGGGCACGGCACGCGCGCCACGCCCAGCCACCGCGGCAGGGTTTCCCAGCGCCGCACATCCGGCTGCTCGAGCAGGCCGATCAGCACGAAACGCACGAGCGCGCCCATCAGCTCGTCGTTCTGCTCCACGGCCGTCGCAATCCCCTCTTTCAGCGCGATGCGCGCGAGGGCCTTGGCGGTCTTGCGCGCATTCTGGAGCTGCTCGTTGGTAAAGGCCAGCGCCGCCGTGTCCGCCAGGGTATGGCCGCGCCCCAGGTAGCGCCCGCCCGCGTACAGATCGGCGTAAACGCGCGACGATCCCGGCCAGACGCTGGCGAAGAGATCCGAGCCTCCCGGCGTCCGCCCGGCCAGGAAAAAGCACACCAGCTCGCGCGCCTCGCCCCCTTCCGCGCCCGGCGCCCAGGCCGCGGCGGGCTCGGGCGGCGCCGTCCCCTCGCCCGCCGGCGACAGGCGCCCGTTGCTTTCATCCACCCGCAGCCAGCCGGCGAGCGCGTCCGCCTCGCGGTACTGCAGCGCCGCGTTGGACGGGTCGTCCGTCAACTCGAGGCAGAAACCCGCCACGTAGCGCGAATAGGCGTCGGCGGGATACTTGCCCAGCCGGTCGGGCGTCAGCTCGTGGATGATGCGCCGCGCCTCGACCGCGGCGTTCTCCCAGTGCCCCAGCGCCAGGTGGCTCTGGGCCGCGAAGGCGTGCAGCAGCGTGCGCTCGAACGGGGCGGCCTTGAACTCCTGCACGTTGTCGTTCACCACGAAACTGGCGCCGCCCCTGGAGAGGCTGTAGGTCTCGAGCTCTTCGACGACGTCGGCGGCCTGGATGAAATTCCGCGCGCTTTCCGCGTAGGCGCCGCGCGCCTGTTCCACGGTGCCGCGCTCCAACAGGAAAAGCAGGCGGTCCCGGGAAGGCACGCGCATGGATTCCAGCGCGGCGCCGGCGGCGTCCAGGCGCCCGGCGTAGAAATCCCTGCGGACGCCGTTCAGGGAATGCGTCGCGCAACCCGAGGCGAAAAGCAGAACCCCGAGCAGCAGGCCGCCCGCGCGCGCCCCCCCGGTACGCCGCGCGCTACCAGCCGATAAGCGGCAGCCTGGCCTCACGCGCGAATTCCTTCTCGGTGGTCAACTCGATCAGCCCGCTCTCAAGGTCCGTGATCTCCATCGTCAGCTTGTAGTAGTTGACCTTCCTCTTGGACACGCGCACCTGGCGGGGCGATTCCTTCTCCATCTCGGCGAAGGATCCGGTGATCATGTACCTGGCGCCGACCTGCCGGCCCATGGCCGCGCGCGTCTCGGCCGTGACGTTCTCCTGGTGGAAACGCTGCTCCTTCATGAGCGCGTCCCGCCGCTCGGCGTTCACGAACTTCATCTTGCCGGAATCGAACAGGATCTGGCGCATGCGGTCGGTGAGCGCCTTGGTGTCCACGTACTGCTTGGTGCGGTTCTCCACGCCGGCGATCATGACCACGGGCGGCTCAGCCTGCCTGGCCATCAGGTCGCTGGACAGGATGGCCTGCGCGACTTCCTCGGTGACCTTGCGCATGTCCGAGTAGTCGTAGGTTTCGCGCAGGTGCCGTTCCTTCTCGACGTCCACCGGGCGCACCTTGGCCCGGAACGCCGCGCAGCCCCCGCCTAAGCCCACCGCCGCGCACAGCAATACGCTCTTCCCCAGTAAAACGAGACTGCTTCGCATGGCGAGTCCTCCCGTGCAGGAAACCGTGTTCCTTCGTGACGCAGAAGAACATAGGCCGCCGCGCGCGTTCCTTCAAGAATCTTCTGCCGCCGCGCGCCGCCCGCCCGCCTCTCGCCGGGGTTGACCGCCCCGCCCGCGCGTGTCATTCTGGTTTCAGGAGCAACGCCATGTTTCCGTTGCGTGACGACAATCCGACCATGCACGCCTCGCTGGCCACGTTCGCGATCGTGGCCATCAACGCGCTGGTGTGGGTCTTCGTGCAGCAGATGGGTGTCATGCCCGGGCTGGCCGAGTCGGTGTGGCGCTACGGCGTGATCCCCGGCGAGCTGCTGGGCCGCGTGGCGCCCGGGACGCGGGTGCCGCTGGGCCCGCGCATGATCGCCGTGCTCGACGGCGATCCCGACTGGTTCAGCGTGCTGACCTCCATGTTCATGCACGGCGGGTGGATGCACCTGATCGGCAACATGTGGTTCCTGCTGGTGTTCGGCGACAACGTGGAAGACGCCATGGGCGCGATCCGGTTCACCGTGTTCTACCTGCTCTGCGGCGTCGCCGCCGTGGCCGGGCAGGTGCTGGCCGGGCCGTCCAGCGTGGTGCCCATGGTCGGCGCGTCGGGCGCCATCGGCGGCGTGATGGGCGCCTACCTGCGGATCTATCCCATGGCGCCGGTGCACATGCTGGTCTTCTTCGGATTCTTCATCCAGCGCATCGTCGTGCCCGCTTTCTTCATGCTCGGCTACTGGTTCCTGATCCAGTTCCTGGCCGGCATGCTGGACCGCGGCACGGGCGGCGTGGCGTTCTGGGCCCACGTGGGCGGCTTCGCGGCCGGTTTCCTGCTCGTGCCCGTCTTCTGCAATCCGAACCGCCTCTACGCCTGCCGCTCCCGCCGCGGGCGGGCGGGCGGCCTGTGGAGGAGGGCGTAGGCCGGGAGAGCCGTCCGGCCGGGAGAGATGGGGCGCTCGGCTCAGCCGCGACGGGCGAGATCCAGCAGTGTGGCGTGCAGAACCGAAGGGGGCGAAGCCAGGCGGCACATGTTCGCCCTGACCTCCACGAAGCCGTGACGTTCCAGCTTGCGCACGTGCCTGGACAACACCCGCGCGTCCAACCTTGTGGCCGTGCGGAGCGAGGCCAGCGAGCGTTCTGTTGATCCAAGCGCTCGGACAATGGCCAGGCGCCGGGCTTGTGTGAGCGCGGTTACAGCACGATAGACGTTTTCAACCGCTCTCGGATCGGGCGCAAGTGTCTGCGCCAGCGCCCGGCAGAGTCTCGCGGAGTCCCGGATGGTCCTGTCAGGTTCCGGACGGTAGTACACCCAGCTTCCCGTCCGGCGCGCCTGCAACAGACCTCGGGCGTTCAGGTCACGCAGATACCGACTGGCAACCGGCAAGGTCACGCCCAGCCGCGCTGCCAATGACGTCACATTCTGGTCCGGCCGCCGAAAAAGATCGGCGAGCATGCGCAACCGTGTCCTGTTCGCCAGCACCCGACATGTCCGCCACAACGTCGGCTGCAATCCTCCCGTCCCGTCTTCCCGCATGGACGGACTTTACAAAGTCCGTCCGGGTCCTGCCCAGGAAAAGGAATCGCAGACATTTCTTCCACGACACATTTCTTGCCGCAACGTTGACCGCAGCGGCGCCACGTGCCATTCTGGCCGACAGTGGCAGCGCCTGATGCCTCGATCCTTCGGGACTCTGCAATGCGCGCTTTTCTCATAGTTCTCGATTCCGTCGGCATCGGGGAGGCGCCCGACGCGGGGGAATACGGCGACGAGGGCGCCAACACGCTCGCCCACTGCGCCGAGGCCGCGGGCGGACTCAACCTGCCCGTGATGCAGGCCATGGGCCTGGGCAACATCCCCGCGCTGCTGCCGCGCGGCCCGCCCATCCGCGGCGTGCCGGCGGCGGACAATCCGACCGCCTCGTTCGGCGCCATGCAGGAAGTCTCGAAGGGCAAGGACACCACCACGGGCCACTGGGAAATGGCCGGCCTGGCCCTGGAGAAGGGATTCCACCTCTTCCCAAAGGGGCCGCCGTCGTTTCCCGACGACCTCATCGCAAGCTTCGAACAGGAAACGGGACGCCGACTGATCGGCAACAAGGCCGCCAGCGGCACGGCCATCATCGCGGAGCTGGGCGCCGAACACATGCGCACGGGCGCCCTGATCGCTTACACCAGCGCCGATTCCGTGTTCCAGGTCGCCGCGCACGAGGAGGTCGTGCCCCTGCCCGCGCTCTACGCCGCGTGCGAAACCGCGCGCCGCCTGTGCGACAAGTACCCCGTGGGGCGCGTCATCGCCCGGCCCTTCGTGGGCGCGCCCGGCGCATTCACGCGCACGAACAACCGCCGCGACTTCTCATATCCGCCGCCGGAACCGACGATCCTCGACCGCCTTTCCGCCGCGGGCGTGCCGGTGGTCACGGTGGGCAAGCTCGACGACGTGTTCGCGCACCGCGGCATGACCGAGTCCGTCCACGCCGAGACCAGCTCCGCGGCGGCGCAGGCCACGCTGGACGCCGCGGCGCGCCTGGAGCGCGGCTTCGTGTTCACGAACCTGATCGACTTCGACATGCTCTACGGGCACCGGCGCGACGCGGCGGGTTATGCCAACGCGCTGGCGGAAGCCGACGCTTTCCTGGGGAGGCTGCTGAAGCTGCTGCGCGCGGACGATCTGCTGCTGGTGACGGCGGACCACGGCAACGACCCGACGTTCAAGGGAACAGACCACACGCGCGAATTCGTGCCGTTGCTCGCGTACCGGCCGTCAGTCAACGCCGGGCGTCCCGCGACCTTCTCCGGGCGCGGGCAGACACAGACCGGCGCCCGGATTGATCCGGCCCGCGCCCGGAGGTCGCGGGCCACCTCGGAAGCCGACCTGGGCATCCGGCACGGTTTCTACGACGTGGCGCAGACGCTGGCGGCGTTCTTCGGTATCGCCTCCCTCAGTAGAGGTAAGACGCTTTTCCCCCGGTCCGGGTACCGGTGAAGGACGTCACGCGGCCGGTGGCGGCGTCGGAAACCGTTCCCTGCATGCTGTCGCCGCTGACCGTGGCCGTCAGCCTGATGTCGTGGCCCTCGCCCTGCACGCCGATCCGCAGCGTGTTGCCGATGCAGGTCCCGGAAAGCGGCACGCTGTAGCCGTACCCCTCCAGTCGTCCCGTCACCGTGGTTCCGATCTGGCTCATGGTCAGCGTCGCCTGGTAGCCGTGCGTGTCGCGCAGCTTCCACGTGCCGCTGACGTCCGTCCCGGCCTCGCACCCGAGCATGCATGCCGCCAGCGCCAGGCCCGTCACCGTCAACGCTGCTCTCATCTCGTCCTCCTTCCGGTCATTTACCCACCGGAGCCGCACCGAAACCTGACGCCCGACCCCACCTACCTCTTCTCCCGCCCGACGGCAATCGCGCAGGCATGCCCGTTCAAATCCCAATCCACGGCCGCGGCCGGACGCCGGCCGGCGGCATACTCGCAGGCCAGGCTCAGCGTCTCGGCGCAGATGTAGGCCGCGTGCGCCGTCACGGCCGCGCGCACCGCCTCGTCGCCCGCGTACGCCACGCGTATGCGGTCGGTCACCTCCAGCCCGGCCGTCTTGCGCATGTTCTGCACCTTGTTCACGAACTCGCGCGCCAGGCCTTCGGCTTCCAGTTCGGGCGTCAGACCGGTCTCCAGCGCCACGAGCAGTTCGCCCTCGCAGGCCACGACCAGCCCCGCGTGCGGCTCGCGCTCCACGACGACGTCTTCCGCCGTGACGGAAAGCGGTTCCCCGCCGGCGTCCAGCGTCACCGCCGCCCCGCCGATCAGCTCCTCGATCTGTTCGGGCGAGAGGCGCGCGATCGCGCCGGCCGCGGCCTTCATGCGCGGACCCAGCGACGGCCCCAGCCGCTTGAAATTCGCCTTGGCGCGCAGCGCCGCCAGCTCCGTTTCGTGGTCGCCGAAGGCCAGCTGCTTGACGTTCAGCTCCTCCGCCACGAGGTCCCCGAACGCGGCGATGCGCCGGCGCACTTCGGCGCGGCGGCACACCACGTGCAGCACGGAAAGCGGCTGTCGCACCTTCAGGTCGTTCTCCGCGCGCAGCAGCCGCCCCATGCGCACCACGGCCATGACCTCCGCCATCTGCTCTTCGAGCTCGGGGTCGCGGCGCGACGCGTCGGGAAGCGGGAAGTCGCACAGGTGCACCGACGCCGGCATGCCCTCCGTGCGCAGGTTGCGGTGAATGGCGTCGCTGACAAACGGAATGAAGGGCGCCGCGATCTTCGACAGCCGCAGCAGCACGTCGTAGAGCGTGCGGTAGGCCTGGGCCTTGTCCGCGTCGTCCTGCGACTTCCAGAAACGCCGGCGGCTCCGCCGGATGTACCAGTTGGTCAGGTCCTCGATGAACCGCACGAACGGCCGCACGGCGCGCTGCAGGTCGTAGTCGTCCATGCCCGCCACGACGTCGGCGGTGAGGCTCTCCAGGCTGCTGCGGATCCAGCGGTCGAGCGCGTTGGCGCCGGGCGCGTCGTCCCGCGCGCGCGCCGCGCTCCAGCCGTCGATGTTCGCGTAGGTCACGAAGAAGCTGTAGGCGTTCCACAGCGGAATCAGGATGTGGCGCATGAGCTGCCGCACGCCTTCCTCGGAGAAGCGCAGGTCCTCCGCGCGCACCACGGCGGAGTTGAGCATGTAGAGGCGCAGCGCGTCGGCCCCGTAGGTGTCGAGCATGTAGGACGGGTCCGGGTAGTTCTTGAGACGCTTGCTCATCTTGCGGCCGTCCTCGGCCAGGACCAGGCCGTTGACGACCACGTTGCGGAACGCCGGCCGGTCAAAAAGGGCCACGGAAAGCACCATCAGCGTGTAGAACCAGCCGCGCGTCTGATCCAGGCCTTCGGCGATGAAGTCGGCCGGGAAATGCGCTTCGAAATGCTCGCGGTTCTCGAACGGGTAGTGCGCCTGCGCGTAGGGCATGGCCCCGCTTTCGAACCAGCAGTCGAGCACTTCGGGCACGCGACGCAGCGCGCCCTTGCCGCGGGCCGACGGGATCGTGACCTTGTCCACGACGTGCTTGTGCAGGTCCGCGACCGCCGTGCCGGACAGCCGCGCCAGCTCGGCCATGGACCCCACGCACACCGTTTCCGCTCCGTCATCGCTGCGCCACAGGGGCAGCGGCGCGCCCCAGTAGCGGTTGCGCGAGACGGCCCAGTCGCGCGCGCCTTCCAGCCACTTGCCGAAGCGCCCGCCCTTCAGGTGTCCCGGCACCCAGCGCACCTGCGCGTTGGCGGCGACGATGCGGTCGCGGATGCGTTCCACGCGCACGAACCAGGTGGAAACGGCGCGATAGATGAGAGGTTTTTCGCAGCGCCAGCAGTGCGGGTAAGTGTGCGCGATCGTGCCGCGGCGCACGAGCCTGCCTTCCGCCTTGAGGCGCGCCATGATGTCGGCATCCGTCTCCTTGACCTCGCGCCCCGCATAGTCGCCGACCTCGGCCGTAAACCGGCCGGTCTCGTCCACGGGGCACACGGCGGGGATGTTCTCCGCGAGGCCCAGCCGGTAGTCGTCTTCGCCGAAGCCGGGCGCGATGTGCACGACGCCCGTGCCCTCCTCGGTGCTGACGAAATCGCCCGCCACCACGCGGAACGCGCCCGCATTCTTCATGTCCGCGAAGTACGGGAACAAGGGCGCGTAACGCAGCCCCGCCAGGTCCGCGCCCGCGAGGGTCTCCAGGATTTCGTGCTCCTGGTGTTTCCAGTACGCCGCCACGCGGTCGGCGGCCAGGATGTAGATGGCGTCCTTGTCTTTGACGCGCGCGTAGCGAATCCCGCCGCCCACGGCCAGGGCCATGTTGGACGGCAGCGTCCAGGGCGTCGTGGTCCACGCCAGGATGTAGGTGTTGTCCGCCCCCTCCACCTTGAAACGCACCGTGATCGCGGGGTCGGTGACTTCCTCATAGCCCTGGTTCGTCTCGAAGTTGGAAAGCGGCGTGGCGCAGCGCGGACAGTAGGGCAGGATTTTCATGCCCTCGTAGACCAGGTCTTTCTCCCACAGCGACTTGAAAACCCACCAGATGGACTCCATGTACTTGGGGTCCATGGTCTTGTAATCGCGGTCGAAGTCAACCCAGCGGCCCATGCGCGTGACGATCGCGCGCCATTCGCGGGTGTAGCGCAGCACGATGCCGCGGCAGGTCTCGTTGAACTTGTCGACGCCGAGCTCCTCGATCTGGGTCTTGCCGCTGATGCCCAGTTCCTGCTCGACTTCCACTTCCACGGGCAGGCCGTGGCAGTCCCAGCCGAAGCGGCGGTCCACGTAGTGCCCGCGCATGGTCTGGTAGCGGGGGACGATGTCCTTGATCGTGCCGGCCAGCAGGTGGCCGTAGTGCGGCAGGCCGGTGGCGAAGGGCGGGCCGTCGTAGAACACGTATTCCGCCGCGCCCCGGCGCAGCTTCAGGGATTCGGCAAATGTCCCTTCGCGATCCCACAGCGCCCGGATGGCGCCTTCGAGACGGGGGAAGTCAGGCTGGTTGGTGACCGGATCGAACATGATCTCGCCTCACGCGGCAACGTCGCCCCTGCCCCCTGACTCCTGCCTCCTGCTCTACTTGTCCCACGGTTCCTTGTCGGCCGCCGCCGCCGCGTCCGAAACGACCTCGTCGGTCTTGGCGGCCGCATCGGCGGCGCCCTCAACCGTCTTCTCGGCGGCGTCGCGCGCGGTTCCGGCGACCTTCTCCGCCACCTCCGCCGTCTTCTCCGCGGCCGCGGCCACGCCTTCCATCGTCTTCTCCGCCACGGTCGCCGCCGCCTCGCGCGTCGCCCCAACGGTCCGTTCCGTCACTTCAACCGACTTCTGGACGGTCTGCTTGGCCGCTTCTTCGGCCCGGCGGGCCGCGTCGCCGACCGCGTCGGCGGTCTTTTCGACGGCCTGATCGGCCTTGCGGCCCATCTTCTCAAACTCGTCGCCCTGCCGGCGGCAACCGCCGCCAACCAGGGCCGTTGCCGCCAACGCCGCCACAAACCATGCACCGTACGCCTTCATGCCGTTCCTCCTCCTTGCATGTGCCTCGCACAGACACAGAACATGACACGACACCGCGGACGTGGCAAGCCTATCGATACCCGCGCCAAAAGAGCGTGCGGGTGCGTCGGCACATCAGCATCGGCTCCGGTCACACACGCACACACTCACGTACTACCCCTACTCCCCATATTCCGCCCGGTCCTCCGCCGCCTTGCGCAGTTCGCTCCCTGCGCCGGCGTCGGGATAGGTCAGTGGTCCGGAAACCGCCCGCGCCGGTTCGCGCAGGGCGGCAAAGCGCGCGCGCTCTTGGCGCAGGTATGCGTGGCGGGGATCGAAGGGATGACAAAGAGGCGGCCCCATGCGCGCAACCAGCCGCGCGGACAGGGGCGCGCCGCGCGCGACGTGCGCGTAGGCGGCCACGGCCACGGATTGCTGCCGCGCCGAGAGCGATCCGGCCAGCCAGGCGCGCCCGGCGGTCGCGCGCGACATGCGGATGGCGTTCCACAGGCAGAGCACGCGCAGGCACGGCTCCCCGCGGCCGGTGAGCATCTCGCCGGGCAGCGCCGGCTCGGCGAAGCGCCCGAACGGCGCGACCAGGTACGCGTCGGGCCCGTCCGCCGCCAGCACCAGGACGTACGCCGGACGCGGCGCCGCGCCCGGCATGTACGGCGGCAGCAGACGGATCTGGCCGGGCGCGGGGGCGGCCTCGCCCGCCGTCGCGAGAGGCGGCGCGGCGGGCGAACACGTCTCCGCCTCCGGTTCCCCGCGGAGCGCGCGGTCCAGTTCCCATTCCGCAAGCCAGCGCCTGAGGCGACGGCGCTGGGCTGCGGGGACGGAACGCACCGCGGCATCCGGCAATTCAGGCATCGCGTTCCGCCCTTCCATGACTACGGCCTCCCGCTCATTGCCAGCAGACGCAAACAGACGCGCTCCGATTCCGCCCACCTCAAAACGAGCTCTTTCACCTGCTCGACGGTCATCAGCGTCAGCGACAGCAGCGACTGCCGGTCGTCGGCCGGGTACCGCTCCCGCAGGCGCCGCGCGGCCTGCGCCAGGAAGCGGCTGAAGCGGTCGTGCAGCATGGACTTGCGGCATCCCGCGGCCTTCTGCACCTCGGCATGCTCCAGCGACAGGCCCAGGCTTCGCGCCAGAACCGCAACGCGCGTGCGCGTCGGCATGGCGCCGAAAAGGTCTTCCGCGTGCGCGCGCGAAAGCGTCTCGTACTCGCGGCGCGCGGCCTCGCCCACCGGATCGGCGGCATCCGGCAGCATGTCGCGCAACGTCAGGTCGCCGGCCGCGCCGCCGAGGGGTTCGTCGAGCGACACGGCGCCCGCCGGCGCCAGCTCCTTCCGGACGTACTCCCGCACCACGTCGCGCATGATCAGCGAGGCCCCGCCTTCGATCGCTTCGCGCCGCCGCGGCGCGTCGGGCGCGACGCGCGCGAAAAGCCATTCCTTGTAGCGCTTGCCCCTGCGGCTGCCGCGTACGACCAGGTGCGTCTCGAACAGGTGCCACACGTCGCGCGGCAAAGGCAGAGCGCCCGAACCGGCCCGGGCCGCCAGGCACGCGCGCGCCATCCTGTGAAACCGCGCCGCGGCAAAGGCCTGCAGCCGACGCTGCGTTTCCGCGCGGCAGCGCCCCAGGGCGCACATCCGCCGCCACTCGTCCCAGGCGGCGACAGCATTCAGTCGGTCGTCCATGGCTTTCAGGTTTCAGGCGTCAGGCGTCGGTTATGGACAGGACGCGCCAGTTTCTTCCCCGCGTTCCTCCCCCTGACACCTGACACCTGAACCCTGACACCTGGTCTGCTCCCCCAGAACCCCCATCGCCACGCGGTCGCGGCCGGCCAGGTCCGGCCGCACTTCGACCCGCGCAAAACCTTCCGCGGCCAGCGCCGCTTTGACTGCCTCGCCCTGCGTTTCGCCGATTTCCAGGAACACGCGGCCGCCCGGCTTCAGGGCCAGGGCCGCGTCCTGGATGACCGCGCTCAACACGCGCAGGCCGTCCGGGCCGCCGTCCAGGGCCTGCCGCGGCTCATGATCACGTATGCATACGGGAAGGCGTTCGATCTCGCCGCTGGGAATGTAGGGCGGATTGGACACGATCGCGTCCAGCGAACCGGCGTCCACAATCTCGCACATTTCGCCCTGCGCCAGCGCGACGCGCTCGGCCACGCCCAGCGCACGCGCGTTTTCCGTCGCCAGCGCCACCGCATCCGCGCTGGAGTCCAGCCCGATGTAGAGCCCTTCCGGTCGCGCCAGGGCCAGACTGATGACGATACAGCCGCTGCCCGTCCCCACGTCCACTACCGCCGGACGTCCCTGCCACAGGGGCGCGCAGTCCAATACCGCCTGCACCAGACACTCGGTTTCGGGCCGCGGGATAAGGGCCCGCGGATCGACCCGGAACTCGTGGCCCATGAATCCCGCGCCGCCGATGACGTACTGCACCGGCTCGCCCGAGCCGACGCGCCTGACGCCGCGCCGCAAGGCCGCGAGACGTTTTTCGTCCGGAACGCGCGCGTAGTGCTGCGGAAGCTCCAGACGCTTGCATCCCAGCAGGCGCGACGCGAGCATCTCAACCGCCAGGCGCGGAGCGTCCACGCTCTTCCTTTCCAGAAAAGCGGCGCCCGCGTCGAGAATTGCGCCGAGGTTCTTCGCGCCTTCTTCCATGCGATCTGCCCAGCTCAATGCGGATTGCCCGCGGGGGAAGTGCGCGGGTGCGCATGCGCACGTGAGAGTCAGAGCACAGGCGGTTCCGCGCTCACACACTCACATACCCACACACTCACACACCCGCCTTCCCCGTCGCCAGCCGCGCTTCCGCTTCGCGCGCGTGCAGGGCCTCGACCAGCTCGTCAATGTCGCCCTCCATGACGCGGTCCAGGCTGTAAAGCGTCAACTGGATGCGGTGGTCGGTGAGCCGGTTCTGCGGGAAATTATACGTGCGGATGCGCTCGCTGCGGTCGCCGCTGCCGATCATGGAGCGCCGCGTCCGGCCCATGCGCTCGGCCTCGGCCTGCTGCCTGAGGTCCAACAGCCGCGACTTGAGCACGTTGACGGCCTTGGCCTTGTTGCGTTGCTGCGAACGCTCGTCCTGGCACTGCACCACGATGCCGCTGGGCAAGTGCGTGATGCGCACGGCGGAATCCGCGGTGTTGACGCTCTGGCCGCCCGGGCCCGACGACCGGAAAATGTCGATGCGCAGGTCGTTGGGATCGATCTCGATATCGTCGTCCGGCTCGACTTCGGGGAACACGGCCACCGTCGCGGCGGAAGTGTGAATGCGGCCCGAAGCCTCGGTCGCGGGCACGCGCTGCACACGGTGAACTCCGCCTTCGAAGCGCAGCGCGCCGTAGGCGTTCGCGCCTTCGACGGAAAGCACGACTTCCTTGTAGCCGCCGCTGGCGCTGGAGCTGGCGTCGATCACGCCCGTGCGCCAGCCCTTGTTCTCGCAGTAGCGCGTGTACATCCGGCACAGGTCGGCGGCGAAAAGCGAGGCTTCCTCGCCGCCGGTTCCCGCGCGGATTTCAAGGATGGCGTTCCGCGCGTCGGCGGGATCGGGCGGGAACAGGGCCAGCATGACCTCGCGCTCCGCCGCCGCCAGCCGGGCTTCGATTTCCCCGATCTCGGCGCGCGCCAGTTCGCGCAGGTCGACGTCCGCGTCGTCGCCGGCGATGAGATCGCGGTGATCAGCCGCCTCCCGCTGCAGCTTCAGATACCGCTCCGCCCGTTCCTGGAGACGCCTGAGCGCCGCGTGGCGGCGCACCAGGTCGCGGTACTTGTTGCGGTCGGCCGCGGCCGTGGCATCCGCCAGCGCGGCTTCCAGCGCCGGCAGCTCGCTCAGGGCGCGGTCAATGACGGAGCGGTCGAGCATAGGGCGGTTGTCGGTTCTCGGTTGTCGGTTGTCGGCAAAAAGCATTCCGGACGGGCGCGGCAGACATCCCGCGCGGACAAGAAAACGGGCCGGAAAGATGTTCGACACCCCTCCGGCCCGTTTAGCTATCTACTTGCGGCCGTACCGCTTACGGAACTGCTCGACACGTCCTTCCGCGTCGATGAAAGTGGCCTGCCCCGTGAAAAACGGGTGACACTTGGAGCAAGTGTTTACGGCCATTTCCTTCACGGTCGAGCGCGTACGGATCACGTTACCGCATGCGCAGGTGATCGTCGCCTCCTCATAGGCCGGATGTATGTCCTTCTTCATGACGTTCGTCGCGTCCTTTCGCCGGATCAGACAAAGCGCGTGAATGTATCCCCTCCCCCCGCCGCCGCGCAAGCGTTTTGTTCTCGTCTTTTGTCGGGCATTGGCCGGGGCGCGGACACGCAGTGAACGTCCCCGCCCTGCCGCGGTTGCGCGCCGCATGACGGCGGTTCCTGCCCCGCGTTTTCCGCGTTGGACGCGCAAGGCCGGCTGTTGTATGGTTCACGACAACGGGGGTTTGACTTGAAACGCATCTTCCGATTCTGCGCCGTTGCGGCAATGGGGGCGGCGCTGGCCGGATGCCGGCGCAGCGAAACGGACCTGGTGCAGCAGGGCCTGGCGCGCCTGCGCCGGGGCGACGACGGCGGCGCGCTGCGGCTCCTGGGACGCGCGGCCTACGCCGCGCCCGACGACGCCGAGGCGCGCTGCAATCTTGGCATCGCCCAGCTCAACCTCGGCTGGACCAAAGCCGCGGAGACGTCTTTCGCCAAGGCCGCCGAACTCAGCGACGACCCGCGCCCGCTGGAGTACCTGGGACAAGCCCTGGCCCTTGAGAACCGCTGGGACAAGGCGCTTGACGCCTTCCGTCGCGCGGCGGAACGCGCCGGCGGCGCGCCGCGCGCACAGACGTGGCTGGCGGTGGCCGAGGCCCGCAACGGGATGACGGAGGCTGCCGCGGCGCGCCTCGACCGGGTCGCGCGCGCGAACCCGGACTACGCGCCGGCGTTTTACCAGATGGCGCTGCTCGCGCGCGCCCGCGGCGACACGGCGACAGCCGATCGACTGCTGCGGCGCTTCCTTGCCGCGGCCCGAAGCCGGGACAACGCGCGGCCCGCGGAAGAGGAAGCGCGGCTCAAGGCCGTGGCGCGGGCCCGGAGATTGCTGTCGGAAATCCCGCCGCCGGCTGTTGCCGCGCCCCCCGCCGCCGTGTCCGTCCCGCCTCCCCCATCCGCTCCTGTCGCTCCCGTTGCCGCGCCCCCCGCGCCGCCTGTGACGCCGCCGCCGGCCGCCGTCCCTGCCGCCGCCGTCGCTCCGCCGCCAGTCGCGCCCGCGCCCACTGCCGCGCCGCCCGCCACCGTCTCCGCGCCGCCCGCGCCCGGGCCCGCCGCCTCAACGCCGGAAGCCGACAGGCGCAAGGCGGTTCAGATCTCGGCCCAGGCCATGGCCCGCAAGAACGGCGGGGACACCGAAGGCGCCATCGCCCTCTACAAGAAAGCGCTGCGCCTTGACCCGACTCTGTCCGCCGCGTCCTTCAATCTCGGCCTGGCCTGCTGGGAGCAGCGCCGGCTGGATGAGGCGCAGTTGGCGTTCAGCGCCGCCGTGCGCCAGCAGCCGGGCATGGTCAAGGGGCACTACATGCTGGCCGTGGTCTACCACGACCGCAAGGCGCCGGACAAGGCCATCCAGCACCTCCGCACGGCAACGGGACTCGACCCGGACTTCGCCAACGCCCATTACCTGCTGGGCGTGGTCTGCAAGGAACAGCGGCAGTACCGCCAGGCCCGGACGCATCTGAGACGCTACATCGAGCTCGCCCCCGACGCCCCCGCGGCCGCCAACGCGCGCAAATGGCTGATGACGATGCCGGCGATGTGAGACCGCGACATGAACGACACGTCTTTCAACGCGGTTGATGTCGCCGCCCTCGTCGCGGTGCTGCTGGGCGTGGCGCAGGGCTTCCGGCGGCGTCTCTCGGGCGAACTGGCGCGCCTGGTCAGCTGTGCCGCGGCGCTGGCCGCGGCCCTGCTGCTGTTTCGTCCGCTGGGCGACTGGCTTTCGCGGTATACGCGGCTGGAACAGGACGCCGGCCGCACGACGGCCTTCGTGCTGAGCGCGGCGGCGGCCTTCGGCCTGCTGTTGCTGCTGCGCCTGGCGCTGAAGAAGCTCATGCAAGTGGCGTTCGAGCCGCTCACGGACCGCGTCGGCGGATGCGTGGCCGGCGGGCTGCGCGCGACGGTCGTGGCGCTGATCGTGTTTCTGGCGATGAACCTCTGGCCGCACGAATACCTGAACCGGGTCTTCGGCGCGGAGTCGTTCGCCGGACGCGCCGTGCTCAGGATGATCCCGTTCGCGCGCCGCGAGATCGAAAGCCACGAGAAGCTCAAGGCCGGCCTGGAGAACGCCCGCCGGAAACTGGAAGAAACCGTTTCCGGCGCCCGGCCGGACCACGGGAAGCGGAGATAGCGCCGGCCATGGCACGCATCATACCCAAGCGCGTCCTGGACGAGATACGCTTCCGGAACGACGTCGTGGACGTCGTAGGCTCGTACCTGAGCCTCAAGAAGGCCGGCGGCAACTTCCGCACCCTGTGTCCCTTCCACAAGGAGAAGACGCCTTCGTTCAACGTCAATCCCCAGCGCCAGATCTGGCACTGCTTCGGCTGCGGCAAGGGGGGCGACGTGTTCTCCTTCGTCATGGAGCACGAAGGCGTGAGCTTCACCGACGCCGCCCAGCTGCTCGCCCGCCGCGCCGGCATGAACGTTGAGCTGGAGGATGACCGCGAGGGCAAGGGGCCGCGCAAGGACGTTCTCTACCGCATCCACGAGGAACTGGCGCAGTTCTACCGGCGCTGTCTCCTGCAGACCGCCGGCGCGGCCAAGGCGCGCGCTTATCTCGAAAAGCGCGGGATCGGCCCCGAGCTGGCCGAGGAGTTCATGATCGGCTACGCGCCCGACCGCTGGGACGCCACCGTCCAGTGGGCCGGCAAGCACGAGTTCACGACCGAACAGCTCGAAACCTGCGGCCTGATCGTCCGCAACACGCGCGAAGGGGCGCGCTCCGAATTCTACGACCGCTTTCGCGGCCGCCTGATGTTTCCCATCCGCGACGAGCAGAGCCGCGTCATCGCCTTCAGCGGCCGCGCCCTGGAAAGCGGCGACCGCGCGGCCAAGTACGTCAACAGCCCCGAGACCCCCCTCTTCCGCAAGAGCCGCGTCCTGTACGCGCTGGACAGGGCGCGCCGGAACATCGTCGAGGCGCGCGAAGCGGTGGTCTGCGAAGGCCAGATCGACGTCATCCGCTGCCACGCCGCCGGCATAGGCGTCGCCGTGGCTTCCCAGGGCACGGCGTTCACCGAGGAGCACGCCCGTGTTCTGCGCCGCTACGCCGACAGCGTCACGCTGGTGTTCGACGCCGACCGCGCCGGACAGGACGCCGCGGTGCGCACGGCGGCGATCTTCATGGACGCGGGCCTGGCCGTGCGCGTGGCGACGCTGCCGCCGGGCGAGGACCCCGACTCCCTGATCCTGAAGCGCGGCGCCGAGGCTTTCCAAGCCGTGCTGCGGGCCGCCGACTCGGCCGTGCGCTTCCAGGTGCGCGTGCTGTCCGCGCGCGAGGACGCGCGCAGCGAGGTGGGCGTGATGCGCATCGCGCGGGCCGTGCTGCAGACGATCACGCACAGTCCCAACGCCGTGCAGCGCGCCAGGCTCGTGCAGGAGGCGGCCGAGATGCTGAACCTGCCGCCTTCCGCCCTGCAGCAGGAGCTGCGCGGCCTGCAGCGGCAGGCGCGGCGATTCGGCCCCGGCGAGGAATCCGGCCCGCCGCCCGGGGAGGATGCCCCGGCGGAAGAGCGCGCGGCTCCGGCCGAAGCGAAGGAACCGCCCCCGCGCGAGCAGGTGGACCTGTGCGAACACGCCGTGCACGTCGCGGATCACCCGGAAATGGCCGACCTGCTCGCCCGCTACGCGCCGGCGGACATGCTCCATCCGGTCTGCCGCGCCGTAGTCCGCGCCGCGCTGGACGCGGCCGCCGCGGGCAAGGACCTGCACCAGGCCCTGCGCGAGGCCGGCGCGGACGACGAGGCGCACCGTTTCGCCGCGGCCGCGGAAAGCGCGCCGGCCAAGGCTCGCGGCGAGGAGATCACCCGCACCCACGCGGTCAAGACTCTTATTCTGGCTCTCTGGAAACGGGAGCTGAAGGCGCGACGGCGCAGGCTCGAGGAGGAGCTCGGCGCCCGCGGGGCGCCGGACGAGCCGCGCCTGCGCGCGCTCAGCGTACAGATCCGCACGGATCTCAAGCTCCTGGACAAGTGGGACACCGGCCGGGACGTGATCGAGGTGGCTCTCGCCGAGCACGAGGCCCCTGCGCAGAGCCGGCGTCCGGCTTCGGCCACGAAAAAACCGTGAGTCTCCGAGGGCCGGGGTGGGTTCCCCCGGAACCGGCCCTTTACGGCCGCGCCCGCGCCAGGCCCGCCTTGAGCGGATAACGCAGCTTCAGGTCGCCGTCCAGCAGGATCTCGATCCAGTACGTTCCCGGCCCTTCGAATCGCACGTTGAGGAAGAATTCCACGCTGGTCGCCGTGGCTTCGCTGTCCGGCAGCCGCACCGGCACATCCTTGCCCTCGACCACCGCGCTCAGGCCGTCGGGCGCCAGGATGCGGCTGCGCTGCTTGAACTCCCCCTGTCCGCAGCACCAGCGGTTCACCACGCACAGGCGCTGGAACAGCGCCGGAAAAGCCGGCACGGCAACGGCGTCGAACAGCCCGATCAACATGAACTTGCCGTTGTGCTCCTGGCGCACGTCGTCGCACAGCAGGCTGGACTGCAGATCCGGAACGATAGTCTGTATCACGTCGCTCATTCCACTTCACCTCCCCAGGCGCGCAGGCGTTCCGCGATGAAATCCAGCGTCTGCCGGTGCGCGGCGCGTTCGCCGCCCTCCATGCGCACGGGCGGTCCGAACTCGATATGCACGGTCTTGTTCCGGTCGACGGGACCGAAATCGCGGAAAGGACCCAGGCGGATACCGAGGAAATCGGTTTTTACCGCCACCGGCGCCAGCAACGCGCCGCCCCGCTTCGCGAGCTTTGCGCCGAGCGAGTTGAAATCCGCCATCCGCAGGACCGCGCCGCGCCTGGCCTGCGGAAAGAGCAGGATCGACACCCCGTCGCGCAGCGCCGCCTCGCCGGCGGCAAGCACCCGGCGCAGGTCCTCGCGCGGATCGGACCTGGTCACCGCTATTACGCCCACCGCCTTGAGCACCGCGCCCATCGCGGGGAACCCAAGCAGCTCTTCCTTGACCACCGTCACGTACGGCCCCCGCGACAGCAGGAGCAGGGGCAGCACGGTCGTCTCGATCAGGCTCATGTGATTGCTGACGAAGACCGCCGGGCGGCTCATTTCCCGCAGGCGCTCCATGCCGGCGATGGACACGCGCCCGCCGCAGGCTTCCACGTTGCGCAGCATGCGGCAGGAGTCGGCCTGGAAACGCCGGCTGTCGTACCCGCCGCGCCGCGCGCAACGCCCGGCCGCCGCGAATGTCACGACGTTGCGCAGGTGATACCACCAGTCGAAACGGCCCAGCAGACGGTCCGCGCGGGAGCGCGGCGCGTCAGGCGGAGTCGTGTAGCCGCCCGCTTCCTCCAACCGGCGCACGAATTCGGCCGTTTCCACGGCCAGACGGTGTATCACCGCCCGCGCCCCGTTGTCCACAGCGCATTTGCCGGCCCCTTGCCCTCCCGGCGTGACGCCCGGTCGCCGGCAGGAATTTCCATGGCCGCCGATACAAAGGCTTGCCAACGGCCGCGATTCAGCTACTAAGGAAGGGCGGCAAGGGTGGCGGAACACACCCGACAAACGAACAAACGCGCTCTTGTCGGATTATGGCGCGCATACTGATTGTCGACGACGAAGCCTCGATCCGGCTGGTCCTGAGGAGCGTCCTGCGGGCCAACGGGTACGAGACCACTGAAGCCGGCGGCGGCGACGAAGCGCTCGCGCGGATCAAGTCGGAAGCGATCGACCTGATGCTGTGCGACATTCGCATGGCTCCGATGAACGGCGTCGAAGTGCTTCAGAAAGCCCTCCCGTTGTCGCCGTCGCTCCCCGTGATCATGCTGACCGCGTACGGCTCCGTGGACACCGCGGAAGAGGCCATGAAGCTGGGAGCATTCAACTATCTGACGAAGCCCTGGCGGCTTCCGGAGCTGCTGGTCAACATCCGGCGCGCTCTTTCGCGGGAAGCGCGGGCAGTACCGGAGACGGCGCAAGGCGCCGCGGCGGCCGCCGCCGACTGGCAAGGCGCGCCGTGGCAGTCCGACGCCGAGCGCATAGCGGCGTGCGGCGAGCCGGCGCTCATCGTGTTCAAGGGCGCGGACCCGCTGCCGATAGCCAGGTCCATCCACGCGAAGGGCAGCCGGTCCAAATGGCCATTCGCGGTCCTTTCGTGCGCCACCATGCCCGAGCCGATAATGGAGATCGAGATGTACGGCTGCGCCAGGGGCGCGGTGAGCGCGCTGCCGGATCAGAAAGCCGGAGTCCTCGAGTTTGCCTCCACGGGCACGCTGGTTCTGGACGAAGTCGTCTGGATGCCGCACAAGCTGCAGGAAAAGCTGGTCAATATCCTGCGGGAGGGGGCGGTGCGACGGATCGGGGGCTTTGAAGACATACCTGTCGACGTGCGCGTCCTCGCCACGACCAACATGGACCCCGACGCGATTCTCGCCGAAAAGAGCCTCATTCGGGAACTGCACGCGTATCTGACCCGCAACGTCCTGCGCGTGGCGGGTTGATGCCGCTTCCACCGGGGCTGCGCCATTCTCTCGCTTTGCCCCCGCGCCACTCAATGGGTGGCGAAAGCGCTGCCCGTCTTCAGGAATGACACCAGCTATCCGCTGGCTTCGTTTTCGGCGCCCACCACCTACGGAGCAGGAATCGAGCACTTCAGCGGCGCGCTGTGGGTGGGCAACAGCAGCGACAACAAAGTCTACAAGATGAGTCCGACTGATGGTCGCCTGATTCGGAGCTTCGCCTCCGGCGCTGTCGGCCTCGCCGAACTGGCGAAAGACCGGGCGGGCAATCTCTGGGTTCACGACTACAACAACTGGAACCCCAGGGCGCGCCTGCTGCGAGTCGGCACGGCGGCGTGGATGAGCCAGAGCGCCACGGGCAGGCTGTACGGGGTGGAGGCGGGGACGAACCTGATGACGGGCTTCAACCTGATCCTGGGCGCGTACATCCCGGCCACGCCGCCGGTGAACGTGCACACCGACAACACCGCCGCCGCGGAACAGAAGTTCTACCGCGTGACGCTGGACTGAGGGGAACGGCGCTTGCCACGCCCGTCCGCCCGAGTATCATACCCGTCAGCGGAGGCGAGAAGTGGCCCATAAGATCCTGGTGGTCGAGGACGAGCCGGGCATCGCGGACAACATCAGGTACGCCCTTTCCACGGAGGGCTTCGAAGTCGTCTGGTCCGCGACGGGTCAGGAGGCGCTGGACGTTCTCAAGTCCGACGGCATCAGCCTCGTGGTCCTCGACATCGGGCTCCCGGACCGCAACGGCTTTGAGCTGTGCAAGGACATCCGCAGGACCTCCGCCATACCCGTCATCTTCCTCACGGCCCGCGCCGACGAGATCGACCGGGTCGTCGGCCTCGAGATCGGCGGCGACGATTACGTCGTCAAGCCTTTCAGCCCCCGGGAACTTTCCGCGCGCGTCAAGGCCGTGTTGCGCCGGGCCAATGCCCCGTCGGACGGCGGCGGCAGCGCTCCGTTTCAGGTGGACGAAAGGAAGAAGCGCATCGCGTACTTCGGCCGGCCCCTCGACCTTTCGCGCTACGAATACCGGATCCTGCACGTCCTGATCGGAAAGCCGGGCTGGGTGTTCTCCCGCGACCAGCTCATGGATCTGGCCTGGGAGGAACCGGAGGCCAGCCTGGACCGCACCGTTGACACGCACATCAAGACCCTGCGCGCCAAGCTCAAGGAGATCAGGCCCAAGCTCGATCCGATCCGGACCCACCGCGGACTGGGGTACTCCCTGAAGGAATCCCCGTGAAGATCCGCACGCGTCTCTTCCTGGCGTTCCTGGTTCTCGCCGGCCTCGGCTTCTACGCGCTCGTGGACTGGATCGCCGACGATCTCCGGCCGCGCTACCTCGAAAGCATGGAGGAATCCATGGTGGACGCGGCCATCGTCCTCGCCTCTTTCATCGAGCAGCAGGCCGATGGGGATGCCATCCCCGTCAAGGGCCTGCGCTCGGCCTTCGACGCGGCGCAGCGCAGACGCTTCGCGGCCCGCATCTACCAGGTCACGAAGACGCGCCTGAACATGCGCGTGTACGTCGTCGACGCCGCGGGCGCCGTCGTCTTCGACTCGGACAACGGCAAAGAAGAGGGCAAGGACTACTCGCGGTGGAATGACGTGCTGCTCACGATGCGCGGGGAATATGGCGCGCGAACAAGCCGCGCCGATCCCGACGACCCCAAGTCGATGATCCTCCACGTGGCCGCCCCGATCATGGCTGACGGCGCGATCGCGGGCGTACTGACGGTCTGCAAGCCGGCCGACAGCGTGTCGCTCTTTCTCGAGATGGCCAAGCGCAAGATCGCCCTGGCCGGCGTCATCGCGGCCGTGGCCGTGGTGCTGCTCGGCATCGTCACGTCGGCCTGGATCACGTGGCCGATACAGAAGCTCACGGCCTACGCCCAGGCCGTCCGCGACGGCCGGCGCGTGCCCGCCGCCCCGCGGCTCGGGCGCGGCGATATGGGCCGTCTCGGGCAGGCCTTTGAAGAGATGCGCGACGCCCTGGAAGGCAAACAGTACGTCGAGCACTACATCCAGACGCTGACTCACGAGATGAAGAGCCCCCTCTCGGCGATCCGGGGCGCCGCGGAACTGCTCGAAGAGGACGTCCCGGACGGGCAGCGGCGGCAGTTTCTCAGGAACATCCGCTCCGAATCCGGGCGCATTCAGGACCTGGTGGATCGCCTGCTGCAACTCTCGGCGCTTGAAAAGCGGAAGACGCTGCGCGACGTGGAAGACCTGGACCTGGCGGAACTGGCCCGGGAGGTGGTCGGAAGCCTCACCCCCCTGCTTGCCGCAAAGGGCATTTCCGTCGCCGTTCAGCCGGACGGGCCGGCCGCCGTCCGCGGCGAGCGCTTCCTCGTCAGGCAGTCAATCGCCAACCTGCTGCAGAACGCCGTCGATTTCAGTCCCGCCGGCGGCCGGATCACCCTGGCCATCCGCCGGTCACGCGAGGCCGCGGAACTCGCCGTCGCGGACGCCGGCCCCGGCGTGCCCGAGTATGCGCTCGGGAGAGTTTTTGAACGGTTCTATTCGCTGCGGCGGCCCGACACCGGCCGGAAAGGGTCCGGCCTGGGCCTGGCGTTCGTCCGCGAAGCGGCAACCCTTCACGGCGGCGAAGCCCGACTGGAGAACATCCCCGGCGGCGGGGCCCGCGCCACGCTCGTGCTCCCGCTCGCTCCGCCGGAAGGCGGCGCCTAGTCTTTTTCACCTGCATTTCACCTCCGCTTCAAATTCTCTTCACAGGGCCTCCCTACCTTGACGCGCGGAATGAGGGCAAGGTCTCGATCCGCGCCGCGGGGCGCGAAGGGAGGAAGCATGAAGACGCTGACGTCGGTCCTGGCGGCCCTGTCGCTTGCGGGAAACCTTCCCGCCGGCGAGCAGGTCTCGGTTCCGTGGGCGGAATTCAAGCAGTTGTACGAGGAGCGCATCGCGCGCGAGGTCATGCAAACACAGGCGGGGGGGCCGACCCGGGGACGGAAGCCGCCGGTCTACACGATCGAGGAGGCCGTGTACGATCTGGCCGTCGGCAAGGACCATGCGGCGGGCGAAGTGCTCGTTTCGGGAAGAGTCATCGCGGGCGATGCCGCGCCCATCCCTCTGTTCGGCCCGGGATTGACCGTCGCCCGAATCGGACGGATCAGGGGCGGCGCCCTGCTTTCCGGGCAGGACGGAGCCGGGCGTATCGCCTTTCTCCCCGACGGCGGGAAAAGCGGGTTTCAGGTGACACTCTCTTTCATGGTCCGGCCGCAGGAAGACGACCGATCGCGTTTCATCCGTCTCGACGTTCCCCCCGCCCTCCGCAGTTCGCTCCGCCTCAGGCTCTCCCCTGAAACGGACCTCCTGGAAGAACCGGGCATCCCCGACGCCGACGGCGTCTACCACTTCTCCGCCCCGGCGCCGCTTGTCGTCCGGTACCTGGATCGCCAGGGCGTCGCCGCCGGCCGCGTGAACATCGACTCGTTTTCCCGCATCCGGCTGGAGGGCAGGCGGGCAACCGTCACGACGGCTTTCGTACCGGTCCAACCCCCGCCCCCGTGCTTCATTCTGCAGGTGCAGGACAACGCGCAGTACGCGTCATCGTCCCTGCCGTCCTCCTGCATCGTGAAGCGGCCGGACGGCTCGTACGCGATCAGTCTGCCGGCGGACGCGAAAGGCCCCTTCACAATGCAATTCGCGGTGGATGGATCGCCGGACGGCGCCGTCTTCGCCTTCCGCCTGCCGAGGGTCCGGGACAACGGCGGAAGGGAAGGCGACTTCGTTCCGGAAGAACCGGACGACGGGCAGATATCGCTGGCCGGCAACGGGCTTGCCGCGGACATCCCCGTCGCCAAGCTGGGTCCGGCGCTGATGCCGCTTGCCGGCGAGGACCGGTTCTACGCGCACATTGCGCCGCACGAGGAAGTCGCCCTGACGGTCAGGCGGTTCGCCGCCGTCAGCACGCCTCCCATCGTGCTCGATGCGCAGCGCTTCTACGTGTCCTTTGAGGAGAACGGCGGCGTGCTGTCGGTCCTGGCGCTGGACATTCCGCCGGAAATGGGTCCGCGGCTGCGGCTGAAGCCCGTGCCGGACACCGAGATATGGTCCCTGACCGTCAACGGCCGGAAGAGGCAGGTGTATGCCGACGGCGGCGACGCGTGGATCATCCCCCTCCAGGACGGGCAGGTTTCGCGAATCGAGCTGGCCCTGCTGCGCAAGGGCGCAAAGCTGGGCCTGCGCGGACGCCTGGAGGCCGTTCTGCCCGGGACGGGCCTGCCCTCCCGGACGCTCCGCGTGGGAATCGCCCTTCCGGCGCGGGTTGAGCTGCTTTCGCTCGAAGGGCCGCTGAGCCCGGCGCCGGGCGACGCGCGCGACGCGCCGGCCGAATTCGTGGGCAAGCCGCATTTCTTCTCGCGATCCTTCTACGAGGGACAGGGACTGCAACTGGCCGTTTCGTACCGCGAGCCGGCGGACGGCGACGGAACGCCGTCCGCGGCGGAGTGAAAGGACAAACACGGAAAGGAGGAGAGACACATGAGCGCAAGAAGGATGGTCGCCGTCGGTTTCATTTTCCTGCTGGCATGCGCCGGGTGGTGGATCCTGGGCGCCGCGACAACGGTGAGGTCGACCGAGTTCTCGAGGCGGCTCGGCGCCCAGGTCGAACGGCTGTGGGGCACGCCGCTGGTGCAGGAAGCGCCTGCGCTTGCCGTGCAGATCCCCGGTTCCGAACAGGTGCGCTGGCTCATGCCGTCAAGGAACGACATAAAGGTCGAGCTGCGGGCGGACTACCGGAAGAAGGGGCTGATCTGGTATCCGACCTACACGTGTTCCTTCGACGGAACCTACACGATCGCCAACGCGGAGGACGTGGCCCAGAAGGTGCGGCTGCACTTCAAGTTCCCCGCCGAAGAAGCGACCTACGACGGCTTCGCCGCGGCCGTGGACGGCCAGGCCCTGCTCGCGCCCGTCGACACGCGGGAGGGCATCGGCGAGATCGTCGAACTGGCGCCCGGCGAGAGCAGGGAATTCCGCGTCGCCTACCGCACCCGCGGGTTGCGCGACTGGCGCTACCGCATGGACCCCCATGTCGGGCGGGTGCGGAATCTGAACCTCGTGGCGCGCACGGATTTCAAGGCGATAGACTACACGGAAGGAAGCCTGTCGCCGATGTCGGCCGAGCAGGCCGCCGACGGGATGACGCTCGCCTGGAACGCGAGCGACCTCATCACGCGGGAGGACATCGGCGTCGTCATCCCGGAAAGACTCAATCCCGGGCCGCTGACGTCCAGGATCACGTACTTCGCGCCGGTGTGCCTGGTGTTCTTCTTCATCCTGGTCGCGACCATTGCGGTGCTTTACGGAATCGACATCCACCCCATGCACTACCTGTTCGTGGCGGCCGGATTCTTCGCCTTCCACCTCCTGTTGTCGTACATGGTCGGCCTGGTCAATATCCACGTCGCCTTCGTTGTCGCGGCCGTCGTGTCGGTCACGCTGGTCACGAGCTACCTGGCCGCGGCGCTGCGCGGCAGGCTCCCCTGGAAGGTGGCCGTGGCGGGACAGGTGTTCTTCCTCGTCCTGTTTTCCTACAGCTTCTTCCTGAAGGGCGTGACCGGGCTGACGGTTGCGATCGGATCCGTCGTCACCCTGGCCGTCCTGATGAAAGTCACCGCGCGCGTTGACTGGAACGAGGTCTTCGCCCGGGCGGGCCGCGGCGCCCGACCCGCCCCTACCCCGCCGCCGCTCCCGGCCGTTCCGGCGGCAAAGGCGGGGCCGGACGGCATGCTTTGATTCGCGGCCGACGGGCCACGTCGGCGTGCCGCGTGTCGCCGTCCGCGGTCTTTCGGAATGCGGAAAGGACGCAAACGTGAAATAATGGGGCGCGGGCCATGAATCGCAGGCAGTTCCTCGATAAGGTCTTCTGGGGCTTCGCCGGCTTGCCGCTGGCCGGGCTGGGCTACACGTTCCTGGAGGCCAAGTGGTGCCGCGTGATACGGCGCTCGGTCCCGCTTCCGAACCTGCCGGAGGCGTTTGCGGGGTACAAGCTCGCGTTCCTGTCCGACATTCACCACGGCCCGAACGTGCCGCTTGCCTACGTGCGGCGTGTCGTCGCCATGACCAACGCGCTGAATGCCGACGTCATCTGCCTCGGCGGCGACTACGTGCACAGGGATCGCCGCTACATTGCGCCCTGTTTCGAAGAACTGCGGAATCTGCGGGCGGGCGACGGCGTCTACGGCGTGCTGGGCAACCACGATCATTGGGAAAGCGCCGCGGAAACCCGCGCCGCCATGGCGCAAAACGGCATAGCCGACCTGACGAATACCGGCGTCTGGCTCCGTCGCGGCGGCGCGCGCCTGCGGCTGTGCGGCGCGGGCGACCTGTGGGAAGACGCGCAGGACCTCGCCGCGGCCCTCGGCGACGCCGCGGAGGGCGACGCGGCAGTCCTGCTCGCGCACAACCCGGACTACGCCGAAGAGATTTCGGACAGGCGCGTCGGGCTCGTCCTGAGCGGCCACTGTCACGGCGGACAGGTTGTGTTCCCCTTCGTCGGCGCCCCTCTGATTCCTTCGCGCTACGGCCGGAAGTACCTGCACGGACTGGTGCAGGCGCCGGCCGTCAAGGTCTTCGTAACCCGCGGCGTGGGCACCATATCGCCGCCGGTGCGCTTCCGCTGCCGCCCCGAGATCGCCCTCCTCACGCTGCGCGCCGGCAAGTGAGCCTGGAAAGAGCACTTTCGCTAGGCAATCTCTTTCAGGTTGGTCGCGATCTTCCGCAGGCGGACGCTCTGTGGCGTCACTTCGACCAGCTCGTCTTCGTTGATGAAGGCGATGCAGTCTTCGAGACTCATGACGGCCGGCGGGATCAGGATTACGTTCTCGTCGGAGCCCGCGGCGCGCACGTTCGTGAGCTGTTTGCCCTTGGCGGGATTCACGACCAGGTCGTTCTCGCGCGAATGCTGCCCGACAATCTGCCCCCGGTAGACCCGCACCCCCGGGCCCATGAACAGCCGGCCGCGGCGCTGCAGATTGAAGAGCGCGTAGGCCACGGTCGTGCAGGCGTCCATCGCCACGAGCACGCCGGTCTTGCGGCGGCGCAGGTCGCCGGCATGCTCGTCGTACTCCATGAAAACGTACGAGATCTGCCCCATGCCCTTCGTGTCGCTCAGGAATTCCGAGCGGAAGCCGAACAGGCCGCGCGTGGGAATCTTGTAGCGAATGCGCGTGACGCCGTTCCGGCTGACCATCTCCAGCAGCCGGCCCCGGCGGGTGTTGAGCTTCTGGACGACCGTTCCGGCGCACGCATCGGGCACATCCAGGACGGCCAGCTCGTAGGGCTCCAGGATCGCGCCGTCCCGCTCGCGCAGGATGACGCTGGGGCACGACACCTGGAACTCGTAGCCTTCGCGGCGCATCTTCTCGACCAGAATCGAGATGTGAAGCTCGCCGCGGCCGGAAACCTTGAAACCGCGCCCTTCGGCATCGTCTTCCACCTGCAGGGCCACGTCGCTGAGAACCTCCCGCTGGAGGCGTTCCTCCAGATGGATGGACGTGACGAAACGGCCCTCCTTGCCGGCGAAGGGCGAAGTGTTGGGCAGAAACACCATGCTGACGGTCGGCGGATCCACCTCGAACGCCTTCAGCGGCCGCGGCTGTTCCGGGCAGGTGTAGGTGTCGCCGACCGTAACCTCCTCGACGCCGGCGACGGCGACGATTTCGCCGACTTCGGCCCGGGAGGTCTCGACCTTGCGGTTGCCCTCGAACCGGTAGAGCTGCGTGATGCGCGAGGGCACAAGCTCGCCCCGCCGGTTGGCCGCAACGACCGGCATGTTGATCGTCACCCGCCCGCTGGTGATCTTGCCGATCCCCAGTCGCCCCAGGAAGGAGCTGTAGTCTATGGAGCTCACCTGGAGCTGAAGCGGGGCGGCGCTGTCCCCGGACGGATGGGGTATGCGCGCGATCAGCGCGTCCAGCAGGGGCTTCATGTCCGTCCCCGGCTTGTCGGGGTCCTCCGAGGCGTGCCCGTCGCGCGACGAAGCGTAGAGCGCGTGAAAATCGAGGATGTCGTGCGGCGCGTCGAGCTGCACGAACAGATCGAACACCTGGTCCAGCGCCCAGTGCGGGCGCGCCGCGGGTTTGTCGATCTTGTTGATGACCACGATGATGGGCAGGCGCAGGGCCAGCGCCTTTTTCAGGACGAACCAGGTCTGCGGCATGGGACCTTCCTGCGCGTCCACCAGCAGCAGCGCGCCGTCGGCCATCCGCAGCACGCGCTCGACCTGTCCGCCGAAATCGGCGTGACCGGGCGTGTCGATGATGTTGATGCGGTAGCCGCGATATTCGAAGGCGCCGTTCTTCGAGGCGATCGTGATGCCGCGCTCGCGTTCCAGGTCCATGGAATCCATCAGCCGTTCCGCGACCTGCTGGTTCTCGCGGAAGAGACCGCTCTGCTTGAACAGCTCGTCCACGAGCGTGGTCTTCCCGTGGTCCACGTGAGCGATAATCGCCACGTTCCTGATTTTCCGCGGATCGGTCATGGCGGAACGGCAACCTGCGCGGGCCGCGCCCGCGAAAAAGGGAAGGAATGTAGCGGACCGCCGGCCGATCCGCAAGGCGAATGGAACGTAACCCCTGCGTCCTCGACATCCCGGTGGGGTTCCGCGTCGAGTGACGGACGCGGACTACGGCTCCCGCGCGGCGAGCGCCAGCAGCGCCATGGAGGTGCTGTAGATCTGGCCGCCGGCGCCGCCCCAGCGGTCGTCGGCGAGCCAGACGCCTTCATCCCCGCCCGCGGCGCGCTGGCGCACGATCACGGAGAGCCGCACGCGATCCAGCGCGTCGCGGAACGCGCCGGTGTCGGCTTCGGACATGGCCGAGGCGTAGAAGAACGACCCGTAGTAGTCGGTCGGCCCCTCCGCCGCGAGCGCCTCCATGCCGCGCTCGACCCGGGCGACCAGGGCCGCGTCGGCATGCGCGTCGGTGTTCCGCGCGGAAAGCAGGCAGTACGCGCCCATCATCGTCAGCGTGTTGGGCCCGTCGGGAAAATGCTGCGCCCGCTCGTAGCCGAAAAAGCCCTTGCCGTTCACGGTTCCGGACATCCAGGCCAGGCCGCGGCGAAGCGCGCGCTGATCCTGCCGCAGGCCGGACCGCGCGGCCGCCAGCAGCGCCTGCACCTGCCAGGCGGTGACGGACGTATTGGGCTGGGCGTCCGTTGCGCCGTGATACCCCCATCCGCCGGAAGGCGCCTGGCGGCGCGCTACGAACTCCAGCGCCGCCGCGATCGGCTCCCGCAAACCGTCGTTCCGCGTCGCGCCACAGGCTTCGATCAGGGCCAGCGCCGCGATGCCCTGGTTGTACATGGTGCCGTCAAATTCCCCGCCGAACCGGCCGTCGGCGGACTGTCCGCGCGCCAGGAAAGCGGCCGCGCGGTCAAGCGCGTCGGCAACGGCCGGCGCCGGTTCCGGGCCGCCCGTCCGGGCCAGCGCCAGCGCGGCCAGGCCGTTGAGCGCCGGAGCGTATTCCGGTCTCCCGCCCAGCTTCTCCACGTCCCACCCGCCGGACGGCGCCTGGCGGGCCAGGAGCCAGGCCAGGCCGCGATCGGCCGCCGGCGGGACGCGTTCCTTGTGGAAGCGGACGTCCCCGTCCGCTCCCGGACCGGCGGCGGGCCGGCGGCTTCCGCCCTGCAGCCATACCGCCGCCAGCGCCACGCCCAGCAGGAGCAGCAGCGCCGCCGCGAAGCGGACAAACCGCCGGGCCGGAGAAACCCGATTGAAGCGCAGAACCCGCGGCGGCGATGCGCGCCAGCGTTTTGCCGGAATCCGTTCCAGGACGCCCGGAAGCAGGTCGCGAACGACCGTCGCCGCGTCCGAACGCCTCAACGCGGCAACGGTCTTCCGCGCGTCCCGGAAAAGCTCCCCGCATTGCGGGCATGCCTGCGCGTGCCGCCTGGCCGCCTCGCCGCCGGCGTCCGGCTCCTGCGAAACCGCCAGCGCCACGAGCTCCTCCGGGGCAGGACACGCATCGGTCCCGTTGCGGGTCTCACGCCGCGTCTTCACCGGTCAAGGTCTCCTTCAGCTTGCGCAACGCATGAAACATGCGGCTCTTGACCGTGCCTTCCGGCACGCCGAGGATCCGCGCGATCTCCCGGTACTTGAAGCCCTGATACACGCTCATCACCACCACGGCCCGCATGTCGCCGGTCAGCCCGCCCAGCGCCGCGGCCACGCGCGCCTTGGCGTCGTCCAGCGCATCGGTTCCCGCCGCCTGTCCGAGTTCAGCCTCGGCCGCCGCCCCCTCGCTTGCCTTGCGGCGGCGCTCCGCGGCCCGCCGGTGGTCGATCCAGGCGCGCCGCGCCAGCAGGTACAGAAACGTCGTGAACTGCGCCCTGGGACGGTAGCGCTTCCGGTACCTGAAAAGGCGCACGAACGTCTCCTGGGCCAGGTCGTCCGCACTGCTATGATCGCCCATGCGCCGGAAAAAGTTCACGAGCCCGGCCTGATGCCGCCGCACCAGGACGGCAAACGCGTCCCGGTCCCGCGCCGCGACAAGTCCCATCAGAGCCTGGTCCGAGAGCGCCGCCGGCTCCGTCACCGTGGTTGGATGCGTCATCTCTCCCCGCCGTCTCAAGCGCCGCCCGCGGCGCGGCCGCGCGGAATGAACCATTCGCGCCGCTCGAACGATTAAACCACATCGTCAGGCGCACGGCCAGATCATCCTCCGGGCGCGGGCGTTCCTGGCCGGAAGTCAGCTGGTCGGCGACTCGCCCGGCGCCGGCGGTTTCGGCTACGATCCGCCCGCGCCCGGCGGCGCGGAGCGCAAAGGCCCCGCGGACCGCGCCGACCTGAGCAACACCGGCTGGGCCGTGCAGGCCATGCGGGTGACCCAGGACCTGGAAGATCCGCGCGTGCAGTCGGCGCGGCACTGGACGGCGCGGCATTGGTCCGTGGAAGAGAACCCGGGCATGGGCCGGCAGGGGCTTTTCTACTACTACAACATCATGGCCAAGGCGCTGGCCCTGAGCGGATCCGACGCGCTCCGCCGCCCGGCGGGCGACGCGATCCCCTGGAAGCGGGACCTCGTCGCGAAACTGGCCGCGATACAGCGCGACGACGGCAGCTGGGTCAACGCCGACAACCAGCTCTGGGAGGGCGACCCCGCGCTCGTCACCTCGTATTGCGTCCTCGCCCTGGAATACGCCCTGAGCATGTAGGGCAGGGCCGCGGCGTCCTTCACGCGCTGCGCGCGGGGAGCGGCCCGGCATTCCCCCGACGGCGGCGATCAATGCGCCGGCGGCGCCTCGATCCTGGCGAGAACCAGCCGTTCCAGCGTCATGTCCGCGCGCCGCGCGAACATGAAATGAAGGTCCAGCGGCAGGTTGTCCGGGTGCTCCAGCACGCCCGCGGCCGGCTCGCCCGCGGTGACCGACATGACCGGCGCCGTGCCCCGCGCGGTCCACGCGTGCCACGAACCCAGGTGCGTGCCCGCGGGCGCCGGCGAGGCGAAGTCCAGCGTAACCCGGTAGCGTCCCGCCGGCAGCGGCAAGTTCGGGCCGCGCACGGGATCGTGCTTGGTGCGTTCGGCGGAAAGGATCAGCGCGCCGGTTTCGGGAACGCTCTCGGCCTCGCGCAGCAGGGCCGCCGCGGGAATCACGATGGGGCCGTCCGCGGGCCAGTCCCCCGACGCGAGCGCGATCAGGTCTATCTCCGCGCGGCCCGTTTCCCGTGCCAGGCGCAGGCCCGCCGGTCCGAGCCCTTCATACGCGGGAACCGGCAAAGCCGCCCACTGCCACGCCTCGCCTTCGAGGTCCACAAACACGGCCCGGTTGGTTTCGGCGCCCAGGCTCAGATACGCCGCAACCCGTCCGGGACCGCGCGCGCGGACCATCCAGCGCATGTCCGGCAGGTGAGGCGTGCGCGGCGGCAGGGGCCGCGGACCGGCTCCGACCCACGCGCCCTCGCGCCGCAGGTCGGCGAAAGCCCCGCCGCTCGCCGCTTCGTCGGCGCCGGTCGCGGCCATCCACTGGCCGGACCGCTCCGCTTCCCACATCCGGGTCGGCGCGAAGAAGCCGCACGACGCGAACGCCGGCGGCCGCGGTTCGGGTTCGGACTCGATCCGGAACGCCCACACGCCGTCGGCCCGCGCCAGCGGACTGAGCCGCGGATTCTGAAGCAACTGCCGCAGGGTGAAGCCGGCGGAAAGGGGGCTGACCTGGTCCGGGAACGCGAGTTCGTGCAGGATGATGTAGTCGATGCCGGCTTCGCGCAGCGCGTCCAGATCGGCGTCGCCCGGCATGCCCTGGTTCACGGCGCGGAATCGGTCAAAAACCGTGTGCCGGTAGTCGGACGGCACCACCGGCGAGTAGCCGTTGATCATGCGGATGCGGTACAGCGCGACGTAGTGCTGGTAGATCGACGACCAGGAGGTATCGCCGGGCCACAGCGGCACGGCCAGAACATGCGGGCGCACGCCGCGGCGGGCGGCGTCTTCGGCCACGGCGCGGTAGCAGGGCTGCTCCGCGTCCACCAGGCACACCGTCGGCCGGATGTGCACCCCGTACTCGAAGCCCGCGCCCGCCGTCAGCACAGTCATGCAGACCGCCGGCAGAAGAACGCGCCCGGGGCGGACGGAGAACAGGCTCTCCATCGCCAGCGCCGCCAGCAGCGCCAACAGGGTGGGCATCAGGCAATAGATCTTGGTGGCCTGCCGGATCATGTCGTAGAGCGGCAGCAGCTTGCGCGCGACGCGGAGGACCAGCCCGTCCCACGGGCCGTGCGCGCCCATCGCCAGCAGCACCACCACCGCGACACCCCCGGCCAGCGCCGCCGTCAACGCCGCGCGGCGCGCGGCGCCGGCCGGCCGGCCCCGCACGCGGATCAGCGCCGCCAGCCCGCCGGCCAGGATCGCCGGCGGCAGAAGCAGTCCGGTGAAGACGTGATGGTCCGCTCCCGGCACGGCCGTCCACGTGAAGAAGGATCTCCAGTCGCGCGGCGAATTCAAAGCCACCTCGTGCCAGGAGCGCCCCTCGCTCATGGTGCTGCCCTCCAGCATGGAGGCGTGCAGGTGGAAGGCAAGGAACGCGGCCACGGCCACGAAAAGGCCGATCGGAGCCAGGGCGAGCAGGCGCCGTCCGTACGCGGCCGGTTCGCGCCAGCGCATCCCCTCCGCGGCGGACAGGGCGGGAACCGTCCAGCCGGCGGCCGCCAGCGCGCAGAAGAAGAAAAGTTGCACGTCGCTGCCGTATGCCAGCAGGATCGAAGCGCCCGCGAGAACGCCGCCCGCCGGCCGGCCGTCCCGCACCGCCAGGTCGACGCCCAGCAGGACCCACGGGATCCAGGCCAGCGACAACCCCATCGGGCTGCCGCCCAGGAGCGGAATCCAGCGATAGGGAAGCATGATGCCGATCGCCGCGGCGGCGGCGGCGGCCGCCTCGCCGCGCGTGTAGCGGCGCGCCAGCAGCCACGTCCCCAGGCAGGACAGCCACAGCGAAAGCAGCCCGAGCGCGTTGTACGCCGCGGAACGGCCCGCGAACGGCGCCAGCGCGCCGAACGCGGCGCAGAACGGAAAATAGTACGTGCGGGCCTGGAACCGGTCGCCGTCATCGCCGGCGTTGAACTCGTACACGTTGTACAAGGGGCGCGTGTGGCCGGAGAGCATGTCCGCGCCCAGCCACATGAAGTACATGAGCTGCAGGTGGTCGCCCTGGATCATGCGCCGGACGGCGCCCAGCTCCGCGTTCTCGCTGGCGCAGGGAATGCCCGTCCGCACGAAACGCGGCAGGGGCCACGCGAAGAAACACCACACCAGGACGGTAAACAGCAGCGCAAGCACGGAGCGGGACAGACCGGACGGTATGCGCGGCGCGCTCATTTCCGCCCGGCATCGTACAGGGCGGGGAAGCGCTTCGCAACCGGTTGTTGCCGCCCCCCGCGCTTTGCGCTAACCTCGGGTGGCTCGCGGAGTTCCGCGCGGGAAGGAGCGCTTCTTGCTGACACCCGGTCGAGTGCGCGGCGCGGTCTACGCGCTGTTCAGCGCGGCCGTCACGGCCGGCGTGTTCGGCTACCTGTTCACGCACGTTTCCCCGGACGACGTGCTGGAGACCGTCCGCGACGCCGACCCGCGCTGGATCGGCGTGTTCATCCTGCTTTCGCTGGCCATGAGCATTTTCCGCACGTGGCGCTACGGGCTGATCCTGGGCGTCTCCGGGCATGCGCCGGGCAACGCGGCCCTGTTTCTGACCGTGCTCGTGCGCAATCTCTTCTCGGACCTGCTCCCCGCCCGGATCGGCGCGCTGGTCTACGTCTACATCGTCACCGGCCGGCTCGGCATTCCCTTCGGCGCGGCCGCTTCCAGCTTCGCGCTGTCGTTTCTGTTCGACCTGATGGCGATCGCGCCCATGATCGCCGCGGCTTCGCTGTGGGTGGGCGCCGGCATGAGCCTCTCGGCGCCGCGCCTGCTGGCCTTCGGCGCGACGCTGGTCGCCGCGGTGGGCGCGTTCCTGCACTGGCTGCCCGCCCTGACGCGCCTGGCGGGGAAGACGCTGGCGCGGCTGCGCCTTGCGGGTCCGGCGCGGCGCGCGCGCTGGTGCGCGGCGGTTGCCGACGCCGAGATACAGATCGTGCGCGCGCGCGAGTCCGGCGTCCACTTCCGCCTGTTCATGCTGTCCGTGGGCGTGCGCGCGGCAAAGTACGCCGCGCTGTACGCGCTGCTGCTCGGCCTGCTCCTGCCGCTGGGCTACCGGTGGCGCGAAGTGAGCGCGGCCAAGGTGTTCCTGGCGATCTGCTCTTCCGAGGCGGCGGCCAGCACGCCCTTCTCGGGCATCGCGGGATTCGGCGTCTACGAGGGCGTATGGGCCGCGGTCTTCGCGCTCCTGGGCTTTCCGGCCCGGATCGCGCGGCTCACGAGCATCTCGCATCACCTCCTCACGCAGATCTTCGGCTATTCGCTGGGCGCGCTGGCCCTCCTGGCGCTGCTCCTGCCCCTCTTCAGGGCGCGCGGCGCGACGGCCGTGCCCACGCGCAACGGCGGACCGGCGGTTGTTTTCTACGGCCGGCTGCTCGCGCTTGCGCTGGCCACGGCGCTGACGGCGGCCGCCGCATTCGGCGCGCTGAACCTGCTGCGCGGCGCGCGCGCGGCGGAAACCGGCGACGCGAACGCCCCCCGCCCACTCCCCGCCGCGGCCGACGGCCCGCCGGACCCCGCCGCGCTCCGCGCCGCCACCGCGGCCATGCGCGGCCGCATCGTCTTCGACTCCAGCCGCGGCAACGGCTTCGGCGTCTTCAGCATGCGGCCGGACGGCACGGATATCCGCGCGCTGTTCGACGCCGAAACCAGCGACATCTTTCCCGACCCGTCTCCCGACGGGCGCCTGATCGTGTTCGCACGGGCCATGTCGCCGCACCGCAATGCCCCTTCCGCGGTGTGGATCTGCCGGCGCGACGGGTCCGGCGCGAAGAAGCTCGCGGATGACGGCACCTTCCCCACCTTCGCCGCCGACGGACGCACCGTGTACTTCGAGCGCAACCGGAAGAAGGTCATGGCCGCGGACGTTGAAGGCCGGAACGAACGCGAGGTGTTTCCCGGCGCGGACCAGGCCTTCGCTTCCCACGCCGTGGTGAAGCCGCGCGTGTCGCCCGACGGCCGCTTTGCGGCCTTCATCTCCGACCGGAAAGGGCGCTGGAACACGTGGGTGGCGGAGCTGGGGACCGCCGAAGCGATGCACCTGGGCGCGGGCTGCGAGCCGGCCTGGTTCCCCGACAGCCGGCGCGTGGCGTGGGTCAGGGAGCGCGGGGCGCGCCAGGGCGCCGGGCTGTTTGTCCGCGACCCGCGCGGCGGGGAAGCGTCCGAGCTGCACGACGCCGGCCCGCCCCTGGGGCACGAGTATTTTCCAACCGTGTCGCGCGACGGCCGCTTCCTGCTGTGGTCGGCCTGCCCCGAGGGCCAGCACGCGCACGAATCCGCGAACTACCAGATCTTCGCGAAGGATCTCGCCTCGGGCGCCGTGGCGCGCCTGACCCGGGACGCCTACTGCAACCGCTGGCCCAAGCTGCTGCCCGATAAGCAGTGAGGGATCACACGGCCGCGCCGGGTCCGAAGAGCCGCGCGAATTCGGCGTCCAGGTTTCCGCCGCGATGCAGACAGGCCACCAGCTCAGCCGAGCGATTCGCCTTCGCGCGAAGGTCGGGAATCAGGCGGCGTAAACGGTCCTTCGTCGCCCGGCGCGCGTTCCAGGCGTTCAGCACGTGCCGCACGAGCGCCTCTTCGGAGAAATGCTCGAAACCCAGGCTGTGCTCGGGCATGCCCAGCACCCGGAAGTAGTGATGAACCTTGGGTTGATACGCCAGGCCCGCGATGGGGGTCAGCCCCGACGAGGCCAGGATCATCGAATGCAGGCGCATCGCGAAAAGCAGCCGCACGCGGCTGAGCACGCCCTTGACCGCGTAGTGGCTCAGTTCCCGGTTGGAGATCATGCGAACAGGCGCGTCCGATTTCAGGCGGCCCATCAGCTCGCGCGTGATCGGCACGTCCAGATGCTGCGTGGCCACCAGCAGCACCGGGACCCGCAACTTCGCGATCACGCGGTTCATCGCCGCGGCGTACACGCGCAGGAATTCCTCCTTCGTCAGCGCCGCGGCGGAGGTTCCGGACCACGTGCCCAGGTAGGCGTTGATGTTCAGCGCCAGGATTTCCGCGCCCGGGTTGAGCCCCAGGCCCGCGAAAACGCGCGCGGCCTCCGCATCGCCGCACGGCACGGCGTTCAGCGCCGCGTCCGCCCCGATTCCGACGCGCGGGTTGGACACGCCGATCTGCCTCAGCGCGTCGAACGACGCCTCGTCGCGCACGGTGATGAAGTCCATCATGTCGGCCAGCCGCCGCAGCATGGCGCGGCCCGCGGGCCGCGTGACCGGACCGATGCCCACGTTGTAGCAGGCCAGCAGCTTGCCGCGCCGCCGGGCCAAAGGCAGGACCAGGGCCAGCGTGGACAGGAAATTGAACAGCGGATTGTACAGGGCGCGGTCGAAGAGCACCGCGTCGAAGATCAGCGTCAGATCCGTGCGCATGACCGACCGGTAGAGAGGCAGTCCGAGCATCTTGACCGACAGATTCCACGGCAGCGTGCCCACCGGCCGCACGCGCTGCCGGTAATTGTCGCGCACGAAACGGGGCCGGATCGTCGGAATCTCGTAGCGGAGCGGAGTTCCGCAGGCCGCGTCCACGGCGTCCATGATGCTGGACATCAGCGCCGCGTCGCCGGCGTTGCGCCCGGAAGAGGATCCGAAGAGAGTCAGCGCCTTCATGGGTCGAAATACGAAACGGATTCCTCTGCCTGCTGCGCGAGAAGATGCTCGTCGAGACGGATCGTCCGCAGCCCCAGGGCCGTGCCCGAATGGCCTCCGCCTTCGAACACCAGGTCGTTGATTTCGATCAGGTCGGGAGTGGCCCTGCGCCGGTGGGTGGTCCAGGTCTCCCCGTCGTACTGGTCCGTCAGCACCATGTTCCCGGAAGCGTCCAGGTTGCCGTACAAGAAGTGCGCGCGGCCCTGCAGCGAAGTCGTGATTGTCACGCGCGTGTGGTTCTCTTCATCAAACGCGATCACGGCCGTGATGTCGCGTTCTCCCCGCTTGGAGGCCTTCCCGGCTTCCGCCGGCGCGGGCGCGGAATCGGGGCCCGCGGCGGTCTTGTCGTATTGGAGGAAGTAGTAGCTGCCCTTCCACTGTCCGGATAGGTCCGGCACCCAGGGCCCGTCGTACTCCTCCTCGCAGCCCGCGGCAAACAGCGCGGCGAGACCCGCCAGCGCCAACATGGCCCACCCGTTCGTCTTCATGCCGGCCTTTCCCGGAAAGGGCGCGATTGCGCCCTGTTACGATGCATACCCGAAATACGAGATGTCCTCCTTGGGCGGGGGAAGATGCTGGTCAAGAAACAAGGTGCGCATCCCGAGGTTTGACTCCGGTCCCCGTTCGCCGGGAAGGACAAAGTCGTTGAGTTCGACCAGATTGGTGGCGGCGCGCCGGAAGTGCGTGGTCCACAGCTCGCCGTCATACGCGTCGACCATGCGCATGTTTCCCGCGGCGTCGATCCGGCCGGTCAGATAGTGCGCGCGGCCCTGCAGGGAGGTCGTCACGGTCACGAACGTGTGGTTGGTCGGATCGAACGCGATCACCGCGGTAATCGGCGTTCCGGACATCTTCGCGGCCGGGTTCCGCTCCCCGGCGGCCTTGTGGCCGTAATCCTTGAAGGAATAAACGCCTTGCCAGTCGCCCGATATGTCCGGCACCCAGGGTCCTTCGTACCTGTCTTCGGGCTCGAGGTAGTCCGAAACCAATCCGTCCTGACCGCCGAAAAGACCCGGGTCCCCGCCTTCGCCGCCCTCGTACTCGCAGCTTGCGCACAGCGCCGCGATGATGACGGCCGCGATCGCCGACACAGCCCTGCCGCATCCTATCACCCGTATCTCCACTTCGCGCCTTTGCCTCTGCCTCTGCGCAGGCGGGCGGCAATATAAACTCCGCGCCCATCCGGCTCAAGCCCAAGCTTCGGGCTATATCAGGCCCCGCCGCAGGTTGCTGCTTTTTTGCTTGCCGCCGGACGGCGCCATGTCCACTATCGCCGCTTCGTTTGAGTTCTCAGCCCGCTGACAAGTGCAATTGGAGGCCGCGATGACCATGCCGCAGACCGCGCCGGGACTGGTTCGTCCCCATGGCGGAATATTGAAGCCCCTGCTCCTGACGGGCGAAGCGCTGGACGAGGCCCGCGCGCGCGCCGCGTCCCTGCCCGTCGTGCACATGAGCTCGCGCGAGACGTCCGACCTGATCATGCTCGCCGTCGGCGCGTTCAGCCCCCTGGACGGCTTCATGCGCCGCGACGACTACCGCGGTGTCGTGCGCGACATGCACATGTCCGACCGCACGCTCTGGCCCGTGCCGATCACCCTTTCCCCGAAACCGGGCGATCCGGACGTGCAGGAGGGCGACCAGGTCGCGCTCATGGACGAGGAAAGCGGCGAGCTGATGGGCACCCTCCGGATCGAGGAGAAATACGGCTACGACAAGCGGGCCGAGGCGCGCGGCGTGTTCGGCACCGAGGACGAAGCGCATCCCGGCGTGGCCAAGGTCTACGCCCAGGGCGAAGTCCTGCTCGGCGGCCCGGTGCGCGTCTTCAGCGAACTGCGCTATCCCGAGACCTACGGCGAATACTACGCCCGCCCCGCGGACACGCGCCGCGTCTTCGCCGAGAAAGGCTGGAAGACCGTCGCGGCGTTCCAGACGCGCAATCCCATCCACCGCTCGCACGAGTACTGCACCAAGATCGCCCTGGAGATCTGCGACGGCATCCTGATTCACCCCATCGTCGGCAAGCTCAAGGGCGACGACATTCCGGCCGACGTGCGCATGGACTGTTACCGCGCGCTGCTGGACAAGTACTACCCCAGGGACCGCGTGGTCTGCCGCGTGTACCCCATGGAGATGCGCTACGGCGGGCCGCGCGAAGCCGTCCTGCACGCGATTTTCCGCCAGAACTACGGCTGCAGCCATCTCATCGTCGGCCGCGATCACGCCGGCGTGGGCAAGTACTACGGGCCCTTCGACGCGCAGAACATCTTCGACCGCATCCCGGCCGACGAGCTGGAGATCCGCCCGCTCAAGATCGACTGGACCTTCTGGTGCCGCGCCTGCGAGGGCATGGCCTCCACGAAGACCTGCCCCCACGCCAAGGAGGAGCGCGTGCTGATCAGCGGCACGGAACTGCGCGCCATGCTGGACGAGGGCAGGCGTCCGCCGCACGAGTTCACGCGGCCGGAAGTGGCCGACATCCTGATGGCGTACTACCGAAAGGCGCAAGCGCAATGACCTCGCAGAAAGCGACGAACATCACCTGGCACGCGGCAACGATCACGCGCCGGCTGCGCGAGGAGAAGAACGGGCATCGCGGCGTCGTGATCTGGTTCACGGGATTGTCCGGTTCGGGCAAGTCCACGCTGTCCCAGGCCGTCGAAGCGGTCCTTTTCGAGCGCGGCTGCCACACCTACACCCTGGACGGCGACAATATCCGCCACGGCCTGAACAAGGACCTCGGCTTCAGCGCCGAAGACCGCCACGAGAACATCCGGCGCATCGGCGAGGCGGCCAAGCTCTTCGCGGACGCGGGCCTGGTGGTGATGACGGCCTTCATATCGCCCTACGTCAAGGACCGGCAGATGGCCCGCGGCCTCAACCCGCCCGGCGACTTCATCGAAGTCTTCTGCGACTGTTCGCTGGACGTGTGCGAGGATCGCGACCCCAAGGGCCTCTACAAGAAGGCGCGCCGCGGCGAGATCAAGCACTTCACCGGCATCGACGATCCCTACGAGGCCCCGCCGGAGCCCGAGATCACGGTCCACACGGACCGCGAGACCGTGGAGGAAAGCGTGGCGACGATCGTCACCTACCTGGAAGACACGGGGTACATCGCCAAGGGGCAGTAACCGTGTACGTCAACCGGTTGCGGTTGCGCGGCTCGAATCGGTCGCCTTTTTCGGCTGCGTGGGAGGACGCCGTGAACTGCATGCGCCTCTTCGCCCGCGGGCACGCAACCGCAACCGCGACCGACCTTCCCGCTCCCTACGTCAGCGCTTTCACCCCGAGCCACACCAGATGATTCACCCCCAGCGCGTAAAGGCTGGAGATGACGTCGTCGGCCGCCACGCCCAGGCCGCCCTTGAGACGCTGCGCCTGCATGGCCGGCGGCGGCTTGACGATATCCAGGGCGCGGTGCGTCAGGAACGCCAGCCCCAGCAGCCAGGGGTGTTCCGGCCACGGCAGGCCCACGACGCACAGGGGAAAGGTCAGGTATTCGTCCGCCACGATCCGGCGGTCGTCCTTGCCGCCCAGCCGGTCTTCGCCGGCCTGGCACAGCGGCACCGCCAGCAGCGCCAGCAGCGCGGCCAGCCCGGCCTGCCACGGCCAGGCCAGCGACCCCGCGGCCGCCGCGATCCCGACGCCCAGCAGCGTGCCGGCGGTCCCCGGCGCAACCGGGCTGTAACCCAGCCCGAACCCGGTGGCGAGCAGCAGCGTGAGGCGCTTGAACATGGGCGGCGTCAGCGAAAGCGGTACTTCAGGATGCACCACAGCGCGCTGAACCCGTCGCGCCAGGTTATCTTCTTGCCTTCGGCATAGCTGCGGCCGTAGTAGGCCACGGGCACTTCATAGATCCGCCACTTCTTGCCGCGCGCTATCTTGGCGGTCAGTTCGGGCTCGATGCCGAAGCGTTCTTCCGTGAGGCGGATCGAGTCGAGCACCTCTTTCCGGAACATCTTGTAGCAGACCTCCACGTCCGTGAGGTTGAGGTCGGTCATCATGTTCGACAGCGTCGTGATCAGGCGGTTGCCCAGGTAGTGCCAGAAATAGACGACGCGGTGCGGGCCCCCGCCGAGGAAGCGCGAGCCGTAGACCACGTCGGCGTGCCCGTCGCGGAGGGGCCCCAGCATGGCGCGGTAGTCGGCGGGGTCGTATTCGAGATCGGCATCCTGGATCACCACCACGTCGCCCGTCGCCGCCGCGAAGCCGGTGCGCAGCGCGGCGCCCTTGCCGCGGTTGCGCTCGTGGCGGAGGCAGCGGCACTCCGGATGCCGGAGGGCAAGCCGCCGCACGGCGTCCGCGGTGCCGTCGGTCGAACAGTCGTCCACGATCACCAGCTCCTTGACGAGGCCCACGTCCACGGACAGAACCTTGTCGACGATCGCGCCAATCGTTTCCGCCTCGTTGTACACCGGAATCACGACGGAAAGCCTGCTTATGCTCATCGTGCGCCTCGCTTCGATCCGGAACCATAGCAGGCGCCCGAAGCGCGGAAAAGGGGGAATGTGGTTGGCCGCAGTTGCGTCATGCGCGTTCCTTGCGCCGCGGCCGCGCAACGCGCGGCCCTCCCTAACCGAACAGGAGGCTGGCATTCCCCCGGCCCTGTGCGTAGAATATTGTTTCTTGCGCAACAAGGAGGAACCGCCGCGATGTCCGTAACCGCTCCGTCGCACAGCGAGCCCCTCATCCGCGGCGATAACAGCATGCGCTACAGGCCGTTCGGCAAGACCGGGCTGCAGGTTTCGGCGCTCTCCTTCGGCTGCATGCGCTTTTCCGAGGACCAGGACCTGAACACGGCGCTCGTTTCAAAGGCCATTGACTGCGGGGTCAACTACTTCGAAACGACGCGCTACTACATCAACGGCTCCTGCCAGCACAAGACCGCCCCCGGGCTGGCCGGCAAGGCCGCGGGCGTGATCGTCTCGGGGAAGGAAGGCATCAACCCCAACCAGACGGCCTACCTGTTCCTCAGGGAAATCGAGCGCCAGCTGGACATACTCAAGCTGACGCATTTCAAGTTTTTCCAGGTCGGCTGGTTCTCCTGGGCGATGATGCCGCACCTGCTGAAGCGCGGCGGCGTGCTCGACGGCATACGCGAGGCCGTGGACCGCGGGCTGGTTCAACACATCGGTTTCACGGGCCACGACTCGCCCGAGAACTTCATCAAGTGCATCGAGACCGGCCTCTTCGACTCCATCACCGTGCCCTACAACATGATCAACCGCAGCTACGAGCCGACGATCAAGCGGGCCGGCGAGCTCGGCGTGGGCGTGGTGGCGATGTGTCCCGTGGCGGGCGGCGTGCTGGCCTGGGACTCGGACAAGCTGAAGGACGCGGTCGGCATGGATATGCCCCAGGCGGCCATGGCCTTGCGGTTCGTGCTTGCGAACCCCGACGTCAGCACGGCCTGCTCCGGCATGAACACCATGGAGCAGCTGGACCGGAACATCGCCACGGCCAGGGATTTCGACCCGGCCGCCGGCGGGTTCGAGACGATGTGCGAAGGGCTGGACCGCCTGCGGGCGGAACTCGGCGACACCTTCTGCACCGCCTGCCGCTACTGCATGCCCTGCCCGCAGGGGATCGATATTCCCCGCCACATGCAGGCCCACCGCAACTGGCGCTGTTTCGGCCTGGACGCCTGGGCCCGCGAGGAACTCAAGCGCATTCCCGCGGAGCAGAGCCTGGACAACTGCGACCGCTGCGGCGCGTGTGAAGAGAAGTGCCCCGGCCGGCTCGGCGTGCGCGAAATGCTGGAGGAGCTGGCGGGCCTCAGGAACGGCGGCAAAAAATGACAAGGTTGCGGCTTGACTCAAACGGCGGACGGGCCTAAATTGCTTTTTGGCCTGAAAACGGAAACTGGCGCAGAGTGGGCCGCCGCCCACTCTTTTGCGTCTAGGGGAACGTTGAAGACGCATCGGATGCGGTTTCGGAAGGCGGGACGCGGCCATGAACAGCGAGTTGGTCAGCATACTCAATTACATGGAGAAGGAGCGCGGCCTGGACCGCGAAGTCCTGATCCAGGCGGTGGAGTATGCCCTCGAATCGGCCGCGCGCAAGAGCGTTGACCCCGCCGGCGACCTGCGCGTCGAAGTCAACCGCGAAACCTTCGATATCAGGGCCTTCGCCAAGGCCACGGTCGTGGCGGGCCAGCCCGCCGACAAGCATCAGATCGCCCTGGCCGACGCCCGCCGCATCAAGCGCGACGCGGCCGTGGGCGAGACGGTCGACGTCGAAGTCACCCCGCGCAACTTCGGACGGATCGCGGCCCAGACGGCCAAGCAGGCGATTCTGCAGAAGATCCGGCAGGCCGAGCGCGAAATCGTTTTCGACGAGTACAAGGACCGCGTGGGCGACATCGTCAGCGGCGCCGTCCGCCAGTTCGTACGCAGCGACATCATCGTGGACCTGGGCCGCGCCGAGGCGGTGATCCCCTCCAAGGAACGCGTGCCCACCGAGGAATACCAGATCGGCGACCGTATCCGCGCCTACGTGCTCGACGTGCAGAGCAACGCCGCCGGGCCCAGCATCATCCTCAGCCGCAGTCATCCCGATTTCGTCCGGCAGCTCTTCCGCCTCGAAGTGGCCGAGATCGCCGACGGCATCGTGGAGATCAAGGGCATCGCCCGCGAGCCCGGCTACCGCACCAAGATCGCGGTGGTTTCGCACGACGAGAAGGTCGACCCCGTGGGCGCGTGCGTGGGCATGCGCGGCATCCGCGTGAAAAGCATTGTCCGCGAGCTCTCCGGCGAGAAGATCGATATCGTGCGCTGGAGCGGCGACATCAAGACCTACGTGACCAACGCGCTTTCCCCGGCCAAGCTCAGCAAGGTCTGGATCGACGAAGAGCAGGACCGGCTCATCCACGTCGTCGCCGACGCCGAACAGCTTTCGCTGGCCATCGGCAAGCGGGGGCAGAACGTGCGCCTGACCGCCAGGCTGCTGGGATGGAAGGTCGACATCCAGAAAGACGAGGCCGCGGTGAGCTTCGAAGAAAAGGTCGCCCGGGCCATAGGCGCCCTGGCTTCCGTGGAAGGCATCAGCGCCGAAACGGCCAAGTCCCTCGTGAACGCGGGTTTCCTGACCCTGGAAGGCATCCTGGTGGCGGAACCCAGCGACCTGGAACAGATGGCGGGGCTCGACCCGGAAACCGCCCGGGCCGTCCGCGCCGCGGCAGAGGCCGCGCACGAAGGCGCGGCGGAGTAAGACAGGCCGGTGAGAGTACACGAACTGGCGCAGGAATTGGGCGTATCGAGCAAGGACATTATCGCCCGGCTCAACGCGCTCGGCGTCGAAGCCAAGAGCCAGATGAGCTCGGTGGAAGACGACGCCGTCGCCCTGCTGATCGAGGAGCACAAGGCCGGCGGCCTGCCCCCCGCCCCGCCTCCGTCGGCGGCCAGGCCTCGCGCCCCCGTCCCGGCAGCCAAGCCCCCGGCGCCCGCAGCCAAACCCCCTGTGCCGGCGAAACCTGCCGCGCCCGTGGCCGCGCCCGCTCCCCTGCCCGCCCCGGCGCCCGCGGCCGCCGTCCCGTCCGCCCCGGTACGCCCGCCGGCGCCTGCTTCCATGCCTGCTCCCCCGGCTGCGCCTTCACCCGCGGCGGCCCCGGCCGCCGCGCCCGCAAGACCACACGCTCCCGAAGCCGAGGCGGGACTCAGCGTGGAAGGCCGCGTCGTGCGCGCGCGCGGGCCCATCGTGGTCAAGGAGCTGGCTGACGCCCTCAAGCTCAAGCCCGCGGAACTGATCGCCGAGCTGATGGGCCAGAACATCCTGGCATCGATCCATGAGCGCATCGACATCGCGGCCGCCAAGCGCGTCGCCCAGAAACACGGCTTCACGCTCGAACATGTCAAACGCGGCGCCGAGCACCGCCCGCCGCTTCCGCGCCGCGTCGAGGCCGACGTCGAAGAAAAGGAAGACCGCCCGGAAGACCTGCTCCCGCGCCCGCCGGTGGTCACCTTTCTAGGCCACGTCGACCACGGCAAGACGTCCCTGCTGGACCGCATCCGCAACACGCGGGTCGTGGATTCCGAATCCGGCGGCATCACCCAGCATATCGGCGCCTACACCGTCGAGAGCGGCGGCCGCCAGATATGCTTCCTTGACACGCCCGGCCACGCGGCGTTCACGGCCATGCGCGCGCGGGGGGCCAACCTCACGGACATCGCCGTCATTATCATCGCGGCCGACGACGGCGTAATGCCGCAGACCGAGGAAGCCGTCTCCCACGCCAAGGCCGCCGGCGTGTCCATGCTTGTGGCCATCAACAAGATCGACCTGCCCTCGGCCGTCGTGGACCGCGTCAAGCAGCAGCTGCAGCAACTGGGCATGACGCCCGAGGACTGGGGCGGCGACACGATCTGCTGTCCCGTGAGCGCGCAAACCGGCCAGGGTATAGACCATCTGCTGGAAATGATCCTGCTGCAGGCCGACGTGCTCGAGCTCAAAGCCAATCCCGCGCGGCGGGCGTCCGGCTTCGTGATCGAGGCGCAGCTCGAGCCCGGCATGGGCCCCACGGTCAACCTGCTGGTAACGCGCGGAACGCTCAAACTGGGCGATGCCGTGTGCTGCGGCGCGCAGTGGGGGCGCGTGCGCGCCCTGATCAACGACCACGGCCGCAAGGTGAAATCCGCGACGCCCTCCACGCCGGTCAAGTGCCTCGGCCTGTCGGGCGTGCCCGCCGCCGGCGAGGCGTTCCGCGTCTGCGCCAGCGACCGCGCGGCGCGCGCCGCGGCCGAGGAGGTCGCCCGCCGCCAGAAGGCGGCGCAGGTCGCCCCGCCGCGCCAGCAGGCGTCGCTGGCCGACCTGTACGAGCGCATGAGCGCCGGCGAGCAACTGCAGCTCAACGTCGTGCTCAAGACCGATACGCAGGGCTCGGCGGAAGCCATCCTGCACGCCCTGGGCGAGATCCAGAGCGCGAAGATCAGGCTCAACGTCGTGCTCAGCGGCACCGGCAACATCACGGAGAACGACGTGCTGCTGGCCAGCGCCTCCCAGGCGGTCGTGCTGGGCTTCCACGTGGCCAAGACGCCCGGCGTGGACGGGCTGGCCAAGCGCGAGGGCGTTGAAATCCGTCTGCACAGCATCATCTACGAGCTGCTCGACCAGGTGCGCGACGCCATGACCGGCCTGCTGCCGCCCGTGATCAAGGAGCGCATCCTGGGCGTGGCGGAAATCAAGCAGATCTTCCAGCTCAGCCGCGGCGGCGTGGTGGCCGGGTGCCTCGTGGCGTCCGGAACCGTCACGCCGCGCCACCGCGCGCGCGTCAGGCGGGGGGTGGAAGTCCTCTACGAGGGCGCCGTGGCCTCGCTCCGGCACTTCCATGACGAGGTCTCCGAAGTCCGCCAGAGCCAGGAATGCGGCGTGCGGCTCGACAACTTCACGGCCTTCGCGCCCGGCGACAAGATCGAATTCTACGAGCTGGAGGAGACCAGGCAGACCCTGTGAGAAGTTGCCGGCTGTTCGCGGCCCGCCGCGGATACCGCGCGAATCGCCGCCGCGCGCTCGCCGGGGCGCCATCGGCCGCCGCTTTCCCCATGAACGTCAGCCGCGTCGTCAGACTCAACGAACTGCTCCGCCGCGAAATCGGCGAGGCGATCTTCCGCGTCGTGCGCGACGAGCGCTTTGACATGTCCGCCGTGACGGTCACGCGCGTGATCACCAGCCGCGACCTGCGCCACGCGCGGGTCATGGTCTCGATCCGCGAGCACCGCGACGAGCGCGGGCACATGCTGGACGCGCTGCGCGGCTGCCGCGCGCGCATCCAGAGCGCCATCAATCGCGATCTCGCCCTCAAGTATACGCCGCGGCTGATATTCGAACTGGACGAGTCCATCGCGAAGGGCGACGATGTGCTGGGTATTCTGTCCGAGCTGGACACCGAACCGCCGGCGGCCGAAGACGGAGACGGACAGCCATGACATATCGCGGCGCGCGCCACGGGCATCCGGCCGCCCCGGCCGGAGTCGAATACACGGACGGCATCCTGCTGGTCGACAAACCTTCCGGACCGACGTCGCACGACGTCGTGCACCGCATCCGGCGGCGCTTCGGCTTCCGCAAGGTGGGCCACGGCGGGACCCTCGACCCGCAGGCCACGGGCCTGCTGGTCATCCTGGTGGGCCGCACCACGAAGCTTTCCAGCCGCTTCCTGACCTCCGACAAGAGCTACGAGGGAGCCATGTGCCTGGGCGTGGCGACCGACTCGCAGGACGCCCAGGGCCAAGTCGTCGCCACGCGCGACTTCGCGGGCGTGACGCGGGCGCAGGTGGAAGCCGGCATGGCCCGCCGCACCGGCGACATCCTGCAGATCCCGCCGATGGTATCGGCCAAGAAGGTCGAGGGCGTGCCGCTGTACAAGCGCGCGCGCCGGGGCCAGGTCCTGGAGCGCGAAGCCAAGCCGGTGCACGTCTACGAGTTCACGCTCACCGCGTTCGCCCCGCCGCGCGTCGCGTTCCGCCTGCGCTGCAGCAAAGGCACCTACGTGCGCACGCTGTGCGCCGATATCGGCGAAGAACTGGGCTGCGGCGCCCACCTGGCGGAGCTGCGGCGCACGCGCAGCGGAGACTACACGCTGGCCGACGCGCTGCCGCTGGACGCGCTCCTGGAAATGAATCTGGACGGACTGCTCACGCACATGATCCCGCTGCGCGAGGTGGCCGCCGCGCTGCGGCCGGGCCCGCGCTAGCCGCGGGGGGTTCCGCCGCGAAGACGCGCGAAATGCGCGCCGCGGGGCCGGATTGCCGGACCGTATGAAAGTGTTGCCCGACTGGAACCTGCTCGGACGCCGGCGCCGGCCCGTGGCCCTGGCGGTCGGCTTCTTCGACGGCCTGCACCGCGGGCACCGCCGCGTGATCGAAGAGGCGCGGCGCGCGGCGCGGGCCATGCGGGGCGAGGCCTGGGTGCTGACCTTCGCCAACCACCCGCTGAGCGTCCTCCGGCCGGAGGCGGCCCCGCGGCTGCTCACCGCCGCGCGCCACAAGGTCGCGCTGATCGCCCGGCTGGGCGCGGACGGCTGCCTGCTCATGCCTTTCACCAGGCGGTTCGCGGCGCTGCGACCGGAGGAATTCGCGGCGCGGCTGATTGACGCCGTCAGACCCCTGCGCGCGATCGTTACGGGCGCCGGCTGGCGCTTCGGCCGTGACGGCGCCGGAACCGCGGCGCGCCTGGCTGACCTGGCCGGAGCGCACGGCATCGCGGTCAAGGGCGTGCGCCCCGTGATGCGCCGGCGCCTCCCCATCTCCAGCACGCGCATCCGCACGGAAGTCGCGGCCGGCCGCCTGGACGAGGCCGCCGCCATGCTCGGCCGCCCCTTCAGCATCCTGGGCACGGTCACGCGCGGAACCGCCCTGGGCCGCCGCCTCGGCTTTCCCACGGCCAACCTCGACCCCCACAACGAAGTGCTGCCGCCCGGCGGCGTCTACGCGGTCTTCGCGCGCCGCCAGCGCCCTCCCGGGCGCGGACGGCGCCGCGCGGAGCCGCTGCGCGCGGGCGTGCTGAACCTGGGCCTGGCGCCCACCGTCGGGCTCGCCTCCGCCCCGCGCATCGAACTGCACCTGCTGGATTTCAAGGGCGACCTGTACGGCGCAGACATCGAGGTCTGGTTCGTCAGGCGGCTGCGCGACGAGGCCCGCTTCTCCTCCGCGGCCGACTTGCGCGCCGCCATCGCCCGCGACGCCGCGGCCGCGCGACGCACTCTGGCCCGCAAGAAAGACAAAGAATCGCTTTACAGCCCCGCCGCCGAAGCTCTATAGTCCGCGCCAACAAACGGACGAAAGGACCAAGGCAAGAGAAAAGGAAGGGGACCTCGCGAGGGTATGAGCCAGGTGGACAAGACGACGGTCCAGGAGAAATTCCGGCGGCACGAGACCGATACCGGATCCTCCGACGTGCAGGTGGCTCTTCTCTCCAAGCGCATTGAGATGCTCACCGAGCACCTCAAGAAGCACAAGAAGGACCACAGCTCGCGCTACGGACTGATCAAGATGGTCAGCGCCCGGCGCCGTCTGCTGGACTACCTGAAGCAGAAGGACGGGGAGCGCTACCAGCGCCTCATCAAAGAACTGAGCATCCGGCGCTAGTCTGCGTCGAACCCCATGCCCGCCGGCTGCGGGCATCCCGCTACGGCCCGCCACTCAAGCGCCACGTCGCCTCTCTCCGGCAAACACAGAAGAGGAGCCATGAACCAGGAACAAACCGTAACAGTCAACGTAGGCGGCAAGGACATCACGCTGTCGGCGGGCCTTCTGGCCCGGCAGGCGGCGGGCGCCACCACCATCCGGATCGAGGACACGCTGCTGTTCTCCGCGGTGACATGCGCCGCCGAGCCGCGCGAAGGCATCGACTACTTCCCCATGCAGGTGGAATACCGGGAGAAATTCTACGCCGCGGGAAGATTCCCCGGCGGATTCTTCAAACGCGAGTCGCGTCCCGCCGAAAAGGAAGTCCTGGCCGCCCGCATGACCGACCGGCCGATCCGCCCGCTCTTTCCGAAATCGTACCGCAACGACGTGCAGATCAACAACATGGTGCTGTCGGCGGACGGCAAGAACGATCCCGACGTGCTGAGCGTCACCGCGGCCAGCGCCTCGCTGACGATCTCCGCGATACCCTTCCTGGGACCCATCGCCGCCGTGCGCGTGTGCCGGATCGGAGGCGAGTTCATCATCAACCCGACGCACGACGAGCGCGACGTGGCCGACCTGGACATGGTCTACGCCTCCACGCGCGACCTGCCCCTCATGATCGAGGGCGGCGCCAAGGAAGTGCCCGAAGACGTCGTGGTCGCCGCCATGCGGCGGGCGCATCCCGAATGCGTCAAGCTCATCGACGCGCAACTCGAGTTGCGCCGGAAGCTCGGACTGCCGGACAAGGTCGTGCCGCCGGAGCAGCCGGATACCGCCGCGCTGGACGCCGCCCGGGAATTCGCGGGCGCGGACTTCGCCGCCGCGCTCGACATCGACGGCAAGATCGAGCGCGAGGACCGCATCAGCGCCATCAAGGCCGGGCTGCGGTCCAGGATGGCCGAGCGCTTCCCCGAGATGACCGCGGAGCAGTTCCGCGCCGTTTTCGACGAGCTGGAAATCGAAACCGTGCGCGCCGCCGTCCTCGATCGCAACCACCGCGTCGGCGGCCGCGGCTTTGAAGAGATCAGGCCTCTGCACGGCCTGGCGGGCATCCTCCCGCGGGCCCACGGCTCCGCCCTGTTCAGCCGCGGCGAAACGCAGGCCGTGGGCACGGTCACGCTCGGAACGAAGTCCGATACGCAGGGCCTGGACGCCGTCACGGGCGGCCCGGAAGAGAAGCAGTTCATGCTGCACTACAACTTCCCGCCTTACAGCGTCGGCGAAGTCGGCCGCCTGGGTTCGACCGGGCGCCGCGAGATCGGCCACGGCGCCCTCGCGGAACGGTCGCTGCAGCCGATCCTGCCGCCGGACTATCCCTACACCGTGCGCCTGGTGTCCGATATCATGGGGTCGAACGGATCCTCCTCCATGGCCAGCGTGTGCGTGGGCAGCCTGGCCCTCATGGACGCGGGCATCCCCGTGACCAGGGGCGTGGCCGGCATCTCGATCGGCCTGTTCACCGGTCCGGGCAGGGACGTGCTCGTGACCGACATCATCGGCGCCGAGGATCACTGCGGCGACATGGACTTCAAGGTCGCCGGAACGAGCGACGGCATCACCGGTTTCCAGGTTGACCTGAAGATCCCCGGTTTGAAGTGGGAACTGGTCGAGGGCGCTTTCGGCCAGGCGCGCCGCGCGCGCCGCGCGCTGCTCGACTTCATGTCGACGGTGATCGCGGCGCCGCGCGCCGACCTGGCCCAGCACGCGCCGCGCATCCGCCAGCTCCGCATCGACCCCGAGAAGATCGGCGAGCTGATCGGCCCGGGCGGCAAGAACATCCGCCGCATCACGGACCTGTCCGGGGCGCAGATCGATATCGAAGACGACGGCACCGTGAGCATCTTCGCCACCAGCAAGGACTCCATGGACCTCGCCGTCAGGGAAGTGGAAATGGTCACGGCGGAACCGGAAGTGGGCATGGTCTACGAGGGCGTGGTCACGGGGATCAAGGAGTTCGGCGCCTTCGTGCAGATTCTGCCGGGCAAGGACGGCCTGGTCCATATCAGCGAGCTGGCCGACTACCGCGTCGGCCGGGTCGAGGATATCTGCCGCATCGGCGACCGCATGACCGTCAAGTGCCTGGGCGTGGACGAGCGCGGCAAGGTGCGGCTCAGCCGCCGGGCCCTGCTGCGCGACGCGGAAGGCGGCGCGCCCGAGGGCGCGCCCGCGCCGGACGCCGGCGCGCCGGACGCGCCTTATGAGCGGCGCGAGCGTCCGCCCCGGTCGCGCGACCGGCGGCACCGCCGCGATCGGTAATGCTCCGAATCAGACAGGTGCTCGTGCTGGCGGGGCTGACGGCGCTGGAAGCCCTGCGGCAGCCCATCTGCCTGCTCCTCACGGGCACGTGCGTGCTGCTGACGGCCCTGGCTCCCATGCTGGTCATGCACGTGTTCGGCGAGGAAGGCAAACTCGCGCGCGACAGCGGCCTGGCCTTTCACTTCGTGTTCGGCATGTTCGTGGCCGGCCATGCGGCCTGCGCCTGCGTCGCGCGGGAGATACGCTGCGGCACCACCGCCACGGTCCTGAGCAAACCCGTGGGCCGGACCCTCTTCTTCGCGTCCAAGTTCGCCGGCGTGGCCGCGGTCGTGCTGGCCTTTTCCGCCTGCGCGACGCTCGCCACGCTGCTGAGCGAACGGGTGGCCGAGAAGCTCCACACGGGCCCCGAAGGCTGGGGCTACGTGACCGACTGGCGCGCCGGCTGGCTCCTGGCGGCGGCGCCGTTCGCCGCCGCCGCCGCCGCCGGCGCGATCAACTGGGCCCTGAGACGCCCCTTCGAATCCACGGCCTTCCTGCTGCTGCTGTGCGCCGTGCCGGCCGCGTTCTTCATCTGCGGCTTCTTCGACCGCCTGGGGCGGCCCGCGCCGCTGGACTTCCGCGTGGACTGGCGCATTCTGCCGGCCGCGGCCCTCATCGCCATGGCCCTGCTGGTGCTGGCCGCGGCGGCCATGGCCGTCGCGACCCGCCTGCCGACCGTCCCGACCCTGACCGTGGTCGCCGGGCTCTTTCTGGCCGGCCTGGTCTCCGACCATTTCCTGGGACGGCGCGCCGCGGCGTCGCCCGCGGCGCTCTTCCTGTACCGGCTCATACCCAACTGGCAGAACTTCTGGCTGTGCGACGCCCTGACGGGCGGCGGCGCGATCGCGTGGAGCTACGTCGCGCAAGCCGGCCTCTACGCGGCCGCCTGCGTCACGGCGTTCCTCGGCCTGGGCGCGCTGTCGTTCGCGCACGTGGAGATGAAGTGATGGAGGAAGGGACCCATGTCCGCGCCATCCGCCGTTGAGTCCGCGGCGCCGGCCGTGGTGGAAATCCGCGGGTTGACCAAGATCTTCCGCGATTTCTGGCGGCGCCCGAAGGTGCGCGCCGTTGACGGGCTGGACCTGGAAGTGCGTCCGGGCGAGATCTTCGGGCTCCTCGGCCCCAACGGCTCGGGCAAGACCACGACCCTCAAGATCCTGCTGGGCCTGCTGTTCCCCAGCGGCGGCGAAGTCCGTGTCTTCGGGCGCCCGCCGCACGACATCGCCACCAAGCGCCGCATCGGCTACCTGCCCGAAGAGTCCGCCCTCTACGGCTACCTCACCCCCCGCGAGACGCTGGACTTCTACGGACGGCTCTTCGCCCTCCCGGCCGCGCCGCGCCGGGAACGCGCCGGCCAGCTGCTGCGCATGGTCGGCCTCGCGCACGCCGCGGAACGGCCCGTGGGCGAGTTCTCCAAGGGCATGAGCCGCCGCATCGGCCTGGCCCAGGCCCTGATCAACGACCCCGAGCTGGTGGTGCTCGACGAACCCACCGCCGGCCTCGATCCCATCGGCTGCCGGCAGATCAAAGACCTGATGCTGGCCCTGGCCCGCCGCGGCAAAACGATCGTGCTGTCGTCGCATCTGCTGGCCGACGTGGAAGACGTGTGCGACCGCATCGTGATCCTTTACAACGGCCGCATCCGCGCCCAGGGCGGCGTGACGGATCTGCTCGAGAAGAAGGACCTGACGCGCATCACCGTGCCGGCGGTGCCGGCCGAAACCCTGCGCGCGGTGATCGGCATGCTCCGGGAAAGCACCGGCCGCGCGCCGGAGGTCGAGCACCCCACCATGGATCTGGAACACTTCTTCCTGCAGGTCGTGGAAGAAGCGCACCGTTCGTCGCAAGCGCCGTCCGGAGTCGGACGCGCCGACGGCACGGCCCGCTACCTGGACGGCCGCGAAGCCGGCCGGGGAAATTGACCCGCCGCGGCGCCCCGCGCCGCCGGGAACAGCGCAACGGAGCGCCAAGGGGGAACGCGAACGATGCAGACGGAATGCGGAGTTGCCGGGCCCGGCGGGTTCCTGATCCGCGTGGGGGGCATGGCGCGCCTGACCTTCCGCTCCGCGGTGCGCTCCCGCCTGGTGCTGACGCTGGCCCTGGTGCTGCTGGCCGTCGTCGCGGGACTGCCCGCGACGCTCAAAGGCGACGGCACGCCCGCGGGCGGCGCGCGGGTGATCCTGCACTATACGCTGGGCCTTGCCGCGCTGGTCCTCGGCGTTGTCACGCTGTGGACCGCCTGCGGCGCCATCGCCGAAGAGGTCGAGCGCAAGCATATCCAGCTGCTGGTGTCGAAGCCGGTGCGCCCCGCCGAAATCTGGCTGGGCAAGTGGCTGGGCATCCTTTGCATGGACGCGCTTTTCCTGGGCGCGGCCGGACTGGCGGTTTACGCGCAGGCGGCGCGCTACGCGGCGGCGCTGCCGCCCGCCGCCCGACAGGGCCTGCGGCAGGAGGTGCTCGCCGCCCGCCGCGCGTGGCGCCCCGCGGCCGATCCCGTCGAAGAAACCGTCGACGCCGCGTACCGCAGCCTGGCCGCGCGCCGCGCCCTGCCCCCGAACGTGCCGGCGCGCGAGACGCGCGCGGAGCTGCGCAAGCAGGCGCTCGCCCGGTTCACGGTCGTGCCGCCCGGAACCGCGCGCGTCTGGGACCTTCCCGCGTCGCGGCGGGTCCGCGTTCCCGCCGCCGGCACGCCGCTCACGCTGCGCTACCGCCTGGTGTCGACCGGACCGGGCCGCTTCGCGGCCGCCGGCGTCTGGCGCATCGGCACGGCCGAGAACCCCGCGCTGGCGGAGGAGGCCGCCAGGATCATGCGGGCGGGCACGCACGATCTGACGTTCCCCGCCGGAGCCCTGGCCCGGGCCGCCGGCGAAGGACGCGCTTTGCGAATCGAATTCCGCAACGGCGACGCGGAAACGTCCGCGGCGGTCGTGTTCGATCCGGAAGAGCCGGTCCGGATCCTCGCGCCCGGCGGGTCTTTCGGCGGCAACTGCGCGCGGACCGTGCTTGTGCTGCTGTGCGTCATGGCGCTCGTCGCGGCCGTGGGCCTCGCGGCAAGCAGCGCGCTGTCGTTCCCCGTGGCCACGTTCGCCGCCGCCGCCGCCATCGCCGCCGCGCTGATGATCCGCTACTTCGCGGCCGCCGCCGCGGAACCCGAGGCCGGACGCGTTCATCGCCACGGCCACGCACAGGCGACGGACGGGCAGTCGGCCTGGCTGCGGGCCGGGGAGCGCGTCATACCGGCGCTGGATGTTCTTGTGGCGCCGGCCACGCGCTTCGCGCCCCTCGGCCGCTTCGCCGACGGCGTCCTCGTGTCCTGGGGCTTCCTGGGCGGCGCCGCCGGCGTGCTCGGCGTGGGCTATCCCGCGCTGCTGGCTTTGCTTTCGATCGGCGTGCTGCGCCGGCGCGAAGTCGCGCTGCCCGCGTGACCGGAGGGATGAGATAGAGCAATGAACAGACGCGCCTCCGCCGTGCTGCTCGGCGTCACCGTCGCGGCTTTCGCGCTGGCCGGCGGCCTGGGCGCGCGTCTGGTGTCGGAACGGTCGGCAAGCGCGCCGGCGGGCGGCGAGCCGCTCGACAGCGCACCCCCGCCGGTCGTGTTCACGACCATCGTCCTGGGCGGGTTCCGCGGCGTGCTGGCGGATATCCTGTGGCTTCGCGCGTCCCGCCTCCAGGACCAGGGCCGCTACTTCGAACTCGTGCAGCTCGCGGAATGGATCACCGCCCTCGAGCCGCGCCATACCGAGGTCTGGGCCTTCCACGCCTGGAACATGGCCTACAACGCCAGCGTCATGATGCCCGACCCCGAGGACCGCTGGCGGTGGGTGCAGAACGGCATCGATCTGCTGCGGCGGGACGGGCTGCGCTACAACCCGGGCGATCCCCTGCTCTACCGCGAGCTCGGCTGGCTCTTCCAGAACAAGATCGGCACGGTCAACGATCGCGACAACCGGTTCTACCGGATGCGCCTGGCGCGCGAGATGGACGCGCTGTTCGCCGGCGCGCGACCGGATTTCGATGCCCTGTCGTCCAATCCCGACAGGCTGCGGGCCATGCGCGCGCTGCAACTCGCGCCCGGGATCATGCGCGCGGTTGACGCGCGGTACGGCCCGCTCGACTGGCGCCTGCCCGAAACGCACGCGGTCTACTGGGCCGCGCGCGGACTGAGCCATGCCGGGCATGCGGACGGCCTGATGTGCGAGCGCATGATCTACCAGTCGCTGGCGGCCCTGTTTCTCCAGGGGCGCCTGCTTTTCGCGCCGGAACGCGACGTCTACCTGACGGGCCCCGAGCTGGACCTCTTCCCCCGAATCATGGGGGCGCTGGATGAGGCCCGGGAAAGGCACGGCGAAACGATCGACGCCGCCTGCCGGGGCTTTCTGAACGAAGCGGTGCTGCTGCTGCACCTGTTCGGCCGCGACGGGCAGGCGCGCGCGGCTTTCGCGCGCCTGCGGGAGCTTTATCCGTCGGACGCGACGGCCGGAGGCTACGAGCGCTGCGTTGAGACGCTGCTTGCCTCGGCTTCCGCAATGGACGGTCCCGCGCCGCTGGTGTCGGCCGTGGCCCAAGGCTGGTGCTATCGCGCGCGCCTGCTGCAGGCCGGGGGACGGGCGGATGAAGCGGCCGATGAGCTGCGCCGGGCCGGGGAAAAGTGGAACGCCTACCTGGCCGGCATGCCGCCCGAGCGCCGCGCGCGCCTGCGCCTGCCCACGTACGAGGAGCTTCAGCAACTGGCGGACGACCGCGCCCGTCGGGAACTCGCCCCGGCGCAGAGCCCGCCGCCGCGGGAAGATGGCGTCCCGCCGCCGCCGGCCGCGGGCAATCCCACCCCGGAAGAGCCCGCACCATGATCCCGGGACCACGTGTTCAAGCGCCCCTTCCGTCAGGGGCGGCCCGCGCCCGCGGGCGCCGGCAAGGGCTTTCCGAAAACGGACGCCGGATGCTCCGCGCGAATGCCCGGCGCATGCTCTTCGGCGCGCTTGTTCTCCTCGCGGCCGGCTGCCGCGGCCCGTCCGAACGCCGGCGCGTCGCCTGGCCGGCCATGGGCACGCTGGCAAGCATTACCGCCGCGGGAAGCGACCGCGCGCGAAGCGACGAATTCGCCGCCGGGGCGAAGTTGCGCCTGTCGCGGCTCGAAGCGGCGCTGAGCGTCTACGTCGCGGACAGCGACGTCTCACGCCTCTCCCGCGCGGCCGGCGGCCCCGCGATCCCCGTGAGCGCCGACGCCGCCCGGCTGCTGCTCCTCGCGCGGCATTACGGCGAGGTCAGCGGAGGGGCGTTTGATCCGACCGTGACCCCCGTCATGAAACTCTGGGGTTTCAGCGGCGGCGCAAAGCCCGATCGGGTGCCCGACGAAGCCGCCGTCGCGGCCGCGCTTGCCGGCGTCGGCTTCCGCCGCATGCACGCGGACCTTCCGCCGCCCGGCGCAACCGGCCCGCCGACGGCGCGGCTCGACGCGCCCGGCATGGCGCTGGATCTGGGCGGCCTCGCGAAGGGCTACGCCGTGGACGTCTGCTACGCGGCCCTGCGCGAAACGGGCGCCGCGCGCGTCATCGTGGATCTCGGCGGCAACATGCGCTGCATCGGCGCGCCGTCGTCGGCGCGGCCGTGGCGCATCGGTGTGCGCAACCCCTTCAATCGCGACGAGGTCGTCGGCCGAATCGGCCTCGCCGACGGCATGGCGGTGTCCACCTCCGGCGACTACGAGCGCTTCGTGACCGTCAACGGCGAGCGTTTCGGACACATCATGGACCCGCGCACGGGGCGCCCCGTCAAAGGCATGGCGGGCGTGACCGTCACGGCCCGTACCGCCGCGGAAGCGGACGCCATGTCCACGGCCCTGTTCGTTCTCGGGCCCGGCAAGGGCCTGGCCGCCCTGGAGCGGCTGGAGGGTTGCGAGGCCCTCTGGATTCCCGACGAGCGCCCCTTGCGCATTCTGCTGACCCCGGGCATGTCCCGCCTGTTCACCCCCGCCCCCGCCCTGCGCGCCCGCGTGACCGTGTTGAGATAGCTCGTCTTTCTGCTTGTGTCCGCCCGGCAAGGTGGTAAGGTCTGCGGCTGTAATGGCAAAGACCCAGATAACCAGGAAGAAAGTCTCCTTCCGCGCGCCCATGCCGGCGGAGGCTCCCAGGGAGAGCGCCCCTGCGCAGACCATGGTCTCCGTGACGGCGCCCGTGGGCGCGGCGGGGCAGGCTGCCGGATCGTCGTACACCTGGGCGGCGATCGTGGCGATCGTGGCGATCCTGCTTTTCGCCGCGCTGCTCCTCCTGCAGTTCTCCGAGTACAGGATTCTGGAACTGTCTTTCCCGGTCACGGCCAAGACGCTCTGAACCCGAGTCCGTCATCCCTCGCTTCAGCCGTGGATTCCCCGGCCGCGAAGCCGCCTGCCCCGCTGCTGATCCACGGCCTGACCCGCGACGAGCTCGCGCGCGTATGCCGCGAAGCCGGCGCCCAGCCGTATCGCGCGCGACAGGTCTGGGACTGGCTCTATCGCAAACGGGTGTCCGAATGGGACGCCATGACCAATCTGCCTCCCGCGCTGCGCGCCGCGCTGTCCGGGCGCTGCCTGCTGCGGCCGGCCGAAGCGCTGCGCGTGGAGGGCCGGCCCGGACATACGCGCAAGATCCTGGCCGGACTGGCCGACGGCGAGCAGGTCGAGGAAGTGCTGATTCCGGCCGCGCGGCGGCGCACGGTGTGCGTATCCTCGCAGGTGGGCTGCCGGTTCAGGTGCGCCTTCTGCGCCAGCGGCCAGGCGGGTTTCCGCCGCAACCTCGAAGCGGGGGAAATGGTCGGCCAGGCGCTGCTGGCCGCGCGCCTTCTCGAAGCGGCGCCCACGCACGTGGTGTTCATGGGCGTGGGCGAACCGCTGGACAACTACGACGCGGTGCTCCGGGCCGTGCGCATCCTGAACGACGCCGACGGCCTGGCCGTCGGCGCCCGCCGCATCACCATCAGCACCTGCGGGCTGGTTCCGGGCATCGCGCGCCTGGCCGGCGAAGGGCTGCAGGTTGAGCTGTCGGTCTCGCTGCACGCCCCGACCGACGCGCTGCGCGCGGAGCTGATGCCGGTGAACCGGCGCTACCCGCTGGCCGTCCTGCTGGAAGCCTGCCGCGACTACACGGCGCGCACCGGCCGCATCGTCACCTTCGAATACACGCTCATCCGCGGCTGCAACGACGCGCGGGAGCACGCCCGCGCCCTGGCCGCCCTGTTGAAGGGCCTGGCCTGCCGCGTGAACCTGATCCCGCTCAGCCCCGTGGCGGAGTTCGGGTACGCCGCCTCCGACGCGGCCGCCGCCCGCCTCTTCACGGAGACCCTCTCCCGCGCCGGCATCAACGCCACCCTGCGCATTTCGCGCGGCGCCTCCCTCGACGCCGCCTGCGGCCAGCTCCGCGCGCGGTCCCGGAGCCAACCGTTGCCGGGCGGGCCGCGCCGTTGACTGCCGCGGGCCGTGCGGAAAGTGATGGAGCTGGGCGGGCGGACCTGTTCGCCGGAGGCGCATATGTTTCCGGGGTCCTCGGAAGGGCGGCATCTGACCGAGCGCAGCGCGGAGCGCATCGTGCGGGAAGCCGCGGCCGCCGCCGGCATTTTGAAAGACGTCAGCCTGGAAAGCCACCGACAGAATGACGGCCCAGATCGCCTCTGGGCTCAACTGCTTCAACTGCACTTCCGTGCCCTGCCAGCCTTCGCCCGCATCGCTCCAAGCCTCGGACGTACGCTTCAAGCGTTCGATCTGGCCGCGAACCTTCAGTTCAACAAGAACAGTTCGGCCGCGAAGCGGCTGAACTGCTCTCTATGACGACGTTATGCTGCAAAGACGAGGAAGAAGCGGTCACGTATTGCCGGCGCTTGGTTGGGCATGGATCTCGACTTCGTGAACGCGGGATTTGCCCTTGATGCTGAGCGCTTTTGATGCTTGACCGCGGGCCGCGGGGCGCGTATGAGTCTGCGGGCAACGGGCACGGCGTGCGTTGGGGCATCGACGGCCCGCAGCGGAGAACAGCGATGAGCATCAACGAGAGCGTCGGCGCCTTCATGGCCGGTTTCGTCCACGAGGGCCTCACCTTCGACGACGTTTCACTGGTCACGCAGTACGCCGATTTTCTGCCCGACCAGACGGACATCGCCAGCCGGCTGACCTCGCGCATCCCGCTCAACATGCCCATGATCAGCGCCGCGATGGACACGGTCACCGAGGCGCCCATGGCCGTGGTCATGGCCCTCTTGGGCGGCATCGGCGTCATTCACAAGAACCTGACCGTCGAGGAGCAGGCCCGACAGGCGGCAATCGTGAAGCACCACCTGCACGGGCTGATCCGCGATCCGATCGTCTTCCGCACCGACCAGACGCTCGAGGACATCAACCGCCGCAAGCGCGAGAAGGACTACAAGTTCAACGGCTTCCCGATCCTGGATGAGCACGACAACCTGGCCGGGATCCTGACCGCCACGGACATGAAGTTCGCCCGCGACCGCACGGCCAAGCTGGCGGACATCATGACCAGGGAGGTCATCACCGCACCGCCCGACACCTCGCTGCAGCAGGCCTGCGAGCTCATGATGAAGCACCGCATCGGCAAGCTGCCGCTGGTCCAGAAGGGCAAGCTGATGGGTCTCTACAGCTTCACCGACGTCCGCACGCTGGTGGAGAACGTGCAGCCGCTGTACAACCGCGACGCCAAGTACCGGCTGCGCGTGGCGGCGGCCATCAGCCCGGCCGACTACCGCCGCGTCGAAGCGCTGGCGGCGGAGGACGTGGACGCCGTCGTGGTGGACAGCGCGCACGGGCACACCAGGGGCGTCATCGAGATGGTGCGCTGGGTGTGCGCGCACTATCCCGACATCGACGTGATCGCCGGCAACGTGGGCACCGCCGAGGGCGCGCTGGCCCTGCGCGACGCCGGGGCGCACGCCGTCAAGGTGGGCATCGGACCCGGCTCGATCTGCACCACGCGCGTGGTCTGCGGCGTGGGTATTCCCCAGATCACGGCCATCTACAACGCCGTGTCCGCGCTGGAGGACAGCGTGCCGGTCATCGCCGACGGCGGGGTGCGGCATTCAGGCGACGTGCCCAAGGCGCTGGCGGCGGGAGCCGAGAGCGTCATGCTCGGCTCGGTGCTGGCCGGCACCGAGGAAAGCCCCGGCGAGAAGATCATTCATCAGGGCCGCCAGTACGTGGTCTACCGCGGCATGGGCAGCCTGGCGGCCATGCGCGAGGGCATCGGCAGCCGGGAACGCTACGGCCAGGCCGGCGTGGAGGACGAGGAGCGTCTCGTGCCCCAGGGCATCGAGGGCATCGTGCCCTACGCCGGGGACGTGCGCAAAGTCATGACCCAGTTCTGCGGAGGCCTGCGCTCGGCGCTGGGTTACTGCGGATGCCGCTCGGCGCGCGACCTGCGCCGGCGCGCCCGCTTCGTGAGGGTCTCGCTGGCCGGGCTGGCCGAAGCGCATCCCCACGACGTCAAGATCATGAAGGAGGCGCCGAACTACCGCTCCTGACCGGCACGGCCGCGCCGCCCCGTCCCGCGGCTTCTCCACGCCCCGCGGAAGGTTGTCGCCGCCGCGGAGCCGCACCCGGCGCACGCGCACGCGGAGAGCCGGAAAATGAAGGCGGCCGTCAGAAAGCTCCGAAGAGAATGCTGGTGAAGGACACCACCGGCGAGGTCTCGCGCGAATCGTCGATCCAGGCGCGCAGCTCGCGGATCGCCTGCTCCAGCTCCCGGTAGAGGCCGTCGTCGCGGATGAGACGTCCCACGACGCCTTCGGATTTCTCGATCTGCTCGGCCGTGCGGCGCAGCGAGGCCGCGGCCGCCGCCAGGTCGCCGTATACGGGACTCTTCTCCGCCAGAAGCTGCCCCACGACGCCTTCGCCCTTCTCGAGCCGCTCGGTGAGCACCCTCAGGGAACGGACCATGGCGGTCATCTCCTCGTAGACCTCCTCGTCTTCCGAGAGGATGCGCCCGAGGGTTCCTTTCCCTTCGCCGACGCGCCGCGCCGTGTCGTGAAAAAGGTCGACCGCTTCCTTGAGGCTGTCCAGAACCCCCTCCTCGATAATGCCCTTCTTTATGGCGCCCACCAGCTCGGCGGCGTCGGCGACCAGGTCGTAAGGTTTCTCGCCCCGCAGCACCGTGTCCGGCGGCAGGAGGGGCCGTTCGGGCGAACCCTCGTATATCTCCAGGTAGCGCCCGCCGAGAACCGAGGACGCCACCACGGCCGCGCTGTAGTCCTCCCGGATGTGCAGCGGGTACTGGAGCAGCAGATGGGCGTGAACGCCGTCGGGCCTCAACCGCAGGCCGCGCACGCGCCCCACTTCCATGCCGCGCACGACCACGCTGTCGCCGTCGCGCAGGCCCATGGTATGGCTGAAGACCACCTCCAGCTCGTGCTTCTCGCCGAACCAGGTCTCGCGGGACAGGATGATCGTGAAATAGCCCAGCCCGAACAGGACCATGACCATCACCACGCCCACCACGATTTCCGTGGTCAGCTCCCGGACAATCCAGTCTCTCCTCATCGCGCGTTCCTTTCCCACACGCCCTCCGCGGTGATGAACTGGGACCGCAGAAAGGCCTGCACTTCTTCGTTTTCGGACTGCATGAACTCCCGGGGCGAAGCCATTTCCACGATCGTCCCGCCGTAGAGCATGGCGACCATGGTCCCGATGGAAAGCGCGCTATGCAGGTCGTGCGTGACCACCACGCTGGTGACCCCGAGATCCCGCCCCGCCCGCGCGATCAGGCGGTCAATGGTCCGCGACGAGACCGGATCCAGCCCGGAGGTGGGTTCGTCGTAAAGGACGATCTCCGGGTTGCGGATGATGGCCCGCGCCAGTCCGGCCCGCTTGCGCATGCCTCCCGATATCTCCGCGGGCAGCTTCCCGCCGTGCTCTTCGAGGTCCACGAGCCGGAGCGCTTCCGCGACGCGGCGCTCGATCTCCGCTTCGTCCTCCCGCGTCTTCTCCCTGAGCGGCAGGGCCACGTTCTCGGCCACGTTCAGCCAGGCCAGGAGCGCGCCGCTCTGGAAAAGGTATCCGAACCGTTCGCGGACCCGGCGCAGCCCCGCTTCCGGGAGCTCCGTGATGTCTTCGCCGTCCACCAGCACCCGCCCCGCGTCGGGCGTCATCAGCCGCACCATGTGCTTGAGCGTCACGCTCTTGCCGGCGCCCGAGGGGCCCACGATCACGAAGACCTCCCCGCGCCGGACGCGGAAGCTCACGCCGTCCAGCACCGCCTGCCCGGCCAGCACCTTGGTCACATTGTCGAATTCGATCAGCGCGCGCATGTGCCTACTCGTACAGCAGCCGCGTCACGATGTAGCCCGCCACGAGGATCAGCAGGAACGCGGTGATGACCGCGCGCCGCGTGGCGTAGCCGACGCCCTGCGCGCCCTGCGTGGCCCCGAACCCCGCGTGGCAGGACACGATCGTGATGATGATCCCGAAAAGCAGCGCCTTCAACAGGCCCACGTAGAGGTCTTTCACCGCCGCGTAGCGCGTGGCGTTGTAGAAATAGGCGCTCCAGGCCACGTCGAGCTGCGTGACGCCCACCAGTCCGCCGCCGAGCACACCCATGATCGAAGCGTAGAACGTCAGCACGGGGGTCATGACGGCCATGGCCGCCAGGCGCGGCATCACCAGGAAGCGCACCGGGTCTATGGACATCAGCTCCAGCGCCTCGATCTCTTCCGAGACCGTCATCGTGGCCAGCCGCGCGGCCATGGCCGAGCCCACGCAGGCCGCCAGGATCAGCGCCGTCATGAAAGGACCCATCTCCCGCAGCATGGACACCATCACCGCGGCGCCAATGTTGACTTCCTGGTGAAAGCGCCTCAGCTGCAGCCCGGTCTGCAGCGAGAGAATCATGCCCGTGAACACGGCCACCACCGTGATCACCCCGAGACTGCGCACGCCGGAGACGTACATCTGCATGACGATCTCGTGGCGGCTGCGTGCGCTGAACGCGTAGCGCAGGCAGGCTACGGCGCGCGCCAGCAGCACGCCCGCGCGGCCGGCGGCGCGGCACCCGAACAGGGCGCGGCGCCCGATGCGGCCCAGCATGTTCAGGGAGGGCGGAAAATACTCGGGCTCCCTAGTGATCATCGCAATGAACCCTCGCGAAGTATAGCAGCCGCAGCTCCTTACGCAAACCTTCACGCCGGTAGCCCAGCAGCCCGCGCAGCAGTTCGCAGGCGCGCGCGCCGTCCCCGTCCGTTTCCCGCGCGACGTTCAGCAGCGGAAAGAGCGACCACGCGCGGCCGCCCGCGCCGTCGTTGCGGTAGCGGTACAGGCCCCACAGCAGCTCGTGCGCGCGGGCCGCGCCCTCGCGTTCCCACGTCGCCACGGTCCAGAACGGAGCCAGGTTCTTGTCCACGGCCCGCATGTCCTTGGTCGGCCACAGCTCCAGCGCGCGGACCGCCGCCGCGTCGTGCTCGCGCCGGTAGGAGAAAAGCGGCCACAGCCGGAAGTACTTCAGGTACGGGTCGGCCTGTTCCGCGCCCGCCGCCTTGCCGCGCCGCGTCTCGGCGTGGATCAGGGGGTTCAGCAGGAAGCGGCGCACAACGTATTCCGGCCGCTCGTGCCGGTCAATGAAACAGACCGGCCAGAGCACGCACGCGCGGTCCATGCCCGCCTGGCTGCGCCGGCCCCACAGCGGCCAGAGATAAAGCGTGCGGGGGTCGTCGGACCGGTACCGCACGAAGGGCCAGGGACAATGCAGCAGCCGGACGTCGTCGCTGACGGTGTAACGGAACAGGGGCGGCAGCGCCATCCAGGTGCGGCCGTCCTTCACCCGCGCGTAGCCGAAGAGCGGAAAGACCGCGTAGCCGAAGCCTTCGCCGCCCCGGTAGCGGAACCGGGCGTGGGTCCAGACGGGCCACATCACGAACGCGGCCTCCTGCCGGCCCTCGTTCACGGCGCGGCCGTAGAATGGAAAGACGCGGAAACGCCGCACGCCTTGGCCCCGCGTGTCCTCGAATACCGGCCAGAGCACGCCGCGCGTGACCACGTCGTTCACCTGCGCCCGCATATACAGCGGAAAAAGGACAAAAACAAAGCTGTCGAAACTCAGGAATTCGTTGAACCTGCCCGCGAGGGGGAATACGCCGAAGTACTCCTCGCCGTTGCGGTCGCGTCCGGCCGCAAGAAAAGGAATGACCACGACTCTGAAGCGCGAACCGCGCGTCGCGGTGTCGTAATCGTTGCCGAAGGCCGTCAGACAATGCCAGCTGCGCTCCCCGCGCAGATCGCGCACCTCGCACACCGGCCACAGGAACTGGCGCTGCACGCGTTCGCCGGCGGCATCGCGCTCCTCGCTGTAGAAGGGGCGCACGGCCAGGAAGGACGCGCCGTCCGGCGCGGTCCGGCGCTCGAAGAACGGACCCAGGACGCGCAGCCGCGCGTTGCCGCGCGCGTCGGTGTCGCGGCTGGCCAGGCATCCCGCGTCAAAGGGCCGGGATGAAGCGGGCTCGGCGCGCGACGCAACGGCCGCCGCCAGCAGGCCGATCACCCCGGCCAGCCGCGCCGCCGCAACCAGTCGCTCAGCCGTCATAGCCCCGGATATCCCCGTCGCGCCCGAAGATCGCGGCGATCAGCGCGGCCCGAATCCACATCCCGTTGCGCATCTGGCGCCAGTAGACGGCGCGCGGATCGCCGTCGATCTCCACGGCGATCTCCTTGCGCCGGGGAAGCGGATGCATGATCACCGCCGTGGGCTTGATCATCTGCAGGTGCCGGTGCTCGAGACAGTAGCGGCTGATGTCGATGCGCGCGCTGTCGCCTTCGCGCGCGTCCCACTCGTCCTGGATGCGCGTCATGTAGATCGCGTCGGCGTCACGGATCGCGCTCTCCATGTCGCCGCCCGTCTCGAAGGCCACGCCCCGCGACGCGAGCGTCTCGCACACGTCGGGGCTGATCTGCAGCGGCTCCGGAGCCACGAAACGCAGACGCAGGCCGCCGTAGTTCGTCAGCAGCACCGCCAGCGAGCGCACGGTGCGGCCGCGCAGCAGGTCGCCCACGAAGACAATGCACTTGCCGTCGATGCCGCCCAGGTTCTCGAAGCTGCGCTGCAGCGTGTACACGTCCAGCAGGGCCTGCGTGGGATGCTGGTCGCGGCCCGAGCCGGCGTTGATCAGCGGGATGGGACGTCCGGCGTTGGACAGCACCCAGGCCATGCGCTCCGCCAGGCCGGCGATCTGGGAGCGCATCACGATCAGGTCGAAGTACGAGCTGAAAGTCCGCACCGAGTCCTCCGGCGACTCGCCCTTGTATTCGCTCGATGTCGCCGGATCGCGCACCTCGCCGATGGTCAGCCCCAGGATCTGGCAGGCCGCGCAGAACGACAGGAACGTCCGCGTGCTGGGCTGCGTGAAGTAGAGCATCGCGCGCCTGGCATCCAGCAGGCCTTTCAGGAAACGCCGGCCCTCGTCGCTCTTGGCAATGAAACGGATGCGCGTGGCCAGCGCGCCCAGGTCCTCGAGCCGCGCGCGGTCGAACTGCTGGGCCAGCAGCACGTGGAACAGGCGCCCGTCCTCGGCGAAATACGCCGCCTTGGCCTTCGCGTCCAGCCGCCGGAACTCTTCCCATCCGATGCGGTTCAAAGGCATGCGGCTTCCCTCCCCGAAAGCTAGAGCGCGGCGACAAACAGGGCCTTGATGGTGTGCATGCGGTTCTCCGCCTGGTCGAACACCAGCGACATCTTCGACTCGAACACGTCGTCGGTGACCTCCATGGCGCCGATATCCTTCGTGAGATCCGTGTTGCGGTCGTGAAACGCGGGGAGACAGTGCAGGAACACCAGCGCGCCGTTCGCCGCGTTGCCCGTGGCGTTCATCAAAGCCATGTCGACGCGGTAGGGCTTCAAGAGCGCGATGCGCTCTTCCATTTTCGATTCTTCGCCCATGGACGCCCACACGTCGGTGTAAACCACGTTCGCACCGCGCACGGCCAGCGCGGGATCGTGCGAAATCGCCACGCTGCCGCCGTTGGCCGCCGCGACGCGCTCCGCCGCCGCGACCAGGTCCCGCGGCGGGGCCAGGGACGGCGGCGTGCAGTCGACGAAGTCCATGCCCACCTTGGCGCAGCCCGCCATGAGCGAATTGGCGACGTTGTTGCGGCCGTCTCCCACGTAGACCACCTTTACGCCTTTGAACGCTCCGAAACGCTCGCGCACGGTCAGCAGGTCCGCCAGCGCCTGCGTGGGATGCGATTCGTCGGTCAGGCCGTTCCATACGGGCCGCCCGGAATACTCCGCCAGCCACGCGACCCGCTGCTGGCTGTAGCCCCGGAAGAAGATGCCGTCAAACATGCGCCCCAGCACGCGCGCCGTGTCCGCCACGGATTCCTTCTTGCCGAGGTGAATGTCCCGGGCGGAGAGATATTCCGTGCGCCCGCCCTCATCGGCCGCGGCCACCGCCGCCGCGCAACGCGTGCGGGTCGAAGTCTTCTCGAAGATCATGGCGATGTGCTTGCGGTGCAGCAGGTTGCCGCGTATGCCGACCCGCTTGCGCTGCTTGAGCTCGGCGGCCAGGTCCAGCAAGGCCAGCAGCTCGTCGTCGGTAAGATCGTCCAGGCTCAGCAGGCCGCGCCCCTTGAGCGAGGCGCACTGCAACAGCGACACGGGCGGGTCTTCATGTCTGGCCGGCATCGGCGTTCTCCCTGCGGCGCATTCGCGCCCCAACCGCGGCCACTATCGCCCCACAGGGCGGCCAATGCAAAGGAAATCGGCCCGAGGTCGAGGGGTCACGAGGACGAGGGCGAGGTGTACTCCGCCTTCACCGGCTCGCGGGCGGCCCAGAGAATGCCGCGCCTGGCGATCTCAAGCGCTTCGGGCACCTTGAAGTCGTCCGCAACGTGGCCCAGCGAGGTGTAGAAGACGCGCGCCTTGCCGTAGCGCCGCTTCCACACCACGGGCATGACCGTGCCGCGAATCCACGGCACGCCGCCGTGCCGTCCGTTGAACGTCGTCGTCGCCAGCACCTCGTTGGAGGGATCCACGTGCATGTAGTACTGTTCGGATTTCATGCGGAAATCGCTCAGCCCGCGCGTGATGGGGTCCTTTTCGTCCGTGATGTTGACCGTGTAACCAACGATGCCGCCGGGATGCACGACCCACTGCCCGCCGGTCATGAACTGGTACTCGGTGTCCTGCCGGAAGGAATCGCACATGCCCCCGTGCCAGCCCGCGAGCCCCACCCCGCCGCGAACCGCGTCGCGCAGGCCGCGGCTCTGGTCCCCCGTAATCTGGCCCATGGTCCAGATCGGAACGACTACCGCGTATTGCGCCATCTTTTCCCGGTCGAGATAGGCGTCCAGAGTGTCGGACACCGTAACCCGGAATCCCCTGGACTCCAGCCACGGCGCGAAGATGTCCGCGCATTGCCTCGGAGTGTGCCCGTCCCAACCGCCCCAGACAATCAAGGCCGATTTCATGCCGCCTCCTTTCGCCGGAAAAAAGGAACCTGATACCGGAAAGTCCAACCTGCGTCGAGCACTACCTTGAGACCCGGGTTTCGCGTGGAGTCGGACCGATCGTTTGCTCTGGTGCGGCCCCGGAGCCCGGGCTATTCTTTGCAGAGGTTGCGCGCACGGAGATTTTTTCCGGACGCGGCGCACGCGGAGACAAAGCATGAACACCCGAAAGATCACCGACCGCGTGGCATGGATGGGGGCGGCGGACTGGAACCGCCGCCTGTTCGATTCGCTCATCCCGCTGCCCGACGGCACAAGCTACAACGCGTACCTGGTGCGCGGCAGCGAGAAGACCGCCCTGCTCGACAGCGCCGACCCGGCCAAGTGCGACGCCCTGATGAGGCAGCTCGCCGACGTCGCGGAAGTGGACTACCTGGTCGCCCACCACGCCGAACAGGACCACTCCGGATCGCTCCCCGCCGTGGCGGAGCGCTATCCCGCGGCAAAGGTCGTCTGCACCCCGAAGGCCAAGGGCATGCTGGTCGACCATCTCGGCCTGCCGGAAGAACGCATTGTCGCCGTGGCCGACGGCGAAACCGTCTCGCTGGGCGACCGCACCCTGGAGTTCATCCACACGCCATGGGTCCACTGGCCCGAGACCATGTGCACGTATCTGCGCGAGGACAAGATCCTGTTCTCGTGCGATTTCTTCGGTTCGCACCTGGCCACCACCGACCTGTGCGTGACCGACGAAGCCCTCGTCTACGAAGCGGCCAAACGCTACTACGCCGAAATCATGATGCCGTTCCGCACCGTCATCCGTAAGAACATCGAAAAGGTCGAAGCGCGCGACGTGCGCATGATCGCGCCAAGCCACGGCCCCGTCTATGACCGGCCGGCCTTCATCCTCGACGCCTACAAGGACTGGGTTTCCGAGAACGTGAAGAACGAGGTCGTGCTGCCTTACGTGTCCATGCACGGCAGCACCGAGCTGATGGTCCGGCACCTGGTGTCCGCGCTGGCCTGCCGCGGCGTGCGCGTGCGCGTCTTCGACCTGGCGGTCACCGACCTCGGCAAGCTGGCCATCGCCCTGGTTGACGCCGCCACGCTGGTCGTCGGCACGCCCACTGTGCACGTCGGGCCGCACCCCGCCGTGTTTTACGCCGCCCACCTGGCCAACGCCCTGCGCCCCAAGCTGCGCTTCGCGGCCGTCATCGGATCGTACGGCTGGAGCAGCAAGGCCATCGAGCAGATCGCGGGGCTGATACCGAATCTTAAGGTCGAGATACTGGACTCCGTGCTTTGCCGCGGCCTGCCGCGCGCGACGGACTTCGCGGCGCTGGATGCGCTGGCCGAATCCATCGCGGCCAGACACGCGGGGCTGTGACGCGACGCACGGATGTCAACGTCCATGAGTGGCAACCGGTAGGGAACAGGCAGGCTCCGCCGTGAACATCGTCGTCGTCGGCCCCGGCGCCATGGGCTGCCTCTTCGCCGCCCTGCTCAAGGAAGCGGGCCACGACGTCCGGCTGCTCGACCGCGACGGCGCGCGCGCCCGCGAGATCACGGAACGCGGTTTGCTGGTTGAAAGCGACGGCGCAACCCGGACGGTTCCCGTGCGCGCGAGCGCCGATCCCGCGGCCATCCCGCCCGCGCCTCTGGCGATAATCTTCGTCAAGGCCTTCGACACCGCCGCGGCGGCGCGGGCCGCGGCGGCGCGGCTGACGGAAAACGGCACGATCGTGACCCTCCAGAACGGACTGGGCAACGTGGAGCAGATTGCGCGCTGCGTGCCGCCGGACCGCATCGTGTGCGGAAGCACCGCGTACGGCGCCGAAACCCTGGGGCGGGGACGCGTCCGGCTCAACGGCGCAGGCCCCACAATCGTGGCGCCGGCCGTGCCGGCGGGCGCGGGCCGCGCCGCGGCCGTCCGCGAGCTGTTCGCCGCCGCCGGCATTCGGGCCGCGGCGCGGCCCGACGCCGCCTCGGTCCTGTGGAGCAAGCTGGCGATCAACGCCGGCGTGAATCCCGTCAGCGCGATCTTCGGCGTGGCCAACGGCGCCGTGCCGCGGCTTCCCGGCGCGCGCCGGCTCATGCACGCGGCCGTCTGGGAAGCCGCCCGCACGGCCGCCGCGCACGGCATTCGCCTCGGCTATGACGATCCCATCGCCGAGGCGGAGCTCGTGTGCAACCTTACGGCGGGCAACGTCTCATCCATGCTGCAGGACGTCCGCCGGGGCCGCCGCACCGAGATCGAGCAGATCACGGGCGCCGTCGTAAAGGCCGCGGGGAACAAGAACGTCGCCGCGCCGGCCAACGGTTTCCTCCTGCGCGCCGTGCCACGGATCACCCGCGCCTGACCGGCTTGCGTTCCGCCCGCGGGTTTTCCCGCGCGGTCTGCCCGCCCCCTCCCTGCCACCGCGCGCGGCCGGCCTCGGCGCAGGACCCGTGAACCTACAGAGAGCAGTTCAGGCGCTTCGCGGCCGAACTGTTCTTGTTGAAGTCATTATGGCCGAGCATGGTGCGTCTGAAGGGGCCGGTTCCGGAGCGTGCACCATTGCGGGACCGAACTGCTCTTTCTAGACCGAACCCACCCCCCGCCGCAGGCTGTCGCGGCCGCCGGACGGCGCCTTATCGCGCCACCTGCGCCGGAATCCACCCGCGCACCGAGTTCACCAGGAAGAGCCGGTCCGTCGGCCTGAGATCCTCTTTCCGCACTATGCCCTCGCGCACCTCCCCCCGGCTGAGAAGCCATTCGCGGAATACGCCGGGCAGCAGGCCGCACCCCACCGGCGGCGTTATGCGCCGGCCGTCCTTCTCCACGACCACGTTGGCGATCGTGCTTTCGGTGATTTCCCCGGCCGAGTTCCACAGCAGCACGTCGTCCGCGTCGGCGGCGGACGCGCGCGCCCGCTCGTACACGGCGCGGAAAGTGGTCTTGTGGTAGAGGAAGCGGTCGGCCCGATCCACGGGCGCGGGGGCCAGCGCCACCTTCCACGGCGCGCGCATCTCACCCGCGGGCAGGGGCGTTGCTTCCACGGCGACGCCGCCGTCCGCCGCCAGGCGCAGGCGCACGCGGCAGCGCGCCGCTCCCGACGCGCGCCCCTGCCGTTCAAGCGTCCCTCGCAGGCGCGCCTCGTCGCACGCAAAGCCGAAATAGGCGGCCGACCGCGCCAGGCGCCTGAGATGCAGGTCGAGCAGAAAGTATCCCGCGGACCCGTCCCACAGCATCGTTTCCAGCAGCTCGAACTCGGGCGTTTGTTCCGTGAGCACGGCGCTTTTGACGCGGCACTCGTCGTACTCGGCGCCGGCTTCCGAATCCCACACGATCCCGCCGCCGACCCCGTATTCGGCGCGCCCGGCGGCGCGGTCGACCACGGCGGTGCGGATAGCCACGCTGAACTCCGCGCGGCCGCCGGGGGCCACGCAGCCGATCGCCCCCGTGTACACGCCGCGCGGGGCGGTCTCGAGCTCGCGGATGATCCGCATCGTGCGCACCTTGGGCGCGCCGGTGACTGAAGCGCACGGGAACAGGGCCCGCATCACCTCGCTGAAAGGCCGCGTCGTGCGGGCCGCCACGGTGGAGGTCATCTGCCACACCGTGGGATGCCGCTCCACCGTGAACAGCGCCGGGACGCGCACGCTGCCGGGCGCGGCCACTTTCCCGATATCGTTGCGGATCATGTCCACGATCATCACGTTTTCCGCGCGGTTCTTGGCCGAGTCGCGCAGCGCGGCCGCGGCGGCATCGTCTTCGTCGCAGGTCCGGCCCCGCGGGGCCGTGCCTTTCATGGGCCGCGAGACCACCGTTTCGCCGTCCAGCGCGAAGAACAGCTCGGGCGAAGCCGAGCACACGACAAAGCGCCCGGTGTCCAGGAACGCGGCGTAGCCGGGCGGCCGCGCCGCGGCCCAGCGCCGGAAGAGCTCCCGCGGGTCGCCGCGGCAGGCGGCGCGCAGGCGGAACGAGTAGTTCACCTGGTACGTGTCGCCGGCGTACAGGTAGCGCTTGATGCGTTCGATCGCCGCGGCGTAGTCCTCCCTCGGCATCGAGGGCTCCCAGGCCGGCGTTTCGAACGGCGCGCCGGCGCGCATGGCGGGAAGAGGGCCCGCGGACGGTGCCTCGAACAGGCCGAACCACAGCAGAGGCATTTCCGACGCCGCGTGCGTGCGGAAGGCGGGGTCCATGCCGGGCGCGGCCTCGTAGGCCACGTAGCCGGCCGCGTAAAGCCCGCCGGCCGCGGCCCGTTCCACGCGCCGCAGGGCGGGCAACACGTCCGCCGCATCGCGCGCGGCAATCACTTCAGCCGGCGCGCGGAAGCAGCGCCATCCCGCGCCGGGCCCTTCGGGCCACAGGTAAACGCATATGTCTCCGGCGTGGTGCGTCATCGGCTTCAGGAAACGCCGTGCGAGCCCGGCGGCGTGCCCGCGTCCGATTCAAGCTCCCGCCGGATGCGGAGGGCGTGTTTGACGGAGGGCACGTCGGCGCGCCATTTGCGGAGGATGAGCGTGATGGCGATCTCCTCGATCCCGGCCGCGATCATCACGGGCACGGCCAGACGGAAGGGCCAGGCCGCGCCCGTGGCCACGAGCAGCAGCACCCCGGCGCCCATCAGCACCGCCGAGACCTTCGCGGCCCACGTGTGAAAGCTCGTCAGGCGCCCGAAGCGGAGCACGCCGATCAGCACGGGGGTCACGTAGCCCACAACCGCGACGCCCACGAAGAAGGCTTCGCGCCGGATCAGTTCGGGCCACAGGCGCCAGGCGCACGCGGCCAGGCCGGCGTACATGGCGAAGTCGGCGATGCTGTCCAGCCGGGCGCCGGCGCTGGTGACCATGTGGAGCTTGCGGGCCAGGAAGCCGTCGACGCAGTCGGTGGCCAGCGCCGCGCAGAAGAGGAAAAGAAAAGCCTGGGCCCGGCCCGTGTATCCCAGGTAAAGCAGCGCCGGCACGGCGGCCAGCCGCAGGCCGCTGAGCGCGTTGGGAATATTCAGCGCGGCGCGCGTCATGGCGAGGATCTGGCGCGCTCTTTCATCAGCAGCTTGAGGCGCGAATGCATGTCCCGGGCGCGCGCCTCCACCGCGTCGGAACGGCGCGCGTTGCGCCGCACGGCGTCCACGATCTCCTGCGCCTTCCCGTAATTGCCCCGGCTCATTTCCAGCTCAGCCGCGTTGAGCCTGACTTCCAGGTCGCCGTAGGCGCCCTCCTCGAGCACGGCCAGCGCCTTCTCCATATACTCGCGCGCCAGATCCAGGTCCCCGCTCTTCATGTACACCACCGCCGCCGTGTCCAGCGCGGCGTAGGACCGGTTGTCCAGCGCCAGCAGCGCCGGCAGCATTTCACGCGCCCTGGGCAGCCCGCCGGGCACGCCGGCCAGCGTGTAGACGAGGTTGTTCAGCACGTTGGTGCTGGCGGGGTAGAGCGCGCGGGCCGTTTCCAGGATCTCCACGGCGCGTTCCGAATGCCCCTGCACCCGCGCGGCCTCGGCGGCGAGCAGAAGCGACGAAGGGCGCATGCCGCGCGCGTCCAGCTCGAAAGCCTCGTCCAGCACGGTCATCGCCCGGGCCAGGTCGCGCCGGCCGAAGTACGCGAATCCCAGGCGTTCCGCCCATTGGGTCGATTCCGGGAAGCGCTCTTTGAGGAACTCCAGCGCGGCGATGAGGTCCACGTCCTTCGCGCCTTCGCGCGCCTTTATCCGCACGATCAGCTCGTAGAACACCGTGGGATCGCGCGCGTTCTCCGCCGCTTCGAGCGCGGACTTCATGGTCCACGAAACGTCGCCCAGCCGCAGCGCGCAATTCGCCGCCAGCGCCAGCGCCGGCAGGCAGCCGCGGCCGCGGGCCACGGCGTCGCGCGCCGCCACGGCGGCCGCTTCCGGAAGGTTGTTGCGGAGCAGGAACTGCCCGGCCCGCACCATCGTTCCCGGCGGATAGGTCTTCGCCGCGGCGGCCGACTGCATTTCGGCCAGGACCCAGGGACCCGGCCCTTCGTCGCGCAGGCGCGCGACCAGCGCGGCCAGCCAGATTTCGGCGTCGGCGGGGCAGGCCTCCCGCGCGCGCGCCACCGTTTCCCCGTCGCCCTCGCTGAGAGCCACGAGCGTGCGGTGCAGCACGGCCGAGCGCGGCAGCCGCCGCACCGCCTCGCGGGCGGAGACCAGCGCGCGCTCATGGTCTTTTTGCGTCGCGAGCAGGGCCGTGAGCCGGTGCAGCGCCGCGGCGCTTTCCAGGTCGTTCCGGCCCACGGCGGCCCAGCGCGCCGGATCGGAGGTCGCGCCCGCGCCGCCCGCGGCATACCACTTCGCCAGCAGCTCGTACAGGCCGCGCACGAACGGGCTGGTCGACCTCACGGCCTCCGCGGCGTGACGCGCGGCTTCGTCCGCCATCTGCTTCTCCGTGGGCGGCGTCGGCCAGAGGCGCATCACGCTCATTTCCGCCGGCGGCGCGCTCAGCACGTCCTTCTCGCGTCCCTCGCGGTCGAGCTTGGCGCCCAGCGCGCGCGCCATGTCTTCGCCCGCCCTGGCGCGCCCGGTGTCGAGAAGCATCTGCGCCATGCCGGGGGTCACCCCGCCCACGCCTTCGCGGCCCAGGATGAAGAGGGCCTCCTCGCGGAAGCCGAAACCGGCCAGAATGGCGGCCTCCGCGATTTCCAGCTGCGCCGCGCCGGGGAAGATCTCGCGCGAGCGCGCCAGCACGTCCAGCGCGCCGACCGCCAGGTTGACGTTCATCATGGCGTTGACCAGCATGAGGCGCGAATTGAGGGTGGGAATGGGCGTGATCTCGTCGTAGGCCCGCAGCGCTTCGTAGGATTCCTGCCAGGCGCGCACCTGGTCGTAGAACACCGCGTGCTGCAGCATGATGGCGTCGTCCCGGTCCGGGTAGCGCGTCAGCAGCTCGTCGAGCTGCGCGTGCGCCTCGGCGAAGCGTCCGGCCATGCCCAGCGCCACGGGATAGCTCATCTCCATGGTGGGCGTCAGCGCGCCTTCGCGGTCGCGGCGCTCCAGTTCGGCGATGGCCTCGTCGAGATAGCGCCGCCGGACCGCGGTCGGGTCCCCTTCGCCCAGTTCGTCCGCCAGCGGCACCCGCGACCAGAAGGGCTGCATGGCCGCGACGCCGCGGGTGACGCGGTAGAGCGGCCGCAGGTCGAGCAGCTCGAACGCGTTGCGGGCCTCGAGACCGAGCTGCCGCCGCCGGAAGGCGAACCACACGCCGCCGTACCGGACGGCCGCCAGGGCCAGCGCCGGATCGCGGGAATCCAGCTCGCGCAGGCGCGCGAACACCCGCCAGCCCAGGTCCGGGCGGCGCAGCTCGAAGCAGTACGAGAGGTAGGTCGCCAGGCGGGCGGCGTCGAGCGCGGGCAGGTTCTTTTCCAGCGACTCCGCGAACGCGCGCTCCCAGTTGCCGCCCGGCGCGCCGGAGGCCAGCGCGAAAAGCGCGGTCAGGAAGCGCGGCTCGTCCGGCCAGTCTTCGAGGCCCTGCTGCAGGATGCGAGCGGCGGCCGACGTTTCGCGCAGGCGCAGGTGCGCGTGGACGGCGATGAGGGCCGAAGCGAATTGCCGGTGGCGAACGTGGCTGTCGCAGCCCGCGATGGCCAGCCACTGCTCCCGGGCCGCGAGGTACGGGAAGAGGGCGCGCACCCGGTCGATCACCATATGCGACCGCGCCGCGAGCACGACGTTGCGCGCCGCTTCATCCGCGCGGTCGCGTTTGGCCGCGTATTCGGCCCTGACGATCGCGACGCCCGGATTGCGCTGGACGTTCGCCGGGAGGGCGTCCACCAGCGCCGCGGCCTCTTCGGCGCGGCCGGTGGCCATCAGCACCCAGCTCTTCAGAATGGTCTCCTCCATGCTCAGGCTTGCGGGCGGCAGACGGTCGAACTGATCGAGGGCCTCGGCGTAGCGCTGCCGCGCCACGTAGAGCCGCGCGCGCTTGCCCTGCAGGTCGCGGCTGCCGGGCCTGAGCTCGAGCGCGGCGGCCAGCGCCCGCTCCGCGGCGTCGGGGGACCGGATCATCAGCGCGTCCACCACGCCGCCGATCATCGCCGCGCGGTGCGCGGGACGGGCCTTGCGGATGCCGATGAACGTCGCGCCGGCCAGGATCACGACCAGGGCCGCCGCCCACGACCACCGCAGCCCGAGGCGCCAGATTCGCGGCAGCCGGCTGGCGCGATCCGGACGCTCCAGATGCCCGCTGGCGCGGCCTTCCCTGAGCATCTTCCGCCGGGCCCGGAACGCGCGCCACCACGTGGCCTCGCCCTGCACCGCGAACAGGCACACCAGCAGGAAGACGCCCAGCGTGTCGTGCAGCACCGTCGCGCTCCACTCCGGCGGCATGCGGGACGACCACAGCGCCAGCGACACCACTCTCGCGATGTTCAGAAGGAGCACCTGGGCCAGACCCAGCGCGACGAAAGCGAGCGTCTCGAACCACCGGAACCGGTAGAGCAGGCACACGCCCAGCGTACAGAGCCCCACCGTGACGCCCGTGCGCATGCCGCTGCACGCCTCCGGCACGCCGAACGTCGCGTGGCTGAGGTGGATCGTCAGCCCGTCGGCCCAGCACCGCACGTTCAACGCCTGCAGGACGAATTCCGACGCTTCGACGGACATCACCTGCATGGCCATCTGCAGCTTTCCGAACACCTGGCCGGGCAGCGGATGGATCCAGTAGAGCAGGAACAGCGCGATCAGGATGTCCCTGCCGTACCGGTCCGGCAGGGACCAGCGCAGGCAGGCGTAAAACAGCAGGACCATCCCGAGCCATTCGAACTGGTGCACGTTGAAAACGATGCCCAGCACGGCCAGCAGGGCGCCGGCGACGGCGACGGCCGGGATCAGAACGGAAGGCGGGCGGGCGCCGGATCCCGCGGGCTTGGGGCGCAGCAGGATCAGCGTGGCGAAGAGCGTCCCCAGGACAAAGCGGATCAACCCTTCTTCGATGCCGGTAAGCCGGCCGAAGTTGGCGGCCGCCCAGGCTCCGAACAGCACAAGGGCCGCGGCCAGCACTGCCTTGCGCAGCATCGTCATCTCCCCACCCGCGGGTTCAGCACGGCGGCTCCCCTTCGGCCGCTCAGAATTCGTGCGCGTAGACGAGGCGCACGCCGTATATCTCGCGCTCGAAGGCCAGCTTCCGCTCCTCGCTGGTGCGCCGGATATACTGTGCGTAGGCCTCCAGGTCCAATTCGCGCGTCAGCGCCACCAGCAGCGATGCGCTGCTGGCCCACGTAATGTAGTCGCTGCGCCACTCGGCGTCAATCTCCGGGTCAGGCGCCAGGTCCGCCGCCAGCTCGCGGGGCGCCGCGCCTTCAGGCGTGGCGCGGGTATCGCGCGCGTCCGGCAACGGCGCGTTCCAGCGCACGCTGTAGACCGTATCGCCCCGCAGCCGCACGTAGGGCGTGATCGGGACTTCCGCGCGCAGGCCGCTGTCCCAGTCCCGGTAGCCGAGCCACTCGTCGCGCGCCGGATCCACGATGCGCCACTGCGTAAACGCGCCGGCCTTGACCCATTCGCCGCCGAAATCGACCTGGTAGCGGTAGAGATCGACCGTCGCCAGCGGGTAGTTGAAGTCGGTCACAAGCGACCGGGAAAAGCTCAGCGAATGGGAAAGCTTGCGCGTCAACTGCGTCTTCAAGCCGGCGAGACCGACGAGCGTGGCGACGTCCGTGCGGCCGGTGTCGCCGGCATGGTAGCTGTGTCCCTGCGAATAGCCGACGCCGACGAAAAGCACGGTCGAGCGCGTGAGCGGGATGGCGGTGCCCCGCCCGAGGTCCACCCGCAGCAGGTATTCCTCCGTGTCCACGCGCGGGCGGTTGGTGGCCGCGTAGTCGGTCTGCGAGAAACTGGCCCAGGCGCCTACCGTCGCGCCGGGGACCAGTTCCCACTCGTAGCCCGCGCTTTCGTCGTACGTCACGCGCTCCTGGTCGCTGAATTCGTCGCTGAACGGAATGAGGTCCGTCCGGCTGCCCCGCAGGGAAACGTCCTGCCGTTCGGACAGCAGCCAGTCGAGATCCGCTCCGAGCCGGTTCTGAAAATGCTCGTAGCGCGCGCCGCCGTACGGATCCTCGAGCCCGCGCGTGTCGATGAAGTCGGTGCGATACGCCGCGTCGTCGTAAAGCCGCCCCTTGATGAACGGCGTCAGCGCGAACTCCGAGGAGATGCTGGCGAACACGCCTTCCTCGGCCAGGTCCACGCGAAACTCGTCCTCCTGCGTCTTGAGAGGGTAATGCTCGTAGGTCACCCGCACCGACACGTCCAGGTCCGTGGTCGGCGTAACGATCAGGTAATTGCGGAAGATCAGCGACCCGACAATGGGGAAATCGTGCCCGTCCGTCTGGATGCGGCCGCGCCGGTTCTCGTGGAGAAAGTCCGTGCCCGTGCCGCGGCTTTCGGTGTAGCGCCATCCGGCCTCGATGTACAGCAGGACCGTCGAATAGAACGGGCCCAGGCGCAGAGTCACGTAGTCCGGCGGGGCGATGTCGCGGTGGTTGTGGAACCGGAGGCCCTGCGCCACGGCGGCGGCGGGCAGCAGCAGCAACAGCAGCAGCGTGCCGGACGCGCGGCGCGCGAAGCGCGAAGCGGCCGGCGGCCGACGGTTTTCGGTCCTCGGTTGCATCCGTGTAACGGCGGACTTCAGCCTCAGCCTAGCATCGGAACGGCGCACCTCAAGCCGAAATCCGCGCTTCAAGACCGCGGAAGCATGATGCGCAGCCCGGTGCCGCCCTGTCCGAATCCGCCCATGCGCTCGACCTCCCTGAAACGGCGCTCCACTTCGTCCCACAGGGCGCGCCTCTCCCCGTCCGGCAGCGGCGTGACCGACGGGCACTCCACCGCGAAAGCCCACTCGCTGAAGGCCGCCGCGCGCGCCGGCGTTTCGCGCAGCAGCTCGAACATCATGGCGCGGTTCAGCACATGCAGCCGCGCGGCCCGTTCCCGGCTCCAGCCCGGGAAGTAGCTGAACGGCCCCATCTCCATGCCGGGCGGCAGGTCCAGGCCGGACTCCACGGCCAGGTACGGATCCTGCGTCAGCAGCAGATCGCCCGGCGCGGTCAGCTCGCGCACCTTCGCCGCCGCCTTCCGCAGGTTGCGCAGGGGCGTTTCCGCCTTCAGCGGCCACCAGACGAGGTCGCGCCCGCGCACGAACCACGCCTGGTTGATGGGCGACGAGAAGGCGGAGACGAGGCACAGCAGCAGGACGGCCAGGGCGAGCGGGCGGGCGCCTGCGCGCGCCGGTTCGCGGACGGAGGCGAAGAGGCGGAACAGGGCAACGGCGACGCCCGCCGCGAAGAGCGGGAAGACGATGGTCTGATAATCGTCGTAGGGGAACGGCGCGGCGAAGTGCGCGACGGTCATGGCCAGCGCGCCGAGCCACACCGCGGCCGTCGCCGTGCGGTCGGCGCCCGGCGCGGCCCCCCGCGCCGCCCCGCGGCCGGGGCGGAACATGAGCGCGGCCAGCCCCAGCCCGCCGGCCACGAGGTAGGCCTGCGCCACGCGCGAGAGGAAGCCCGCCTTGCAGGCCAGGAGGTACAGCGGCCCGCCGGGCGCGCGCGACGCGTGGTAGCCGAACAGCCCGAACCACAGCCCCCGCGGGGCCGACAGCGCGAACGGCCCGAACGCCGCGGCCGCGGCCGCGGCCCCGCCCAGCCCGAACCACAGCGCGGGGAAGCGCGGC